>Ga0209317_1001515_pt1 | contig 19956 bp, 21 predicted proteins | sample RifGroB2_FD_183994 | JGI IMG/M metagenome (GOLD analysis project Ga0209317, IMG submission 183994) | Soil microbial communities from Rifle, Colorado, USA - Groundwater B2 (SPAdes) (version 2) | ecosystem: Environmental > Terrestrial > Soil > Unclassified | place: Rifle, Colorado | collected... | reverse complement strand
GACCCAGGTTTTAGAAATAAAGTCGGAATCGCGACACCGTAAACAGGTTCATCGAAAAAAAACGATTTAGAATCGTCACGGCACCGTTTTGCTTATTGACAGACTGGGGCCTTATAAGGGTTATCATTTGGGCCTGCTCCATCTCCAAGCGGAGGGCCTTCTTTTCGGCGACCTTTTGCCGATCTCCATTTGCCGCTTCGTCCACAGCCTTCTTGTATTGCGCGGTCAGTTCCCTGAGTCTCTCCGGGCCGGGCACGTGCTCCGGAAATTCAGGAAACGCCGGATGCACCTCCAGTCTGTCCGCAATGGTGCCTATTCTGAGGATAAAGTCGCCGCTACTGAGCCCGCTAAAGTTGGTGTTCAGCATGTCCAGACTCATAATTCGCCTCCGTAAACGTGGTTGCAAGTTAGGTGGTTGATGACAACCTCTAAGTTAGCACCCTGTAATAAAGTTGCAAGAGGGCAGTAGTATTTTAGCCGGTCAGGGTCAGTCTTTTTCTGAATAAATACGAAATTTCTGAGACCGGAGGGTTGTCTGCTTTCCTTGCGTAACTTTGCGGATACTTGGCATTTCTTTGCGTAATATGTTTTGAGAATTCCCAGGCTTTCAACCCGTTACGCAAAGGACGCGGAGTATCCGCGAAGGGCGCCAGGAAATCCTTCAGAGACGGCTTGCAGCCGGAACTTTAAACGCAATCTCCGATCGCATAGACGGGCTGCCGAATCCGATCATTGACACGATTGCCCACAATGTGTACATTCTGAATGTACATATCGCGCATGGAGGTGGTCATGATCAAGGTGAACATAACAGAATTTCGCAACCATCTTCCCAATTATCTCGGTCGTGTGAAGAAGGGGGAAGAGGTGCTCCTGACTTCGCGGGGGAAGGTCATCGCACGTATGTCTCCGGTTGCCGATGAACGTCTGCCGGCACGGGAGCAACTCATGTCGTTAAGGGGCAAATGCAGAATCGGGGACGTAATGGCACCGATCGACGAGGTTTGGGAGGCGGAAAATGTTTCTCCTTGACACTTGTGCTCTAATTTTCGATGCACTTTCTCCGGAGCGGCTCAGTAAGCGTGCCGAGACAGCCATCGGTAATGGGGACGATCAGGGATTACTTGCATGTAGTGCCATTTCCCTATGGGAGATCGCCATGCTGATCGCAAAGGGGCGGCTCGATCCTGGAATCGATGCTCTCGGATTCATAAATTTGCTTCTCGCAGCCCGGCGGCTACAGGTCCTTCAAATTACCCCGGAAATCGCCGTCGCCAGTGCCGATGCCGGCTTGTTTGTCCATGCCGATCCCGCCGACCGCATCATCGCTGCTACGGCTCTCATTCACAAGGCGCGTCTCATTACCTGCGACCGGCATCTGGCAAAGGTAAAGGGGCTTTCCGTGTTATGGTAAGGTCTTGTTTTTAAACAACTAAGGCATCTGGTCGGTCCTTGGTTTCGGTTTCATGCCTTATCCCCTTTATCCCCTTCATCCCTGTGGATAGATTAAGTGATTTCTGTTTAAGTCCCTTTTTTTAAGACCGGAGAGCTGTCTGCTTTCCTTGCGTAACTTTGCGGATACTTGGCATTTCTTTGCGTAATATGTTTTGAGAATTCCCAGGCTTTCAACCCGTTACGCAAAGGCCGCGGAGTATCCGCGAAGGGCGCCAGGAAATCTTTTCAAAAAATTCTTATCTGATATGATACTAATGGCACTTTCCCAGATGGGTATCTACACCATGCTCTTTGACGAGAACGGTTGTCTTCGCAATGCCCATCCATGTATGGTCGGGAATGATCGGCAACCTAGAACTCAGGCAAGGGCAGTGTTTTTAAGACCGGAGAGCTGTCTGCTTTCCTTGCGTAACTTTGCGGATACTTGGCATTTCTTTGCGTAATATGTTTTGAGAATTCCCAGACTTTCAACCCGTTGCGCAAAGGCCGCGGAGTATCCGCGAAGGGCGCCAGGAAATCTTTTCAAATTCTTATCTGATATGATACTAATGGCACTTTCCCAGATGGGTATCTACACCATGCTCTTTGACGAGAACGGTTGTCTTCGCAATGCCCATGTATGGTCGGGAATGATCGGCAACCTAGAACTCAGGCAAGGGCAGTGTTTTTAAGACCGGAGAGCTGTCTGCTTTCCTTGCGCAACTTTGCGGATACTTGGCATTTCTTTGCGTAATATGTTTTGAGAATTCCCAGACTTTCAACCCGTTGCGCAAAGGCCGCGGAGTATCCGCGAAGGGCGCCGGGAAATATCCAGAATCTGGATCATTTGACAAAAGCCGGGAACCCGTAACAGGGGACCCGGCTTTGATTTTTATTGGATTCTATTCATGCTGGTGGGGGCAATTGTCTACAGTAATTTGATGATAATTTTGATATAAATGCTGTCAAATATACGGAGGGCTCTGAGTGACCATTGAAGAGGCGTTCGGCATTGTGATACGCAGATTGAGGAGAGAACGCAATTTCTCTCAGGATAAATTATCTATAGCCAGTTGCTTGGATCGGAAGTTCATTTCAAACATAGAAGGTGGGAAACAGCAGCCAAGCCTCGTCTCAATTTTTGCTCTTGCCGGTGCTCTGAATGCCCCCGTCTCCAGCATTATCTTCGAGGCGGAGTTTATACTCAAAATAAACAGTCCTGATAAACTCAGGATGGACAATGAAGGCGGTAAAACTGACTGGATGCGCAGCATGGAGATGGTGATGAGCAAGACATACGATTGCTACAAAGGGACTGAAACGATTCTGGTCGTTGATGACGAAAGGCAGTTGCGGGAGATGCTTTCCGACTTCCTGGCCAATTATGGTTATAAGGTCATTCCTGCCGAAGACGGGCAGGATGCTATAGAGAAGTATCAGGAAAACGCTCCCGATATCCATCTGGTCGTAATGGATGTTGTCATGCCACGCAAGGACGGCATCTCGTGTTATAGGGAAATGAAGCGTATCAATCCGGCGGTAAAGCTCATTTTGATGAGCGGGTATCGGCCTGACCATTTGCATGCTGAGGATTTTCAGCTGATACAAAAGCCGTTTTCACCGATTGAAATGATCAAGATCATAAGGAACACCCTTGAGGCTGGAGTCCATGTGCCTTGTGCCGTCTGATGTTGCTGGCTCCAAGGGTCTCCAGCGTCACCCCTGCTTGAACCACAGGCTCAAGGCCCAGGCGGTGAACAGGGTGGAGGAAAACCAGACCAACGCCCGGGGGGTGATATCCTTGGGTATGTCGGAATAGGGGCGCTCGCCCCTTATGGACTGGATCTTGTAATCTATGGTCTGTCTGCCGTGAACGAACACCACTATCGAAACTGGAAACCAGATGGCCCCGGTGACGCTGAGCACGGCACTGAGCGGACCATGCAGATGTTCGCCTGTCGACAACATGAGGGCGAGTGTAATCCCGGAAATTAAAGCAGTGGTCTTGGTCGCGTATGGCATTTTCATGGCAGGGCTCGCTGACCGCATGTGGATTGGCTTTTACTGATAGAGAAAAGCACACAAATCAAGATTAGCAACCGGAACCTCCCCGCGAATGCCGCGGCCTTCCCGACCCGGATCCCGCGGTTTCTCCTTACTGCCCCCTCCCTTGCCCGAGCGATTTTTGAAGTTTCACCTTGTTTTTCGCGGCGTATCCCCCTATAGTGCACAGTTCGCCTCGGACCGGCATCGGTCTTGCCGGGCATTTATGCTCCTGTTCTAGTCGAGCCGTTTGTGGTCTTAGGCTCCTGCCTGCCCTCTTGTCCTTCGCCGCCCTGAATCTTTAGCCGCCGTTTCACTCCCCGTTCGCTGTTCCGCTTTTCCTGTTGCATCGATACGGCAGCCAAGCCCCGTTTTGGCGTGTCTACTCTTGACCGTTGTTCTCAAAGGATTCGATTTTATGATTCTTGCTTTTCACACCATGCGGCGGGATTGGTTTTCCAACCTGCGCGGCGACACCCTCGCCGGGGCCGTGGTCGCCCTGGCCCTGATTCCCGAGGCGATCGCCTTTTCGATCATCGCCGGGGTCGACCCCAAGATAGGGCTCTACGCCTCCTTTTGCATCGCGGTGGTCACGGCCTTCGCCGGCGGAAGACCGGGGATGATCTCCGCGGCCACCGGAGCCATGGCCTTATTGATGGTGACCCTGGTGAAAACGCACGGCCTGCAATATCTGCTGGCGGCGACCCTGTTGACCGGGGTGCTGCAGATTCTGGCAGGCACCTTCAGGCTCGGCTCGCTGATGCGCTTCGTCTCGCGCTCGGTGGTGATCGGCTTCGTCAACGCCCTGGCCATCCTCATTTTCCTGGCGCAGCTTCCCGAGGTGACCGGCGTCGGGTGGCAGACCTACGCCCTGGTCGCGTCAGGCCTGGGCTTCATTTACCTGTTCCCTTACCTGACCCGGGCCGTACCGTCGCCGCTGGTCTGCATCGTGGCGCTCACCGCCTTCACCATATTCTTCGGGGTGGAGGTGCGCACCGTGGGGGACATGGGAGCCCTGCCGGACCGGCTGCCGATCTTTCTGATCCCCGATATCCCCCTGAATTTCGAGACCTTGGCGATCATCTTCCCTTATGCGGTCACCCTGGCCGTGGTCGGCCTGCTCGAATCGATGATGACGGCGACCATCGTCGACGATCTGACCGATTCGACCAGCGACAAGAACCGCGAATGCATGGGGCAGGGGGTGGCCAACATAGCATCGGGTTTCCTGGGCGGCATGGCCGGCTGCGCCATGATCGGCCAGTCGGTCATCAACGTCAAGTCGGGGGGGCGCGGGCGTCTTTCCACCCTGCTGGCCGGGGTGTTCCTGCTGCTGATGGTGGTCTTTCTGGGCGAGTGGGTGGCGCGCATTCCGATGGCGGCGCTGGTGGCCGTCATGATCATGGTGGCCATCGGCACCTTCAGTTGGGATTCGATCCGCAATCTGCGCAAGAATCCTAAAAGCTCCAGCATGGTCATGGCCGCAACGGTGATCGTGGTGGTGGCGACGCACAATCTCGCCCTGGGGGTGCTGGTGGGTGTGCTCCTCAGCGCGCTCTTCTTCGCACACAAGATAGGGAAAATCATGTATGTTGGCTCGACCTTGGCCGAAGACGGCCTGACCCGCAGCTACGACGTGATCGGCCAGGTCTTTTTCGGCTCCGCGGACCGCTTCATAGCCTCCTTCGACCTGAAGGAAGCCGTGGAAAAGGTGCGGATCGACGTCGGCCGCGCCCACTTCTGGGACATCACCGCGATCGGCGCCCTCGACAAGGTCGTCATCAAGTTCCGACGGGAAGGGACCGAAGTCGAGATCATCGGCCTGAACAAGGCGAGCGAAACCATGGTGGATCGCTTCGCGGTCCACGACAAGCCCGATGCGGTGGAAAGTCTGATGGGACACTAAAGGAGCCATGCCATGAAAACACTCGTACTCGGTTGCGTCGACGGATCCACTTATTCCCCCGCCGTATGCGACGCGGCCGCCTGGGCGGCTCTGCAATTGGATGCGCCTCTGACCTTCCTCCACATGTCGAGTAAATCGCAGCTACCCCCCAAGGCGGACCTGAGCGGCAGCATCGGCCTGGGCGCCCAGGAGTCGCTCTTGGAGGAGTTGGCCTCCATAGACGAGAAGCGGGGCAAGCTTGCCCAGGAGCGGGGGCGGCAGATGCTTGCGGCGGCCAGGGACAGGGCGCGCGATGCCGGCGTCGCCGCGCCCGAGAGGCTGCAGCGTCACGGTGGCCTGGTGGAAACCCTGACGGAGCTGGAAACCGGCATTCGCCTGGTGGTAATGGGGAAGCGCGGCGAAGCCGCCGCGGTCGCCTCGGAGCACCTGGGGAGCCACCTGGAGCGGGTGATTCGAGCCATGCACCGCCCCATCCTGGTGACCACCAAGGAGTTCGGCGCCCCTAAGAGCGTCATGATCGCCTTCGACGGCAGCGCCACCACGCGAAAAGGGGTGCAGATGGTCGCGGACAGCCCCCTGTTCCGCGGCCTGCCGTGCCATCTGGTGATGTCGGGCGCGGAGACCGCGGAGGCCCGCGCGCTGCTGGGACACGCCCGCCGGACCCTGGAGGCGGCCGGGTTCGAAGCGCCGGCCGTGATCCTTCCCGGGGAACCGGAAGGCGTGCTGACCCGATATCAGAAGGAGCACGGCATAGACATGATGATCATGGGGGCCTACGGCCACTCGCGCATCCGCCAGCTGCTGATAGGGAGCACCACCACCGAGATGTTGCGCAAGTCGACCGGACCTTTGCTTTTGCTGCGTTAGACGCTGCGGGCGCTTTGAACCAACGCAATGCTCCGGCGCGCAAGCCCGCCCCTTCAAGGGCCGGTCTTCTCAATGCCGTAAATACCTTGTGGACACTTTTCCCTGATGATAGTATTGTCTTACCGTATCTTACTGTGAGGAGAAGACGACATGGAAACGAGACTTTCAAGTAAAGGACAGGTTGTTATCCCACGACAGATCCGGCAAAGCCACGGTTGGCGGCCGGGTGTTACCTTCACCATAATTGAAGAGGGCGATCGATTGATCCTGAAGCCGGTTGTCGGCAGAGCGACCGTCGATATAAAGGACGTTATAGGTTGCGCAGGGTATGTCGGTGAGAAAAAGAGTCTGGCTGAAATGGATGCCGGAATTGTCGAGGAAGCAAAAAAACAGGCGGCGTCATGGTCGCGATAGATACCAACATCGCGGTACGACTGCTGGTAAATGATGATCCGGCGCAAACTGAAAAAGTCGTTCAACTCTTTAATTCTAACGAAGTGTTTATACCCAAGACGGTGATTCTGGAAACCGAGTGGGTGTTGCGTGGGGTCTATCAGATTGATCGGAGGCGGACCAATGCCGCCCTACGGGCATTGCTATCCCTGGAAAGGGTGGTTGCCGAGGATGAATCGTCACTTTTCGCGGCACTGGATTCTCATGCGGAGGGGATGGATTTCGCGGATGCCTTGCATCTTGCCTCAAGCCAACGCGCGGATTCTTTATCGACGTTTGATTCCTCTTTTATAACGCGGGCAAAAGAATTGTCGTTGCTGCCACCGGTCACACGTTTGTAGCACAAGTTGTAAGCGCCTCACGTGCTGCACCTGTGGGGCAGCAAGAACAGATGCATATTTCCTTCAGCACAGGTGCCGCTTCTTCGATTGGAAGTGGGGCCAAGGCCATTTTGATCCGATCGAATGGAACCTACCTTCCAGCAGCTACTCCCGAAGCTAAAGCAGCAGTCATTTCGCAAGGGTATCCGCACGGCCGGCGAAATACACCTTCGATCTTCCAGGCTGGGCCTCGCCTTCTCCCCCCCTCGATCCAGCTTTTTTCTTGCCCTCATTAGAAATTGACTTGACAACTCCAGGCATTGCACCTATAAGTGACTTCAATTTTCAAAACCATTTAGGGATGTATGTCAGGTAGGCTTGTAAAAAAAGGAGCATCAAGATGGCGGCAAACCGATTCGATAATGATAACCCGGGAAACTGCCGGGAAGAGAAGCTCGCACGCAGGGTCGTCACCAGCCTGGAGCTTCTGGGTAGCGGCAAGGAACTGATCATCCGGCACGCAGGAGAAGAGTACCTGCTCAGAATCACCAAGCAGTCGAAAATGATTCTCACCAAGTAAAAAACCCGCCTCGCAAGTACGACCCTCATCGGTCGAGCCAGCCACGTCCGCCTCTCCGGCAAAACGAAGCCAGCCAAAAATAAAATCGAATAAGAAACGTGCGCTCACCTCCTGAACGGTGTCGGCCCAACCTGGGCCCCCATCGGGAATCAACAGGCCAAAACGGCCTAGCGCTCTTCCTGCGTTTACGCGGAGCTTTACCGCATTTTATCGGAGACCAACCCATGTTCGAACTTTTCATCAAGGGGGGACCTATGATGTACCCCCTGCTCCTTTGTTCCATAGCGACCGTTGCCTTCGGTATCGAGCGGGTTTATCACTACGTCCGGGCCGGCAAGGGAAAGGACGCGCCGGAGAAGATCCACTGCCTGATCGAGCGGGGGGACGCGGCGCAGGCCCAATCCATCGCGGAAACAACAGCGGGACCCGTGGCGGCGGTGCTGGCCGAAGGACTGCGGCACCGCGGCGCGGACACGGTCCTTATGGAGGAGGCGATCTCGCTGGCGGGTGGGCGTGAGCTGAAGCGGCTGAACAAAAATCTCCATGTTCTGGAGCTGATCGGCCGCCTCGCCCCTCTCATGGGGCTATTGGGTACGGTTATGGGCATGATGGAGGCGTTTCGCCAGGTGGCGGCCTCGAAGGGGGCGGTCGATCCTTCGCTCCTCGCGGGGGGTATCTGGGAGGCACTGATCACGACGGTGGCCGGGCTTTTCGTCGCCATCCCCGCCATGGTGCTCCATCACTTCTTCGAGGACATGGTTAAGGAGTTCGCCTATCTCATGAAGCATTACGGTACCGAGGCGGTCAAGCACCTGGGGGTGCGGGGATGATCGACTTCGGCGAGCATCTCCCGGAGAAGAAGGCACTCGACCTGACGCCGATGATCGACGTGGTGTTCCTGCTGCTGATCTTTTTCCTGATCACCTCGATCTTCTCCAAGCCGTCGCTGCCGCTGAACCTTCCGGAGGCGGAGACGGCGCAGATGACCGGCGAGCCGGATGTCTCCGTCGCCATCAAGGCCGACGGCGCCATTTTCCTGAACGGCAATGTCATAACCGTCGCCGAACTGTACCCCGCTTTGCGCGGTATTTATGGAGGGAAAGAGAAGCGAGGCCTCAGCCTGGTCTCCGACAAGGGTGTTCCTTTCGGCAAAGTAGTGCAGGTGATGGACCAGGCGAAGAAGGCGGGGGCCGACGATATCTCAGTGCTGGCGGAACAGAAGAAATGAAGGAGTTATCCGTAAATCATGTAGCCTTCGGTTCGGCCATCCTGCTCCATTTCCTGCTTCTTGCCTTTGGGGCGGGGATCAAGGCGAGGGAGCCGGAACCGCGGGAACAGATCGCTATCAGGTTCACCTCCGTCAGCGAAAGAGCGGAGGAGCCTGCTCCGAGCGAGGAACCGAGGCGTGAGCAGGCAAAGCCGAATGAAGCTGTCGCCCAGCCCCAAAAAGCGGCAGCCGTTCCGCCTCCGGTTCGAGAGACCCGGCAACCAGCGGCTCCGGCTCCGGCTCCTGTGCTTGCGTCTCTCCAGGTGCCGGCGGCATCGCAGCAGGCTCCGCCTGCGCCGCCGGTTACAACTGTGCAATCGGTTGCGACCGTGCAACCTGTTGTGCAAACCGCGGCGCGCAGCGCGGCCCAGGCTGTCCCCCCCCCGCCGGCTGCCCCTATGCCGCGAACGCCGCAGAAGGTGGGGCGCGGCCAGGGCGCCGTGCGGGCAGTGGCGCCCGCCGCCCGCCTGCCCGACTACCTGGTCGTGGTCCGGACCATGGTTGAGAACAACCGGGAGTACCCTGCCATGGCGCGGCAGTTGGCTCTTCAGGGGACGGTTACGGTGCGCGTCTCGATACGGGGCGATGGAAGCCTTGCCGCCGTCACCGTTGGCGACTCATCGGGGCACAAGGCGCTGGACAAGGCCGCCGTCAGCGCTGTCAGGAGATCCGCGCCCTTCAGGCCCCCTGCGGGGTTTGGTCTGGGCGAGGTGACGGTGGAAATCCCCATCGTCTATCGCTTGACCTAGGGAGCGGGTCGCAGAGGCAAAATTTATTCTTACGAAGGAAAATTTACGGCTTTTGAATGAAAATGACATTCGTTATTGCGGGTTTGGACCGTAGTTACAAACCAGGGGGATTAGCGTGAATAAAGTAGTTCTTACAGTTGTCGCAGGTGCTTTCATCGGGATGTACGGTACCGCTTTTGCCGAGGAGGTGCCCCGCACCGCCGAGATCGTGGTCGAGGAGACCGAAGAGGTTAGGGCGATCCAGGAGCGTAGGGAGAGTTCCTATGCCAAGACGGTCATAACGCGCAAGGAGATGGAGGAGCTCGGCGGGCAGTCCGCCGCCGACGTGCTGCGCAGGTTGCCCCGTATCTACTTCACCGGCCCCCCCACAAAGAACAAGGATGTGAGGATGGCGGGGCTGGACAAGGAATTCCAGAACGTCCTGATCGACGGCAATCGGCCTCCCGGCGGAGGCGAGAAGCGGGAGTTCGCCCTGGACCGGATACCGATCGAGCTGATCGAGCGGATCGAGGTGCTGAAGAACCCGACCGCCGCCTACGACGCGGACGCCATCGGCGGCCTCGTCAACATCATCCTCAAGGAACCGCTCAAGGCCAGAAGTCTTTACCTGTTCGCCGGCACCTCGGTGGGCGACCTGACCAACGACAAGTTCGGCAGCAAGCTGTCCGCTAACTACGGCGATTCCTTCGGACCGCTCAGCTACACCATCGGCGGGACCCGCAACGACGAGCACTGGCAAAAGGAGAAAACGTCGCAGGACCTGAGCAAGAACGAACGCGAGGCCGAAATCGAGCGGACCCGCACCCTCACTTCCTCCTTGAACCTCGGGCTCGCACTGCAACTCGGCAAGGACGACCGGGTGACCTTCAAGCCGTTTCTTTCCGAACAGACCGAGACCAAGTTCAAGGAGAAGCCGATCAGGGTACTGTCCACCGGCGCCTACAAGAGCAAAAACGAGGAAAGCGAACGGAAGGAGATGCTGCTGCAGAGTTACGCGCTGGCGTGGGAACACAGATTCCTTGGCGGTTCCTCTCTTAAACTCCAGGGGCTTTACAGCGAGAACGAAGAGAAGAAGGACAAGACCACCGCGCAGTTCACCGGGGCTACGCTCGGCTTCGCCAAGAACGTCTTCGAGGTCGAGGACAAGGACGATTCCGACATCCTGGTCGCCGCCGACCTGAAGATGCCGCTGGCCGGCCCTTTCGAGACCGAGCATGTCGTCTCCGCCGGGGTGAAGCTGCGCGATAAGGACCGTGAAGTGACCAAGCAGGTCCGCGAGGTAGGTAAAACCGGCGTCTCCACAGTGACCTCGACCCCCAACGACAGCTATCGGGTGAATGAAACCATCGGCGCCCTTTATCTGATGGATGAAGCGGCCCTGACCGAAAGATTCATCCTCACCCCCGGCATGAGGGTGGAGATGACCGACGGCGAATACACCACTTCAGGCGGCGATTCTGCCTCGGGGAAGTATACCGACTGGAACCCCTCCCTCCATGCGCTCTACAAGCTCGGATGGGGAGTTCAGCTGCGCGGCTCGCTTGCCCGTACCATCGCCCGTCCCGCCTTCAAGGACAAGGTGCCGACCCGCTCCGTGAAGAAGGATAAGGTCGAGGAGGGGAATCCCGACCTGAGCGCCGCCACCTCGTACAACTTCGAGGCCGGTATCGAGAAGTACCTCGGCAAGAGCGGAGTCGTGGCGATGAACGGCTTCTACAAGGAGATCGACGACGTAATCGAGAAGCAGCGGATAGGCCTCGATCCGGTCAGCGGACTGCCGGTCGAGCGGCCGGTCAACGCGGGGGAGGCCACCGTCAAGGGGATCGATTTCGAGGTCAAGAGCGGTCTGGACTTCATAGGCCTGAACGACTTGAGCCTGACCGGCACCTACACCATCTTGAGCTCCGAGGTGAGGGACGTGAACACCGGCGTGACGCGCAAGCTGAAGGACGTGCCGAGCGACATGGGGACCGTGGTGCTGCGCTACGACAACAGGAAACTCGGCTTGGCCGCCTCACTCGGCATGAACTACACCGGCAAGAAGGAGGATCAGACCGATCCCGCCAAACTTAAGAAGGAAGACGCCTTCACCCAGTGGGACCTCTCCTTCACCCAGCGGCTCATGGCGGGAGTGAGCCTGTACGGCAGCGCCGTTAACTTCCTCAACGAGAAAAAGAGAAAGGTGGATGGCGCCAGGACCGAGGTCGAGGAGGCGGGCAGAACCTTCTACGCCGGGCTGAGGTTCGAGCTGTGATGGGGTTTATGAGGAAATGGCACAGGTATCTTGGCCTGGCGACGACGCTTTTGGTGGTGCTGGTCAGCGTGACCGGCATCCTCCTGATCCACAAGAAGGGTCTGGGGCTCAACAAGGTGACCGTCAACCTCCCCGGCTACGCCAAGCGCATCCCGCCGGACGCGTCCAACCTGGTCGCGACGACGCAAGGGGGGACGCTCCTCTCGACGAAGGTCGGGCTGTTCCTAGGGGGCGCCGACGGCTGGCGCAGGACCTTGCCAGTCGCGGCAAAAAAGCTTTACCTGGACGGAGGCGATCTCTACGCCTGCACCCTGGAAGGTTTGCAGTTGAGCGGGGACGGCGGGGAGACCTGGCGCAACATCATTCCGGGCGAGGAGGCGAAGGCGCTCCATCTGGCTGCCGGAAGAGGTGTGGCGGTGACGGCGAAAGCGGTCTACCAAAGGATGGACGCCGCGGGGGAGTGGGAGCTGCTTGCCCCTCTTCCGGGCAAAGGGATCGACGTCCGTGAGGTGCTCCCGGACGGAGAGGGGCTCCTTCTCGCCGCGAAGGAGGGACTCTATCGGGTCGCCGACGGCAAGGTGAAAAAGGTGAAACTCCCGGGGGGCGATGAGGTCGCGACGGGGGTGGAACTGCAGAAGCTGGTCACGGACCTCCATACCGGCGAATTCTTCGGCGGCTGGTTCACGCCGGTGATCGACCTCGTCGCCCTCTCGATGATTTTCTTCGCCGTCTCGGGCATCTGGCTCTGGTACGTGCCTTGGAAAAGGAAGAGGACGGCCGTTTCCAACTGAGGATCCGGCGCGTCATGCAGGCGCGGCCGGCTTTGGTGTGGTCTCCTGCCAGACCTGCCATTCGGCCGGCGGCATGCCAGCCCTGGTCAGCAGGTAACGCGGCGCTTGAACCGGCGGCCAAAAAGCAACCGGCGCTTAACGGGACTATGGAAGAAGCGCGGGGCCGCGAGGCCCCGCATTACCGGAAAGACAACCAAAAGGAGAGTATGACATGAAGAGATTTCTTGCAATCGGTGCATTGGTGGGGATGCTGTCGGGTTTCGCGGCGCTGGCAAGCGGGGCCGAGAAGATGAAGGAGTACCCGGCAGGCGACGAAAAGATCGTCAACAAGATGAAGATCGCCGCCGTCTACCTGAAGCCGATCGACATGGAGCCGCGCGGCACCGACCTCCCCGCCTCGCAGGCGGACATCCACCTTGAGGCGGACATCCACGCCACCAAGGGAAATCCCAACGGCTTCGGCGCGGGCGAGTGGATTCCCTACCTGACCATCTCCTACAAGCTGGACAACCTCGACACCGGCGAGTCGAAGAGCGGCAAGTTCATGCCGATGGTCGCCAAGGACGGCCCCCACTACGGCGGCAACATCAAGATGATGGGGGCGGGGAATTACAAGGTCACCTACACCATCGAGTCCCCGGAGAAGCAGGGTTTCGGTCGTCATACCGACAAGGCTAGCGGCGTCGGCAAGTGGTTCCAGCCCTTCAACGTGGATTACAAGTTCAAGTACGTGCCGCTCAAGTAATCCGGGACAGCAAGCATCGTATCCCTGTTGACCAGGAGGCGAGCCTCTTCCGTAAGGGGGGCTCGCCTCGCAGTTCATGTCCTGATCGCTCCGGCGCTTGTTTTAGCTGATTCTCACCAGGTACAATTCAAACAACGCCCGCAAGGGTCAAGCCAGCCAACGATTGCCCCTCCGGCAAGACGAGAGCCAGCCAGCAACGCTCTAAGGAAAAAACGTCATCGCATCAGGAGGAATACATGCAGCACCGGATCAAAAGGATCATAGCAACTACAGCCATATGCGGCACAATGCTCGCCATCCCCGCCTTCGGCGCCGAAGCTGGCGATTCCGAAACAAAGGAAACGCAAGCCCGGGGCAAAGGCCGGGACTCCGGCGCAGACGTCGCGGTCATGCAACCCGTGGTCGTCTCGGCGTCCCGGTCGAACATTGAGGCCGAAAAGGCGCCTCAAACGATCATCATCATAGAGAAGGAAGAAATCGAACGTCAGTTGGCCATTTCGAACAACTCCTCGGATGTCTTGAGCAGCATTCTTCCTTCCTATACGCCCAGTCGCGGCAAGATGAACGGCTCCGGAGAGACGCTTCGGGGGCGCACCCCCTTGATATTGATCGACGGCGTGCCGCAATCAAACCCGATGCGGCCTACCGGCCGGGAGGCGCACACCATCGATTTCGCCATGGTGGAGCGCATCGAGGTCATCCAGGGCGCCAACGCCGTCAATGGCCTGGGCGCCACCGGCGGCACTATAAACATCATCACACGGCGACCCGACAACGGATCGGTCAACCAGCATATCGATGTGCAGGCCTCGACGCCGACCTCGAAGCTGGACTCCGACGGGTTGAGCTACAAGACGACCTATCGAGTGGATGGGCGCTTGGACAGGCTGGAGTATCTGTTTTCAGCCAGCTATGACGATCAGGGTTTGTACCGGGACGGCAAGGGAAGAACGATCGGAACGGACAATACGCAGGGCGATCTCATGGATTCCCGAGCCTACGACGTCCTTGGCAAGCTCGGCTACTGGATCGACGACAACCAGCGTCTGCAATTCAGCGTCAATCGCTACAAAATCAAGTCGAAGGCCAGTTACGTCAGCGTTCCCGGTGATCGGGAGCGCGGGATTCCCACCACCTCCGTCGAAGGCGACCCCCAAGGCACGCCACCTTGGAACGACGTTTGGACCTCCAGTGTCAGCTACAACCACTTTGACTTGGCCGGAATGGAGTTGTCAGCGATGGCGTTCAACCAGGAATTCGAAGGGCTCTTCGGAGCGGATAATTCCTCCACCTTCCAGGATGCTTCGATCGCGCCGGTGGGTACGCTCTACGATCAGTCCCGGGCCGTCGCATCCAAGTACGGCAGCAAGGTCGGGCTGACTAAATCCGACCTTCTGAACGGGCGCCTGAAGATGACAACGGGCTTTGACACCCTCTTCGACAAGGGGAAGCAGGATTTGTACGGCACCGGGCGGACCTTTGTGCCCGAATCCGAATACAGAAACCTCTCCTTGTTCGCACAGGGCGAATATCGACTCCTCGACAACCTCGTGTTGCATGGCGGCGTGCGCAAAGAAATCGCCGATCTGAAGATAGACAGCTACCGCACGCTGGCGGCGTATAAAAATGTGCTGGTCGAAGGCGGTACGCTGAAGTTCAACGAGACACTGTTCAACGCAGGCATCGTTTACAACCCGATCCGGGAGGTCACCCTGTTCACGAGCTACTCCGAGGGGTTCGGCATGCCTGACATCGGACGGGTGCTGCGCTCGATCAAGACGCCCGGGGAGAGGGTCGACAACATGCGGAATCTCGAACCGATACTGACCGAAAGTGTCGAGGTAGGCACGCGCATACAAAAGGGTCCGTGGGAGTTCGACGCCAGCTACTTCCAGTCGGATTCGGATTTCGGCACTCGCGTGGTCCCGGTCAATGGCGCATTCATGATGGCACGGGAAAAGACCCGCATTAAGGGCATCGAGACCAGCCTCGGCTACCGGTTCAACTCCGCGCACCTGATCAGGCTATCCTACGCAGGGACGAAGGGGCGCTATGACAGCGACAAGGACGGCAGCCTGGACGCCAAGCTCGACGGCTTGAACGTAGCGCCAAATCGCGCGATCGCAACATGGTCCGCGGACTGGACGGAGAAGTTCGGGTCGTTCCTGCAGGTACAACATGCTTTCAAGCAATCCTTCGACGATCCCGCAAAGGCATTCACGGGTTACACGCTGGTCGACGCCACCCTGCATTACAGGTTGCCGAAAGGCAAGGTGCGCCTGGCGGTCGCCAACCTGCTCGACAGGGACTACATCACCTATTACTCGCAAAGCGCGCTGGTCGAGCCCAAACGTCATTTCGCGGGACAGGGGCGCACGGTTACGGTTGGCTATTCGCTGGACTTTTGATGTCGCACGAACGCTGAGGGCGGAGCATGTCTACCGAGTACGCAGATCACCGCACAGTAAGGATCGTCCGCATTGGCATGCGCTTGTTGGGCGCGGTGTTCGGAGGCTACGCGCTGACTGCGCTGACGGTCGCCTCGGCGGGCGCAGTCCTGGCACGCCTTGGCGTCGCGCGATCCGAAGCGTTGGTCCTGTCGGCTTTGCTGGGTTTTGTACTTTATCTGGCGCTGCTGTTGTGGGCGTTCAGCATGAAGAGCGTCACGCGGCTATGGCTGGCGCTGGCTGCCGGGGCGGCGGCCAGCGCCATGCTCCTGTCGCGACCGATACATAGCACGACCACCCTCACGACGCATGCCGTCAATCAACCTCCCGTCTCTTCCCCCTGCTTCTCCCTCATGTCCTGATATCGGACCACGGTTGGTAGTAACCATCCCTGGCCCTGGACTCAAGTAAGCGAAGCTGAATTTGCATTGGTCCGCGGGCCGTGATCATCGGTGTCACAGATCCCCACTATTTTAGTTGACAGTCGCGCCTTTTTGCCATAAAAATGATCTTAATTTTCAATTTCCTTTTAATTGTGCGGCGGCATCTCTGAAAATTCAGCAGATCAAGAGAAAACTCACAATGTGATTTGCCGGGCGCCGTACGGCGTTTTTAAAGGAGGATGGGATGGCGGAACATCGAAATATGGTAGACAACGGCCCCGCGAGCGGTACGGAAAAGAGGGCTGCGCGGCGTTTAACCACCAGCCTGGAACTCATGGGCAACGGCAACGAACTGATCATCGAGCACGCCGGACAGGGGTACCGGCTCAGGATCACCAAACAGGAAAAGCTGATTCTCACCAAGTAACCGCTCAAAACACGCCCGCAAGGGTCCAGCCAGCCAACGTTTGCCCCTCCGGCGAGACGAGAGCCAGCCATCAACGCTCAAAGTCTTACACCAAATCGCATACAGCATCGTGACGCAGGAGCCCGATTTATGGCCTTTCCTGCCATCATCCGCTGTTGCGCTTGGGATCAGGAGGAATAAATGCAGTCTCGTTTAAAATTCACATGCGCAGCAGCTTCCTGCCTCTTTGCCCTAGCCGGTGCCGTTTACGGCGAAGAAGGGGCGGACCAACACACCGTGCCGGCAGAAAAAGGGGAGCCGGAGGCAAGACTCAAGGAAGTTACCGTAACAAGCGACTGGCTCGGTACGGCCGACAAGGAGTCTGTCAAGAGCTACCCCGGCGGTCGCACGGTGCTGACCGGAGAAGATCTCACCCAAACGGGGGGGCGCAACCTGGAAGACGCCCTGCGCCAGGTGCCGGGGGTGCGCGTCCAGGACGAGAGCGGCACCGGCATCCTCCCCAATATCGGCGTGCGCGGCCTGAACCCGGCGCGCAGCCAGCGGGCGCTGGTTCTCGTGGACGGCATTCCCGCCACCCTCGCCCCTTACGGGCAGACCGGCCTTTCCCTATTCCCGGTCACGATGGAGACGGTGGAAGCAGTCGACGTCGTGCGAGGCGGAGCGGCGGTGCGCTTCGGCCCGAACAACGTGGGCGGCGTCATCAACTTCGTCAGCAAGCCGATCCCCAACAAGCCACGAGTCGCCCTCAAGGAGACGCTGACGGTTGCGGAAAACGGCAACGTCCTGACTGACACCTACCTGCGTGCCGGCGGCTTCGTGAGCGAAAACTTCGGTCTTCAGATCCAGGGGAACATGCTGCGCGGCGACTCGTTTCGCGACCACTCCGCCACCGAGGTGAACAACCTGGTGCTGGATGCCGACTGGCTCATCGGTGACAGCAGCGAGCTGAAGGCCCGCTTGCAGTATTACGATACCGACACCGAGCTTCCCGGCGGACTGTCGCCCCAGGCTTACCAAGAGGACCGTTTTCAGTCGCAGCGCCCTTTCGACAAGTTCGAGTCGGACACCGTGCGGGGGCATCTCATCTACAACCGGACCTTTGCCGATGACGGCGAGTTGAACGTCGCCGGTTTTGCCCATGCGAGCAACCGCGAGTTCGCAGTCGGTATCCCCTTTGACCCGTCCAAACCGTCTACCGAACTGCAGAAAAGCCCGAGGGAGTTCCTCGTGTACGGCGTCGAGCCTCGATACACCCTGAATGCCGGCACCGGCCCGCTCAAACACAGCATCACCGTCGGCGGGCGTTATCTGCGGGAGGAATCGGACCAAGAGGTGAACAGGCGCAACCTGACCACCGGAGCCTTCACGATCACCCGCGATTTCCGCTTCGAGACCGACGCCTTTGCCGCCTACCTGAACGATACCGTCAGCATGTTCGACAACAGGCTGCGCATCACCCCGGGCCTTCGCGCCGAGTGGGCGGAGCAGCTGAACCGCAACAAACTGACCGGCGTCGAGGCGACCAATCGCACCGAGGATTTTCTTCCCGGCCTGGATATCGGCTATGAAATATGGAAGGAGAAGGCATTCGTCTTCGGCAACGTCCACAAGTCGTTCCAGCCTGTGCAGTTCAACCAGGTCACCCTGGGGGGGGACGTGGGGACGGAGAGCTCGACGAATTACGAGGCGGGGGTGAGGCTTACGCCGCACCGGGACCTGGACGCCACCTTCACCTGGTTCCGCTTCGATTTCGACAACCAGATCGAATTCGACAACGTCGCCAAGCTGTACCGCAACCTTGGCGAAGCCACCCACCAAGGGTTGGAGAGTGAACTGAACTGGCGCTCCGCCTTCTTTCCGGGGCTCGATCTGAAGGGGGGATACACCTACGTTGACACGGAGCAGCTCAGCGGTCAGTTCAGCGGCAAGCAGCTCCCCTTCGTCTCCCGTCACCAGGTCACCATGCGGGGGAACTACCGGGTCGGCAGCTACAACATGAACCTCAACGGGCTTTACCTGAGCTCCGCTTTCGCCGACGCCGCCAACACCGAAGCCGAGGATGCAACCGGCACCGTCGGCAAGATACCCGATTACTGGTTGTGGAATGCGCAAGTCAGCAAGGACTTCCAACTGAAGAGCACCGCGATGAAGGCGGCCCTGGCAGTGAACAACCTGTTCAACGAGGACTACTTCTTTCGCGGCGTGGATACAAGCAACGGCCGGGTGCCGGCGCCGGGCCGGGCGGTGATGCTCAGCCTGCAGATGGAAATATAGGCAACCGCACCACCCACCGGCCTTCACGGTTCCAGCCAGCCAACGTTCGCCCCTCCGGCAAGACGAGAGCCAGCCAGCAACGTTTAAAGTCTTAAACCCATTCGCATGCAGCCATGATGCAGGAGCCTGATTTACGGCTGTTCCTGCAATCATCCGCTGTAACGCTTGGGATCACGCCAGGAGGAGTACATGCAGCACCGCATCCGAAGGATCATAACAACTACAGCTTTATGCAGCGCCATGCTCGCCATCCCCGCCTTCGGCGCCGAAGGCGGCGACTCCGAAAAAAGGGAAAACGAAAAGGGCGAACGGGCGGTCAGGCTCAAGGAAGTTACCGTTACCGCCACCCGGAGCGCCGAGACAATGGACGCCATACCGGGCGCGGTGACCGTCATCGATCGGCAGCAGTTACAAGAGCAGCTCCAGGTAACGAGAGATCTGGGGGATGCCCTCGCCAAACTGGTGCCGGGCCTCGGAGCGCCCACCCATTCGCAGAGCTTGAGCGGGCAGACCCTCAGGGGGCGCAAGGTGCTGGTGCTGATCGACGGCATCCCTCAGAACGTCATCCGCGACGGCCTGCGCAATCTGACCACCATCCATCCTTCGGCCGTGGAGCGGATCGAGGTGCTCCCCGGCGCGACCAGCATCTACGGGGAGAGCGCTGCGGGCGGGATCATCAACATCGTCACGCGGACTCCCGGCGTAGGCGCTCCCGCCTTCACCACCGACCTGGGTTTCAACTTCTCCGCCTCCCATCCGTCCGACAGCATGGGGGCGTCGCTACGCCAGGCTCTGGAGGGACGCAAAGGGAAATTGGACTACTCCGTGAGCGGGTCCTTCGAGCGGACCGGCGGCTATTTCGACGCCGACGGGGACCGCATCCCTCCCGACGTCCAGGGGAACCTTTCCGACAGCGACAACTACAACCTCTTCGGCAAGTTCGGCGCCGATCTAGGCGGGCAAAAGAGGCTGCAGCTCTCGGTGAATCACTACAACCTGGAGCAGGATACCGACTA
>Ga0209317_1001514_pt1 | contig 19990 bp, 19 predicted proteins | sample RifGroB2_FD_183994 | JGI IMG/M metagenome (GOLD analysis project Ga0209317, IMG submission 183994) | Soil microbial communities from Rifle, Colorado, USA - Groundwater B2 (SPAdes) (version 2) | ecosystem: Environmental > Terrestrial > Soil > Unclassified | place: Rifle, Colorado | collected... | reverse complement strand
AAAACACAGAAATCCATGGGGAGCCAAAGAAATTCCATTATCCTTTAAAGATGAAAGCCTGATTGTATCCGAAACAGACCCTGCAGCACTCACTTATGAGCTTGGAGAAGCCCAAAAGGTCGAAATCCCGGTATCGCAGGATATTATGGCTAAATATACAAACGACCCTCAGCTTATGGCTGACCCTAAGATGAAATTTACATTCGTCGGCAAATACTACGGAGTAAGAGACAAGAAGAAGTTATATATTTTCCGAGTTCAGGATAAGTTAGTTTATGATATTCTGAAACAAGTACAATTTAAAAGGCCAGTATATTTTTCGACGACTGTGGGGCCTGATGCGTTCTGCGGACTTGAAAAATTTTTCAGGTATGAAGGAATGGCAGCGAGAATTTGTCCTGTCGAACAAAAGGAAGCTTACCAAAAACCAATTGACACTGAAATCACTGAAAAAGACAACAGCAACAATTTTCACAAAGAGCCTTATTATGGATTTAAGTTAAGAAATCTCGATAATTCTTCCGTCTTCTATGATGAGGTACACAGAAGGTTAATACCCAACTACCGTGAATTATACATGAATTTTGCCTCAACGGTTATGACCGACAATAAAAATCCTCAAAAAGCTATTGCAATTTTAGACACGATGAATAAGTATTTATCCCCCAAACAATTTCCTATGTCTTATGAATATGAATTTAAGCTTGCTAATTTATATCATGATGCAGGTGCAAAAGAACAATTCAAAAAATATGCAATGATGAGCATCAAATCATGCGAAGAATTAATAACGAACAACAAACTTAATTCCGAAGCAATGTACGGTGAGATTATTGGTAATTACTATGGTCCTTACAGACTTTCATCTATACTTTATAGTTTGCTTGGAGACTACTCTTCTGCAAAATCAAGATTGCAGGAGTTATTCAGGAAGACAAACGACATTTACGGACAAATTCAGAATAATCCTGCATATAAGGACGAAATTCAAAAAGTGGCTATGAATCTCTATAATGTAACCATGACACTCGATGAATACACCATTGATGATGTCAAGCAAAAGCAGGGAAATGCCGCTGCACTCGATACAGCCTTAAACATTATAAAGAGATACCAGAATTCACCTGACCCGAATTTGAAGTATTTAAGTCAATATTTACAACAAAAAGTGCTCGAGCTCGGTGGCAAGGTTGATTCAACTTTGTCATTTGAATAGACAAAATTTATTATAATAAAATTTGTGCAAACCAGCGGAATAAACCGCTGGTTTTCTTTTATTCACTTTTCACTACTTTCATATTAACATCATTTTATCTTAATAAAAGCCTTCTGATAGCGCTAAATTGAATAAAATATTCTAAAAGCTATAAAATTGATTGGGTGATATAACGTCAAATCAACTAATTATGTAATAAATTCAATAAAATAAAAAATTTGCTTTTTAATTAATTGCTATTTAAATTTGCTGACATGAAAATAAAAACTGCCATATTGTTACTGTGCTTTGCAACTGCAAGTTTGATAGCAGGAGATAACCTGCTCGATTCTTTCAATGCCAAGTCAGACGGTAAAAATATTACCATTGAATGGAAATCTGCAGACGAGAGCAGTGTCAGCCGATATGAACTTGAGCGGACTAATTCAGCTAATAATTTCACATATTTAACATCACAGGATGCTAAAGGCAGTTATTATTCATACAAGTATGTTGACGAAGAAGCCTTTATGAAAGACGATAATACAGGCACACAAAACAAAAGCATATATACATACCGTCTGAAAATAGTGAAAAAAGACAATTCTGTTTCTTACAGCAATAATGTTACAGTAACTCACAACGTAAGCGGTATTCGCCGAACCTGGGGCATGATAAAAGAAATGTTCCGTTGATTCACTATTCAATAATTTCCCTAAACATTCTTCATTTATTAAAATGGATGGCATTTTAGTTATTTTTGCCTTGGTTTAATTTCTTTATATATATGAAACTATATAAACAAATAATTTTATTCCTATTTTTTACTTGTATTTCGGCATTTTCTGAGGTAAATAATATTTCCACAGAAATGGGGGATAAATGCGGCACATTCTTATCTTTAGAACAAAGAAAACATATATTGAACTCATTATGTAATGATTCAGATTCCAACGGTAGATGCATCCAGCAAAAAACCTTCCCATCATCTTCCGGAAAATTTCTTATTCATTACGATACAATAGGAAAAAATGCAGTGAATCTTGAAGACGTGGATATCAATGGAATACCTGATTATATTGATTCGGTTGCATATTATTTTGATTATGCTTATAAAGTTGAAGTTGACTCAATAGGTTATTTATCTCCGTCAAAAGATAATGGACATGGAGGTTCCGATGCTTATGATGTATATGTTTTTAATCTCGGTGATTATCATGTTAATACGGAAAAAACGCTCTATGGATTGACAGAGACAGATTTCCAAATCAATACACAAAGAAAATTCAAATGCTTCACAACTTATGTTTTGATTGACAATGATTACAGCCCTTATGACTCCACAATCACTCAATCGGGTGATACTGTCCCTACATTCACAGAAACCGGTATAATGGCAATGAAAATCACAGCGGCTCATGAATTTCATCATGCGATTCAGCTTAATTACGGCATACCTGAACCTGGTACTCGTTCTTTAAATGAAATGACAAGTGTATGGATGGAGAATAGATTATTCCCTGAATCAAGGGATTATATTTCATACCTTAAAATGCTTTTTAATAATCTTCAGCGTTATCCATTCGGAAGCGGGGATGAGACAGTCGGCTATAAATATGGAATATTCGGACAATACACATATCTGAGATACAGAGATGCAATAATAAAAAGATTGTGGGAGCTTATCGGATGTGATATTACAGGATATAAGGCACTCGACAGTGCTTACAAAGAGCAGGGGACAAATCTCGTCAATGAATGGTGCAATTTTTTACCCTGGATTTATTATACGGGTAACAGGTCAAAGGATAGTATGTATTTCCCTTCTGCTTATGAATATCCTGAAATAACTTTCTTTTCTGTCAGGAATTTTTCGTCACCAACCATAAGTGATAATGGATTTTTGAAACCGTTCGAGTTCAGGGCATTCAGGTATTTACTTCCTTCGGAGCAGAATAAATCGGATGACACACTCGACATTATTGTTACAAATACAGACCTTAGGACGGCAATAGAGCAATCGCCGAATGACAAACCTTTCAATATATTATGTGCAAACTCTCAGCAGACAGGAACAAGGCAAATCGGAGATACAAGATATTATTATAGCATGACCGTTAATGAAGGTTATATTGTCGATTCATTATTTTTCAGCTCAGGTACTATATTCTATCAATCATCAGCTGTGTTTCCGAATCCTTTTAAAACAAGTTTACATGATAAGCTTTATTTTCCTGTACCGGAAAACTCAATAACAGGAGAAGAGGTTATTTTAAAATTATATAAGACAGATATGGAAGAAGTTTTCAATACAGAACTGACTGTATCTGTTTTTGAGACATATAAAGTATCAATTCTCGACGAAATACCATCAGCTTTAACAAGCGGTATTTACATATTTTCAATTTCATACAAAGACAGCAAGAATTTTGGAAAAGTGGTGATAATTAGAGATTAAATTCAGTAATTCTTCTAAAAAAATATTCATCTGCTTGTTGCAATTCATCTACTTAGAAAATATTTAGTTAATTTTACCGTTTCAGAACTTTATTTTATCCAATTAAGTTATTTATTTTATCGAATGAGACAATCGGAATTATTCATACCGACATTGAAAGAGTTAGGTGCAGATGCACAGATACCCTCGCACCAGTTAATGCTGAGGGCAGGACTGATTCGGCAGGTAGGAGCAGGAATTTTTTCATTTCTTCCTTTGGGTTATAATGTATTGAAGAAAATCATGGAAATTCTTCGTGAAGAGATTGATGCAATCGGCGGACAGGAATTTTTTCTGCCTGCATTGAATCCAATCGAGATTTGGGAAGAGACAAACAGGGTGGAAGCAATGGGTGATGTGATGTTCCACATCAAAAACCGCGAAGGCTTGGTTCTCGCTCCCACACACGAAGAAATCATTACTTTCCATGCGAGACAGCATATAAAGTCATACAGGGACATGCCGCAAATATGGTATCAGATTCAAACTAAGTTCAGGAATGAGCCGAGGCCCAAGTCAGGTGTGTTGAGGTGCAGACAATTCTTAATGAAGGATGCCTATTCACTCGATTCAAGCTGGGAAGGATTAGACGAAGCATACAACAAGCATTACGAAGCATACAAAAAAATATTCGATAGAATGAATCTGAAATATTTCATAGTCGGGGCTTCAAGCGGAGCAATGGGCGGCAGGCTGTCGCAGGAATTCATGGTCGAATCGGAATCAGGTGAAGATACATGTGCCGTATGTGATGAATGCGGTTATTCGGCGAATATGGAAATTGCAACATCAAATGTCGAGCCATCAGGAAGAATTGAACCTAATCAACCTTTGGAAGAATTTCCAACACCAAATGCTAAGACCATTGATGATTTGATTGTGCAGTTTGATTTACCGGAGGAACGTCTTGCTAAGTCAGTGCTGTACATAGTTGATTCAGAACCCGTGATGATTTTCATGAGAGGCAACGATGAGCTAAATGAAAGTAAATTGTTGTCGGTTATGAAAACAGGAAATTTCAGGCCTGCTTTACCGGAAGAGCTTTCAAAAATCACAGGTGCAAACACCGGTTCGATGGGACCAATAAATATGAAAACCAAAATCCGCATGATTGCAGATAATCGCATGAAAGACGCTAACGGACTTGTGAGCGGAGCAAATAGAGACGGATTTCACTACAAAAACATAGATTTCATGCGGGATTGTACTATTGACGAATACCATGATTTGCGTACAATCAATGCAGGTGAAAAATGTCCGAACTGTTCGCATCCTTTGAGAGTGGTTAATGCAATTGAATTGGGGCATATTTTCAAACTCGGAACAAAATACTCCGAAGCACTTGGTGCGAATTTCCTCGACAAAGACGGTAAGGAACAACCAATCATCATGGGAAGCTATGGAATAGGTGTCGAGAGAATAATGGCATGTTACCTTGAACAGCACCATGATAATAAAGGAATAATCTGGATGCCGCCTCTACAGCCTTTTCATGTACATATATTAGGATTGAATATTAAGAACACACAGAGCGTTTCAGATACATGCGAGCAATTACTTAATGACCTGAAAAAATCCGGCTTTGAAGTACTTTATGATGATAGAGATGACACTCCCGGAGTGAAATTCAATGATGCTGATTTAATCGGGATTCCCGTCCAGATTATTGTTGGGAAAAAGAATGTTGATAATGGAAATATTGAATTAAAATATAGGGCATCGGGTGAGAGAGCAGTTATAAAAATAAATGAAGCAATTGATTTAGTTAGGAAATTTTATTCTGAATGATAAACAACCCTGTCAGGTGTTACACCTGACAGGATAGGACAACACCAAGTAAATATAGATTGATGAAGAAAAGGGCGGATTTACATATACACACAATTTATTCCGACGGAATAAAAACTCCTGAAGAAATCCTGAGAATGGCTGTCAAAGCCAATCTTGGAGCTATCAGCATTACAGACCATGATTCGGTTGATGCCTATAAAGAATTGTATAAAATCAGTAATAAATATCAAATAGAAATAATAACGGGAATTGAATTTAGCTGTTATGAGGATGAACAGGAGATTCATGTTCTAGCATACAATTTCGACATTAACAATAAAGAACTTGTCCATGCATTAAATACATTTAAAAAAGCAAGAGAGGTTCGGGCAAAGAGAATTATTTCAAAACTGAAGAAGATAAATATAGAATTAAACTTGGAAGAAATTAGCAAGATAGCAGGTGTAGCACCGATTACCCGTCCCCACATAGCTTTCGCACTAATTGATAAAGGCTATGTGACAAGCCAGAGAGAAGCATTCAATCTATACCTAAGCGATGGCAAGCCTTGTTATGAACCCAAATATAATTTTTCAATTAAAGAAGCATTAGAACTTATCAATAAATGTGATGGCATAGCAGTACTTGCTCATCCTTCGGATACCATATCTCCGGAAATGCTGTATAACCTTATTGAAATGGGTATTGACGGTATTGAAGTAGTACATCCGTCGCAAAACAACACAATCGAAAGACACCTAACACAAATAGCAAACCAATACTGGCTCATAGCCACCGGCGGCTCCGATTATCATGGTTCACGAGATTATGACGATTCAAATTTCGGAAAATACACCGTACCTTTTTCTGTACTTCAGAGTATAAAAAGCAGGAATCAGAAAAGGATATTTTAGCTTGTTTCATTTGAAAAATCAGATTAATACTATATTAGATAATATAAAGTAAATTGTTGCGTTTTATACTTTATATTTTTTGTTATATTTGTTAATATAAATGCTTGATTACAGATTAAATTAATACTAATATGAATGCTGCGAATTCTTATAAAGAAGCATTGCGTTACGTTGAGAATGCAAAAGAGTCTTTAAAAAAAGCCGGAAAAAAAGACAAATTTTATATTGATGATAAATATGTTAAAACTGCATGTGGTACAGCATACTCAGGTATTCTTGTAGCTCTTGATTTCTTATTCGAACACAAAAATATCCAAAAGAAAAAAGGCAGAAAATCAATTGAATATTATCAAAGTAATTTAGCTAATATGAATAAGAAATTGCTTAATTACCTGAATGATGGATATGAAATATTACATCTTTATGGATATTATGACGGTGGAAAAAATATCAATTTAATAAAGACGGGTATGGATGATGCAGTGTCAATTATTTCTGCTTTGAAGCCATATTCAAGTAATGGAGTAAAGTGAATTAAAATGAATATTATTGATTCTGAGCAAATTATATTTAAATGTCTTGGAAGTGCAAATAAATATTTGAATATCATCAATTTTATTAATTAACTTAAATAGTAGGTTTATTATGGCTGTTGTAAAAACTCCGCAAAGAAATATCATGAAGAATGCAATCAAACAAGCAATCGAAGAAAGAAAAGATGTTTTTTATGACGTAATAGCTGAAGTCATGGAAGATATGGCAATGGGTAAGGCTATTGATGAAGGTTTGAAAACAAAAAGAGTATCAAAAGAAGAAGTTCTGGATGCTTTAAGGTCATAATGAAACTCGAATTTACAGAAAAATTTAAACAAGATGTCAAGAAAATTAATGATTTGAAAACTAAGGAAAAGATTATTAAGATCATTGATGAATGTGCCTCATCAAATACTTTAACAAAAATATCCAACATAAAAAAACTTAAAGGATATGATAAGCATTACAGAATTAAATTTGGAAATTACAGAATTGGTTTATCTTATAATCATGGTGTAATAATATTTTCAAGATGCATTCATAGAAAAGACATTTACAGATACTTTCCTGAATGATGATTAATAGTCAAACTGTTCAATTATAGAAACAAAATCCTGATTACATATTCCCTCAATATTTTTACACCTATTCTGCATTCTTTAAAGATTAAAATCACTCATTAAATCCGGCCTTCTCTTCTTTGTTTTTAACAAAGCTTGTTCTTCACGCCATTCGTTTATATTTTTTTGATTGCCAGTGAGAAGCACTTCAGGGACATTGTATCCTTTGAAATCGGCTGGTTTTGTATAGTATGGAGCTTCTAATAATCCATCCTGGAATGAATCGTCGAGAGCGGATTCTGCATCCCCGATAACCCCGGGAATCAAGCGAATGATTGAATCGGCTAATAGCATAGCTGGAATTTCCCCGCCGCTTAATACATAATCACCGACAGATATTTCACGAGTTACGAGAACATCGCGGATTCTCTGGTCTATGCCTTTATAATGCCCTGCAATCATTATGATATTCCTGCACATGGAGAGTTCATTCGCAATTGACTGAATCAATTTTTCGCCATCGGCTGTCAAATATATTATCTGGTCATAATCTCTTTTTGATTTCAACTTTTCTATACATGCAAAAACAGGTTCGCACTTGATGAGCATACCTGCCCCTCCTCCATAAAGTGTGTCGTCAATGTGCCTGTATTTATCTGTTGCATAATCGTGAAGATTGTGCAACTTGATTTTAACAAGCTTTTTCTTCTTTGCAATTTTGATTATGCTCGAATTAAAAACGAACTTGAACATACCAGGCAAAGCTGTAACTATGTCTAATCTGAGCAGTTCTTTATTCTTCACTTTTTTCTTTTTCATTTTTGATTAAATCTGTTAATCCGTCAATTAAATTTATTTCAATTCTTTTATTTTCAATATCAACTCTTTTTACAACATCTTTAATGTATGGTAAAGGCAATTCCCCTTTTTCAGTTTCAACGAGCCAGACATCATTAGCGGGCAGATTAAGTACATCTTTTATTATGCCAATCGTATTCTTGATTTTCTTATCAATTACTTTACAACCAATTAAATCATCAACAAAATATGATTCAGCATCATTTGAGATAATATTGATTTCATCAGTGTAAGCACCATTTTCTTTCAAGCTCAGAGCCAATTCTTTTGAATCTATATACTTCAATTTAATTATGAATGAATCATTTTTCTTTAAATGATTTTCAAGAACATAATCTTTGGTAAAACTTGGTGAAAAACCGATTTTAATAATACTCCCGGATTTAATATTTGTAATATCTGAGGGAGTTTCGGATACAATCATTTCTCCCTTGTAACCAAAAGTTCCTGTAACTGCACCTATATATCTGAGTTTCTCTTTGTTCAAAGTATTAATATTTAATTTCTTGTGAATATCAATCCAAATTAAATTATTTTTGTTAATAATTAAAATATTCATTTATCAGGCAACAAAATGGGAACGATTACTGATTTTATTGATTTTGAATTTACCAGACAATCACATGAGGATTTAATTAACAATTCGCTTTCATTTCTTGATCAAATGTTGAAAAGACGCTCTGTGAGAGAATTCTCTTCAGAGGAAATTCCCGAAGAAGTAATTATGAATATAGTTAAAACAGCTACTACCGCACCTTCAGGTGGAAATGCCCAACCTTTCCTTTTCTGCATTGTCAAAGATAAGGAATATAAGCAGCAAATAAGAGCAGCAGCCGAAAAAGAAGAAAAACTGAATTACGAAAAACGATACTCTGAGGATTTCAAAAATAAAGTGAGCAAGTTCAAAGTAACGTACCAAAAACCTTTTCTTGAAGAGGCTCCCTACTTAATAGTTGTATTCAAAGAAAAATATAGAATTGCGGGTGAGAAAATTCAGAAAAACAACTATTTCACCGAGTCAACGGGTATAGCTATGGGTTTCCTTGTTGCCGCAATTCACAATGCAGGACTTGTAACATTGCCCTACAGCCCGGCACCAATGGGTTTTCTCAGCCATATTCTCAACATCCCTGAAAACCTTGCTCCTGTTTTGGTTTTTCCTGTGGGTTATCCGAAGGAAGGAGCGAAAGTTCCGAATTTAAAGAAAAAGAAAATTGAGGAGATGTGCAGGGTTTATTGAATAGATGTAAAATTCACTCCACTTCCTTCTCAATAATAATCGTAACAGGTCCATCATTTACAAGTTCAATGTCCATCATTGCACCGAATTCACCGGATGCAATTTGTATCGGATAATTTTCTTTCAGATGCAGAACCATAGATTCATAAAAAGGCTTGGAGATTTCGGGTGGTGCGGATTTGATGAAGCTTGGGCGGAATCCTTTGTGTGCATCACCATATAATGTGAAATTGGAAACAAGAAGGACGCCGCCGTCTGTGTCCAGCACTGATTTGTTCATCTTTCCTTCTTCGTCAGAAAAAATTCTGAGATTGACGAGTTTATGGCACATCCATTTCATAATTTCAGAATTATCAGAGTGAGATATAGCAACAAATACAAGCAAACCATTGCCGATTTCTCCCCTAACTTTGCCGTCAATTGTAACGCTTGCACGGCTGACTCTTTGTACTACTGCTCTCATTATTTTACACCCTAATGAAACATTTTTCAAAAATATGAATTATTTATTTATGAATTTCCTTATGTTTTTTATATCTTACAGTTGTATTGAATAACTGATGTTATACATAATTGATTTTCTATAATTTATAATTTTCAATTTTCAATCAATTCTTAATTCTAAATGTTAGAATGAATTGATAGATAAATTGCGGTTATTTTAAATTTAGAAATTTGATTATTTAAAATTCATTGAAAATTAAAAATTGTAAATTGAAAATTCTTTTTACTAGATGTCATTATCAGATAAAATATTGAACATGTACTTTGCCACACATCGAACATGCAACCTGATGTGCAGGTATTGCTACATTCCTGAAGAAATAAAAAAAGAGCCTAAGATAAAAGATATTGAAATATTAAATTCTCTCAATCAATTTATTGCAAAAGTGGAAAATGAATGTTATCAAATTGGTACTTTCTGTTTGCACGGCTCTGAGCCTTCACTGATGGAAGCAGAGACAATGGCAGAAATTGTAAATCTTGTCAATTCACATTGGGATAAAATTAAAATAAAAGGATTGAATGTTTCGATTCAGACAAACGGATTGAGATTTACAAAGGAATACCTGAATATATTAAAGCAAAACCTCGATAGTCCAAAAAAGCTGAGAATAAGTTTTTCTATTGACCCGCCAAAGCAGGTGCATGACTTTCTCCGCAACAATTCTTATGATAGTGCATTACAAAATATGGAAGAAGCGATTAATTTAGGATTTCCTGTCGGAATACTATGTGTTGTGTCAAATGAAACAATTAAACACAAGGAAGAATTTGGAAAATGGTTGAAAAATTACAATGTTCAATCAAAAAGTGACGGTAATCCTTATAAAATCAAGTTCAAATTTGCCACAGGGGAATTTGCATTATCAGAATCAGAAATGGAAAAATTTTCGTATTTTTTGATAGATAATGATTTATTACAGTTTAGTCAGATTTTGACAACCGGATATTGTATTCAAAGGGGAAATGAGTGTATTTGGTACGAATTTGATATATTTGGGAATTGCTGGTCGTGCAACAAAGCTTATGGTAGTGATGGAAATTTTGCCGACTGGAAAAAAGAATCTTTTGAAACAATAGTAAATAAAAGAAGAAATCTTTATATTAGTGAGTTTCAGAATTCTGAATGTGCCGAATGTAATTACGAGCTGCTATGTAATAGCGGATGTCCTTTAGACAGGCATTACGAAGGAGAGATGGCGGGAAAGGCACTTGAATGTACATTAATAAAAACAGCATTCACCGAATCTGAAAAAAAAGGAAAACATATATATGACATTATTAACAATCAATCTTTATGAGGCTGGGTATGTACCTGACAGGAAAAATTGATATTGACCCTTCACAGATTACCGTTTACAAAAAGGTGAAACCTACAAAACTTTTTTCTAAACTTGTTGATGCCCTGACATTCGGCTCTCTCTCGCAAAAGCGGGAGCATGAAACTTTCACTGCAGTAGCAATCTTACAGCAATTGAACATTGCTTTGAGGACACTCAACATTAAAAACGTTATTCGCCTTGCTGTTGATGATTATGATTTTTACCTCGATGAAAAAGGAGAGGAAGATGATTTGGAACAAGCTATGTTTGAGTTTAAGGCAAAAGTTGACCCAATTGAATCTGAGTTTTTCAACGTGATCTATCTTGTACTCGAGCATAACGATGAATCAATCAAATATTTAGTTGAAATATCGGTGTTGAGAAAACATAAAATCGGAGAATACCCGATTAAAGTGAATGTTAACGGTGTAATTACTGATTTTAAATGCCAGGAGGGAGAAACTGCCGAGCAATTGAAAGCAAGGCTGGAGCCTCTTTTCACAAATCAAGAAAAATATGATTCATTAATTAAATCCAAAAAAGAAATTTTCAATAATTTTATTGATGAACTTGAGCAGGCAATCAAACGTTTCGTAAAAGTTGATGATATAAAGAAAACCACAACCGTTCAAATTATAAGGCCCAAGGAGAAAGTTACCGCTAAGGAGCAAATAAAGCATGACAGGCATGCGGCTCCTGCTTATTACGGATATTACGGATTCGATAACTACTTCCTTTATTCTTGGCTCTGGGCTGATATGTTATTTACGCATAGTCTTTACCTAAATGACTTTTTACTTGTTGACAGCCTTGGAAATGAAGTAATGAATGTCGGTACAGATGGTTTCAATTCAGGAGATTATAATACGTTAAATACTGATTCAGCTTTCGAACCACCCGGAACAGGTGATGTCTCTTACTTCGGTGATAATGAATACCAGGATAACCTCGTTGATGCCGACTTAATTGAAGATTCATCGGTTGATGCTGAACCGGATACATCATCAAGCGACTGGTTGAGTAATGATTATGACGACATAGACGGTGGTGATATGTCGTATAATGCTTGTTCATCCTGCGGAAGTTGCAGTAATGATTAGTTTTTTTTTCACAATTTTCTTATAGGTTTATTATGACATTAATTATTGTAGCACTAATAATATTAGCAATAGGCATCTGGGGAACAAAGGAGGAAAGTCCGTTGCGCAAGTACAAAAGTCTTGTTCTGATAGCAGGTGCTGTTGTATTTATTATCGGATTAGGAACTGCATCAATAAGGCAAATCAGCCCGGGGCATGTAGGTGTGCAGGTTCTATTTGGAAAAGTTCAAAGCCATGTTCTTTATGAAGGATTGAGTTTAGTAAATCCCTTGATTGATGTTACCGAAATGAGTACGCAAACCCAGAATTACACTATGTCCGGTTCGTTTGATGAAGGTGCCAAACAAGGCGATGATGCAATTCGCGTTCTTAGTAATGACGGATTGGAAGTTGTAATTGATTTAACAATTTTATATAGGGTAGTAGCAACATCTGCACCGAAAATATACAGGTCAATCGGTGTAGATTACCAGGATAAAGTAATCAGGCCTACGGCAAGAACCGGTATAAGGGAAAGTGCCTCGTATTTTGATGCAACTGATTTGTTTGCTGAGAAGCGTGAAGCATTTGAGCAAAAAATTCGTAATCAAATTGAAAAAGCTTTCAAAGAAAGAGGTTTGGTTCTCGAGCAGATGCTTGTCAGAAATATCAGCCTTCCTGCTTCGGTAAAAGAAAGCATTGAAAGAAAAATAACTGCCGTTCAGGATGCACAGAGAATGAAATTCGTGCTCGAAAAAGAACAGCAGGAAGCCGAGCGAAAGAGAGTCGAAGCAAGAGGCGTGGCAGATGCTCAGAAAATTGTCAACGAAGGTTTATCAGACAGAGTTTTGCAGTTTGAGACTATTAAGATACAAAAAGAACTTGTAACTTCGCCGAATGCAAAAATTATTATACTTGGAAATTCAAAAGGAACAACACCTTTTATTATCGGAGGTGAAGGGAAATAAACGTGAAAAAGGTCCAGTCAAATTCGCTGAGAGTTACTAAGATACTCAAGCCTGAGAAAAGAGTATCTTTCAAACTTCCAATGTTTCTTGAAGCCGTATAGGCTGGATTTGAACGACCATCTTGTCAGAAATCCTGCGGCAACTTTTTTTGTACGTGTAACCGGTGATTCTATGATTGAAGCAGGGATTCACTCTGCTGACATACTTGTCGTTGACCGTTCACTGAATCCTAAGGATGGGAACATTGTCATAGCTGTAATTGATGGCGAGCTTACCGTCAAACGTCTCAGGACACAAAAAACAAAGGTATATCTGCACCCCGAAAATAAAAATTACAAACCGATAGAAATTACATCAGAGATGAGCTTTGAAGTGTGGGGTGTCGTTACAAATGTGATACACAGCCTGGTTTAATTGATGGGAAATAATTTAATTGAACGCGAAAAATCAGCGATACTTCAAACTTATAAAAGATTACCGATTGAGATTAGCAAGGCTGAAGGGTGCAGGATATACGACACTAAGGGTAATGTATATTTGGATTTTCTCGGGGGAATTGCTGTAAATGCCCTCGGACACAGCCATCCTGCAATCATCCATGCAATTAAAAGTCAGCTTGATAAATTCATGCACGTCTCCAATTACTACTATCAGGAGCCTCAGATCAAACTTGCTGAAAAATTAAAAGAAATGACCGGTTTGTCTAAAGTCTTCTATACAAATTCCGGTACAGAAGCCGTTGAAGGTTCTATTAAACTTGCAAGACGATGGGGAAATGCACAAGGTAAAACCGAGATGTATGGCTTTTCGGGTGGATTTCATGGCAGAACTTATGGTGCTTTATCATTAATGGATAAACCTCTTTATAAGGATGGAATGGGGCCCTTCCTGCCCGGCATGAATATTATTCCATATAATGATATTTCGGCTTTACATAATTCTCTCGATGAAAAAACAATTGCAGTTATTATTGAATTTTTACAGGGTGAAGGCGGAATCATCGCTGCCAATCAAGATTTTATTAATACCTTATTTAAATTAAAAGAAAAATATAATTTCCTCATTATCGGTGATGAAGTTCAAACGGGTGTCGGAAGAACAGGAAAATTCCTGTCTTATGAACATTATGGAGTCAAGCCGGATATCGTTACAATGGCAAAGGGGCTCGGCGGTGGTTTGCCTCTCGGAGCTATTCTTATTAGTGACAAATTGGAAGATGTTTTTCAGAAAGGAATGCACGGCACGACCTACGGAGGCAATGCTGTAGCTTGTTCGGCTGGTTATGCCGTACTGCAATTGCTTGAAAACGGATTGCTCGAGCAAGTCGAAGAAGTTGGCGGTTATATGAAAAATAAACTTCTTGAACTGCAGATGGAAATGCCTAATACTCTTCTTGAATTAAGGGGTAAAGGCTTAATGCAGGGTATTCTATTGGATTTCGATGCATCGCAGCTTGTGGAAGCTATGCTCTTCAGAAGAGTAATAACAAATGCCGCATCCGGTAAAGTTCTCAGACTTGTTCCACCTCTCATTGTTACTGATAGTGATGTTTGTATTTTCATTGATGCTTTAAGAAAATCACTTAATGAAATTGCTTGAATTTTACTATTAAGAAATGATTTTCTGTTTTGAAAATTTTGTTCCAAAACTAATTTTGAATTACAAGCGTTAACAATTAAAATGTTCAATTTGATTTGTAATTAAAAATGAGACAGATAATTCTAACAAAAGTAGAAAATGGCTTTTGGGTAGTTGAATGTCCAAGCCTGCCAGGATGTATCAGCCAAGGGGAAACCAAAGAAGAAGCAATTAATAATATAAAAGAAGCAATTCGATTATATACAGAATGTTTGCTGGAAGATGGTATTGAAATACCTAAGGAAAACTATGAAGCCATGACACTTGTTGTATGAGCCAATTACCTCAAATATCAGGTAAAGATTGTGTGAAAGTATTAGAGAAATTTGGTTTTACATTGAGGAGGCAAACAGGGAGTCATATAATAATAAGAAAATCCGAACCATTTTGTCAGGATAGTAGTACCAAACCATAAAACCCTTGATAAAGGAACCTTAAGAGCTATACTGCGGCAAGCAGAAGTAACAGTTGAACAATTTATTAATTATTATTAAAATACTTTTCGAATCAAGAAATTTTATCAATTATTTTCCTCTCTCTCGCTTGGTTTAAACCTTTCATTACTATTTCTTCCGGGATGACTATATCGAAACCTGAGTGCGGCACTCCCTTCTTGGCTCTCAATCTGTTTAATACTTCGTTGAAGAGTTGTTCTGCTTCCTCAAATCTTTTTAAATAAAGTAAAGCATAAGCTTTGAGATGGAGTGCATACACCTGCCCCGGTGCTTTTTCCAAAGATTTTTCCGACCAATATAAACATTCTTCAAAATTTTTCTTGTTTCCTACAAGTTGTGCCAGGGTTGATGTGGCACTTGAATAGACAGAGTCTGAAAGATTTCCCAGTTGAAGTGCAAACCTGATTGTTTTCTCTGCTTCATCAATCAATTTCATTTGAGCAAGAGTCTGACCAAGCTGGTACCAGGCATAAGCATTCAAAGGTTCTTCCTGAACATGTTCTATAAGCATGGCATAATTTCTTTTCACCTTCGCTTCCATCACTTCTCTCGACTGATTATATCCAAGATGCTCGATAACTATATCCGAAAAATTTATTGACTTACCAAGAGCAAATATTGAAGGAGTTATTTGCTCATGCACGCGCCCCTGAAATGAAATTTTTGGAAATCCATAATTCCTGAATATACGCGGATAGCCTCCGCGGTGTCTTTCTGTCGAGCCGTTAAGCTGGAAGTGGTCGCTCTCGATTGTACAAATGAAACCACCGATTTCATCTCCTGAATTCATTAATAAATTCCTGATATTAGCTTTTGAAATTTCATCTAACCGCTCATCTGCATCGAGATATAATACCCATTCACCTGTTGAATGTTTCAATGCCTCATTTCTTGCCGCCGCAAAATCGTTGACCCATTCAAAATCGAATATCTTTGCATTGAATTTTTTTGCAATTTCCCTTGTTCTGTCGGTTGAACCCGTGTCAACAATCACAATTTCATCAACGACATCCCTTACACTATCAAGACAGCCTGCTAAATTATCTTCTTCGTTTTTTACAATCATGCTCAATGTTAAAAATGGTTTATAACCATTTCCACCTGTTTTCACCTCGCTCTTTGTCTTAATAGCTTTAATTTTACTCAATGCTAAATCAACTTGCTTTAAATAATTCAAAATATCTTCCCTGCCGGGAGCTATACTCAGAGCCTTATTAAGAAAGCTTTTTGCTTCATCGAATTTTTTCCATTGAAAAGCTACATTAGCCATTCCGACAAGATTACCGACATCATGATTATTAATTTTATATCCTTTTTCAAATTCAATTAAAGCCGCATCCCACTGTTTTAGTCCAATCAGACATTTTCCCTTCCTGAAATAAAGCTGTTCTTTCGGAAGATGATAATCCCCTACAATCTTTGTGGTCAAATCCTCTTTCGTTTCTGCTTCTTCCAATCTCTGGTAAGAATCGAGTGCATCGGGATAATTACTGATTTGAGTATAAGTATCACCAAGTATATAATTCGCAAAAGACTGATTAGGAAGTATTTTCAAAGATTCTTTGCCTCTCTCGATTGCTAATTCATAATTGGACATTTGAAATGCAATAACAGCTCCGAAATTGAGTGCCTGTGGCTTTACAGCACTTTGTGGCTGAACCATTCTAAGTGTTCCTTTTATATCTTTTTCGGCTTCATCAAGTTTTTTCAATGCGAGGAAAGTTTTAGCCCTTTGATATAGAGAATATGCATCTTCAGGTTTTTTTACCAGTGCCTTATTCAAAAGATTAAGATTCCTTTCCTGCTTCGATCTCATTTGTTCTGATGAATGGCCATAACCAAGATGAATAAATTTGAGGTTAGTTTGTTCGAGCTTATAACCCGCCTGGAGCAATGGTTCAAGCACCTGCTCATGTATAATTCCATGAAACCTGACTGATGGATGATTGATAAATAATCTCAATAAGCCAGACAAATAAGTATCGACACTTCCATCTTCCCTTACTGCTTCAGACACAACATTAATCAGCCAGCCGCCTGTTGCAGGATTGCTTTTTTCAAGCACTCCCCTGACTTCTTCGGGATTCAAAAGCCTTTCGTCTGCATCAATAACAAGTATATATTTTTTGGACGCAGCATCGAGTGCTATATTTCTTGATAGGGAAAAGTCATCCTGCCAATCAGACCTAATCACTTTGCACCCGAATCGCTCTGCCATTTCAATTGTTTTGTCAGTTGAACCCGTATCAACAACAATAATCTCATCAACACAGGATTCAATTGACTTCATGCAATCAGAAATATGTTTTTCTTCATTCTTTGCTATTATACATGCTGATATATTTATGTCCAATACATACCATAATTTTTATTTAACAACTGCTTAATGTAATCAAAAATTATGCTATAAATTTCGTTCTTTAAAATTTTTGTATAATAATCTAATATTATATAAATTGTAAGTTTGTAATATATCTAATATCAATGTTATAGATATAAAAGGGAGTATGAAAAATGAAAAAGTTATTTAATTTTTTATTGATATTAATTCCTATTGTTATTGCTTCATCTTCCTCGGCATTAACACAGGCTACTCTTAATTCATGGGACATGAGTGTTGAGGGGTACAAAGATAAAAAATTTTCTGAGGTACAAAAGGCTTTCAATGAATATTGGAAAGATAAAATGCCGACTAAAGGAAGCGGCTGGAAGGTGTTCAAGCGTTGGGAATATTTTTGGGAGCAAAGGCTTGGTTCAACCGGCAAAGCTCCTGATATGGCTAAAATTTATCAAGGCTGGAATGATTACCTGGCTAAAAATAATCAAAAGCAGAATAGTATATTAGCCGAAAACCCGTGGGTATTTCTTGGGCCATCATCCATACCGTTCAAAATGTCCACTTATCCGCAGGTTGTTGGCATGGGTAGAATCAATTGCATAGCTTTTGACCCGAAGGACCCGAATATACTATGGGCTGGTGCAGCTTACGGAGGTGTTTGGAAAACGACAGACAAAGGGGCAACCTGGAAAACATTCCCTTTCACTGAATTTATGTCAATAGGTGTTTCTGATATTGCCGTGTCTCCGACAGATTCCAACATTGTTTATGTGGCTACAGGCGATGCCGATGGCTCGTTAAGCGGAAGTGCATGTTACAGCATTGGAATCCTGAAAACTACAGACGGTGGTGATACATGGACAACAACAGGGCTTCAGAGACAGATACATGACGGATTTATTATTAACAGAATTCTTGTTCACCCGACTCACCCTGATACTGTTTATGCCGCAACAAATAATGGCCTGTATTTTACTTTCGATGGAGGTACAAACTGGTCTGTAAGGGCTAATGTCCCATTCAGAGATATTGAATTCAAATCTGACAATCCGGAAATAATTTATGGCTCAGTAATTTTACGAAATGCTCAGGGTGCATTAGTTTATGGTGTCCTAAATTGCGTTTTGGCAGATACAACATGGAGAGCAAATTTCACATTCCCGTTAACAGATGTTGTTAGAATTGCAATTGCAGTTACACCTGCGAATCCCAATATAATATATGCTTTATGCGTAGCTTCTGATCTGGGTTTCCACTCGTTTTTGAAATCAACCGATGCCGGTGGAACATGGAACATACTTGCCCAGCGTTCAACTTCACCTAATTATCTGCATGAAAACTGGGCTGGCGTAGGAGAAGGCGGCCAGGGACATTATGATTTAGCAATAGCTGTATCAAAAACCAATGCTGATGAAGTTTACATTGGCGGAGTTAATATCTGGAAATCAATCGACGGGGGAACTAATTGGGCTTTAAATGCCGAATGGACTGGCCAGCATTCTGTGCCGTGGATTCATCCTGACCAACATAAACTCACATTCTCTCCGGAAGGGATATTATATTCCGCAAATGATGGCGGCGTTATTTATAGTACAAACGGGGGTGCATCCTGGACAAATATCAGTGATGGGCTTGAAGTTACTCAGTTTTACAGAATCAGCAGTGCTGCGTCAACCAATGGCATTATTTTCGGCGGTACACAAGACAACGGGACACACAGGTTGCTTGCTAAAGAATGGAAAAATGTTCTTGGAGGTGATGGCATGGACTGCCAGGTTGACCCAACCAATTATAATTTTGTCTATGGTTCTCTTTATTATGGTGATTTTTATAAATCAACTGATGCCGGTAATACATTTGCTCCATTGTTAAATAAATCATATACCAATGAAGAAGCCGGTTGGATTACACCTTTTGTTATTGACCCTAAGTTCCCTGCAGTTATTTATGCAGGCTATCAAAACGTTTGGAAATCCACAAACAGGGGAATTACGTGGAACCGCCTTGCTGCTATAGATTCAACTTATATAATCAGAGCAATAGCTATCGCCCCTTCAGACCCTAATACAATATATGTTTCTAAGCAAGGTGGAATATGGGCTTCGTATGATGCAGGGC
>Ga0209317_1001513_pt1 | contig 19998 bp, 19 predicted proteins | sample RifGroB2_FD_183994 | JGI IMG/M metagenome (GOLD analysis project Ga0209317, IMG submission 183994) | Soil microbial communities from Rifle, Colorado, USA - Groundwater B2 (SPAdes) (version 2) | ecosystem: Environmental > Terrestrial > Soil > Unclassified | place: Rifle, Colorado | collected... | reverse complement strand
GATGTTGTTGATGATCTTCTGCACCATCCCCTGGATCCTTGCCGGGGTCGGGTCGGAAAGGGTGCGCGAGGCGGCCTCCACGCAGTCGGCCAGCAGCACGAGCCCCGCCTCCCTGGTCTGCGGCTTGGGTCCGGGGTAGCGGAAGTCCCGGTCGTCCACCGGAGGGGAGCCCGGGCTCTCCAGCCCCTTCGCCTTCAGGTAGAAGTAGCTGATGAGGGAGGTGCCGTGGGACTGGCGGATGATCTCTATGATCGGCTGGCCGACCCGGTGCTCCTTGGCGAGTTCCACCCCCTCCTTCATGTGGGAGATCAGGATCAGCGCGCTCATGCTCGGGGAGAGCTTGTCGTGGCGGTTCTCGCCGTCGCGGATGTTCTCGATGAAGTACTGGGGCTTTTTCAGCTTGCCGACGTCGTGGTAGTAGGCGGCCACCCTGGCCAGAAGCGGGTTCGCGTTGATCGCCTCGGCCCCCGCCTCCACCATGTTGCCGACCAGCACGCTGTGGTGGTAGGTGCCGGGGGCGCGGATCATCAGCTCGCGCAAAAGGGGCGAGTTGAGGTTGGCAAGCTCCAGGAGCTTCACGTCGGTGGTGTACTGGAAGAGCGCCTCGATGAGCGGGATGGTGCCGGAGACGTAGACCGCGTTGATGAGCCCCCCCAGGAGGGCGAAGGCTATGCAGTAGACGGTCTGCAGGGAAAAGTGGCTGTCGCTGTAGACGTAGAAGCAGACGGCGAGCGCCATGTTCACCATGCTGATCTTGAAGCCGGCCGTGTAGATGGTCCCCCGCTCCTTGCACTGACGCACGCCATGGGCCCCCACGATGCCGCCCAAGAGCGCGTAGACGGCAACCTGCAGGGAGTTGTTCAGCATGATGCCGGTGAGGGGGGCGCAGACCGCGCAGTAGACCAGCGCGATCTCCGAGTTCAGGATGATCCTGACGATGATGGCGCTGGCCGCGAAGGGGAAAAGATAGAAATAGCTCGCCGTATCGATGGAAGGGAACAGCCCCCCCAGGGCGGTGGATACGGAGAAGATCAGCTTCAAAACCGCGAAGTTGGCTACGGTGAGCAGCGAAAGGAGCAGGATGTCCTTGTTGGTGAGCTTGAACTTCCTGATGTTCTTGATGCCGAACCGGTATGGCGCATAGCAAAGGACGAGGATCAGCCCGAACACGCCGAGCCCGGTGACGATCGGTGCGCGGTTCTTCGACTTGAACATCTTCTCGAGCTTCATCGCCTGCTCGGAGGTGACCCGCTCCCCTACCCTGACGATCATCTCGCCGCGCTTCATCTTGAAGAGGACCGGGCGTACCGCGCCCCGCGCCTCGCTCTTCTTGTCGTCGGTGCCGTTTCGGTCGAAGGTGAGGTTCGGGGAGATCATGCGCAGCGCCACACCCTTCAGGATCTCGAGGTCGTGGGAGGCGGCGCCCTGGGTCAGGCTCATGGCGGCGAAGGAGCGCCTGGCGGTGGCGAGGTCTATGCTCTCGGAAAAGTCGCCGCTCGCAACCTCCTGCTTGGTCGCCTCGTCGATGACCACTATGCCGTGACGCAGGTCTGCGGCAAAATGGGTGCGGTCCGCCACGATGCGCAGCCGGTAAAGCGGCGCGAGCTGCCGCCCGAGGTCCGAGATGAAGGCCCGCTCCTGCCTCACCCGGGAAAGTGCCGAGAACTCCTGCGGCGAGACCTCTACGGCGAGGGCGCCGGTCACGGCGGTCCTGCGCGATTCCCCCTGGGGCGCCTCCTCGCGCAGCAGGTCCAGGGCTTCCTCGAAGCGGCGCACCAGCTCGATGTTCCCGTTGGGAGCAAGCGTATAGACAAAAGGCGCGGAGGCTTCCGCCTCTGCGCGCTTCTTCTCGGTCAGAAGCAGGTCCTCGATGAGGTAGTCCTGGGTCGCTCGTATGTCGGAGGTGGCGATGTCCCCCTCGCGGTAATGCACCGAGAGGAACTGCGGGCTCGGGATGATGAGCAGGGTGAGGAATAACGCCGTGAGGAAAAGCATGATAAAGCGGCTGCGCTTTTCATACTTGTCGCAGGAGAACCCCTTTGCAACCGCGTCCATCCAGCTGTCGCAAAGCCGGACCAGCGAACTCTTCTGTTTTATCTGTTTATCGCCGCTATCGGTGGGCATTATTTCAATAAGTTCCCGTGTCGTAAAGACAGAAACTGCAGGTTGGCAGGCAAGGGGACAATATATCCCTTTTACCGGATCAGTGTCAATCTAAACGAAATTATCGGGAACGCCGTCACCACTGCGTGTTAGCAAAATTTTACAAAACAGCTTCCATTTGAGTGCAGATATGTTATATAACGTCATTCCATTAAGACGGGCGGCGTTGCCCGTTCACAATCAAATTCAAGCAGGGGGGGAGAGATGAGCCAGATAACCGACGTTTATGCCAGAGAGATCCTTGATTCCAGGGGCAATCCGACGCTGGAGGTTGAAGTCTTCCTGGATTCCGGTGCCATGGGAAGGGCAGCGGTTCCCTCCGGCGCATCGACCGGCGAGCGTGAGGCGCTGGAACTGCGCGACGGAGACAAGGGACGCTATCTCGGCAAAGGCGTGGAGAAGGCCGTTTCCAACGTAAACGACATCATCGCCGACGAGATCACCGGCATGGACGCGACCGACCAGGTCGGCATCGACAAGCGCATGCTCGCCCTTGACGGCACCGACTTCAAAAGCCGCCTGGGCGCAAACGCGATCCTCGGCGTTTCGCTGGCAGTAGCCAAGGCCGCGGCCGACGAAGTCGGGCTGCCGCTTTACCAGTACATCGGCGGGTCCAACGCGAAAGAACTGCCGCTGCCGATGATGAACATCATCAACGGCGGCGCACACGCCGACAACAACGTCGACATCCAGGAATTCATGATCATGCCGGCAGGCGCCAAGACCTTCAAGGAAGCCCTGAGGATGGGCGCCGAGATCTTCCACGCGCTGAAGGGCGTTCTCAAGGCAAAAGGGTACAACACCGCGGTCGGCGACGAGGGGGGTTTCGCACCCGACCTGAAGTCGAACGAGGAGGCCCTCGAGGTCATCATGGAGGCGATCGTCAAGGCGGGCTACAAGCCGGGCGAGGAAGTGCTGCTGGCGCTGGACGTCGCTTCCTCCGAGCTGTTCAAGGACGGGGTCTACACCCTGGAGAACGAGGCGCAGCCGAAGAAGAGCGCCAAGGAACTGATCGACTTCTACGAGATGCTGGTGAACAAGTACCCGATCATCTCCATCGAGGACGGCATGGCCGAGAACGACTGGGACGGCTGGAAGCAGCTTACCGACCGCCTCGGCAAACGGATCCAGATCGTTGGCGACGACCTGTTCGTCACCAACCCCGCCATCCTGAAGGAAGGGATCCAGAAGGGAATCGCCAACTCCATCCTGATCAAGCTGAACCAGATCGGCACCCTTACCGAGACCCTCGACGCCATCGAGATGGCGAAGCGCGCCGGCTACACCTGCGTGATCTCGCACCGCTCCGGCGAGACCGAGGACACCACCCTTGCCGACCTCGCCGTAGCGGTCAACGCCGGACAGATCAAGACCGGCTCCCTCTGCCGCACCGACCGCGTTGCCAAGTACAACCAGCTGCTGAGGATCGAGGACGAGCTGGACGAGGTGGCGCTGTTCAGGGGGCACGAGGTGTTCTACAACGTGAAGAAGTAGGGCGACAACCATTGCCCTGCCGGGCGCACCGACAAAGGAGGCGCATCCCGAAAGGATGCGCCTCTTTCTTTTTTCTCCTTTTCCGCGGCGTCGACAGGGAGCGTTTCACGCAGGCCATGCCGAGGGGGCATCCATGGCGCATGCGGTTTCGACACCGCCCTCCCGCCTCTACCCCGTTTCGGGATTCCCTTGCGACTTCTCCCTCATGAGGGTATACTCCGCTCCATGTTAACCTACCAGATAGAAGCCAAAGACCACTGCAGGCGCGTGGACAGCTTTTTGCGCAACCTGCTGCCGACCGCCCAATTTTCCTACTTGAAGAAACTGATCGGCGCCGGACACCTGAAGGTGAACGGGGCGCCTGCCGAGCCGGGACAGACCCTGCGCCATTCCGACCAGGTGAGTTTGAAGGAGAGCGCCAAGACCTCCGCCTTCCTGGCCCGCCTGACCCCTGAGCTCGACATACTGTTCGAGGACAGCTGGATCATCTGCCTCAACAAGGCGCCGGGGCTCTCCGTGCACCGCACCGAGGACCCGGAAGAGGAGACCCTGGTGGATCTCGCCGATTCCCTGCTGCAAAAAAGGGACGGGGTGGGAAGGCTCAGGCCGGTGAACCGGCTGGACAAGGGGACTTCGGGCGCCATCATCCTCGCCAAGAGCGCGGTTGCCGCCGGTATGTTCGGGAAGATGGTGCAGGAAGAGGGGCTTGGGAAGCTTTACCTTGCCATGGTCGAGGGGAAACTGCAAAAACAGGGCGTGATAGATGCGCCGCTGGAGGGGAAGGAATCCCGGACCGGTTACCTGAGGCTTTTCCAGGGAGGGGGTGTGGCTCTTTTGGCCGTCTACCCGCTGACCGGGCGGATGCACCAGATCAGGCAGCATTTCAAGATGATCGGTCACCCGATCCTTGGCGACAAACGTTACGGCGGCAGGTCGCTTACCGGCTTTACCGGCCACGCCCTGCACTCCTTCAGGACCAGCCTGGTACATCCTGCGACCGGCGAGCAGGTAGATATTCCCGCCCCGCCCCCGGCCCAGTTGTTGCGGCTCGCCTCCAGATTCGGCTCGGTCAGCGAAGAGACCCTGCTAGGCGCCCTGGAGCAGGTCCCCCCCGCGGAGACGCTCCCGCTCTAGCCTCACCACCCCTGCTCGCCTATGAGCGGCACGAAGCGGACCGAGCAGAGATCCTCGTGCTGCAGTCTGCCGTCCGCCAGGCGCCGCACCCGTACGAGCTCCTGCAGATGCTGCGTGGGGCCGACGGGTATCACCAGCCTCCCCAGGGGCGCCAACTGCTCCAGCAACTCGCGGGGCACACCCGGCGCCCCGGCCGTAACCACGATGGCGTCATAAGGGGCATGCCCCCGCCACCCCATGGTCCCGTCCCCAACATGCACCGACACGTTGCGATAGCCCAGCTCCTGCAGTCTGGCGCTGGCAGCCTCCGCAAGCCCGGGCAGCCGCTCCACCGTGAATACCTGTGCCGCGCAGCGGCTCAGCACCGCGGCGGCATAGCCTGAGCCGGTTCCTATCTCCAGCACCCGCTCCTGCCCCCTGAGCTCCAGTGCCTCTACCATGTAGGCGACGATGTAAGGCTGCGAGATGGTTTGCCCCTCGTTGATCGGCAGGGGACCGTCGTCGTAGGCGAAAAGCTCCATCCCCGGCGGCAGGAACGCCTCCCTAGGCACATCCCGCATCGCTTTGAGGACTGCCGCATCGCGTATTCCCCGTGCCGCGAGGTGCTCGCTCAACATCCGCTCCTTCCTCGCCTCCAGTGCTCTTTCGGGATCGATCGTCATGAGCCCCTCCAAAAGCCTCAATGGTACCATGCGGCAGCAGGCACACAACCGGCGCTGATCAAGGATTCCCAGGCTGGCTCTCAGTGGAGATTGACGGGACTGTCAGCAGGCAAGTCAGTCGACGCCCGACGCGAGGCATTGGCGCAACCCAACACTGCACATGATAGTCCCGCACTTTCAGGCCGTTGACTCTTTTTTTCGGTGGGCGTACACTAAAATCATAACAGAGAGTTCTTTGAGAAAGCTCTGGGGTACAGGTAAAGGTGGCGTGAGGTACCCTGAGTATTCCACACTAACGATTCCCCGGGTTTCAGACGTGGTGTGCAATTCCTGGAAGTACTAGGGAATTACCTAAAGCGTTTTCCAGGGATATGCTTTACAAGAGAGCGTGGTCTCACAAAACCCTTACGGCACTTCGGAGCTCATAGCTGGCGCTTAAGGAGATCAAGCCGATTGGCCTATAATAATCTCATCCGTCATGCGCGTATCAACCGCTTCAAAAAGGGGAAGATAGGCGGGTTCAACGGGCAACATGGTCCCTACAGAGCATGTCCCTAGCATCTGCTGAGTCAGCCACCGACGGATATGAGTAAAGGATCCCATATTTAAGCGCCAGTTATCCCCTTCGGAAAAGGCCCGTTGCCAAGCGCAACGGGCCTTTTTCGTTATCGCCTCCCGGGTGCCTGCGTAAAGCCTCGGCGCCAGCAGCTACCGATGCTGCGATGCTGCGCATGATCCGGGTGCTCCGAGGCGTTGTGATGCAGTGAATGATCCGGGTGCTATACTTGGTCCGTTCAAATTGGCTCATTCTAAACATACACGGAGGTAGCCATGCCACGAGGTGCCAGAATAACGATGGAAGAAAAAGGACAGATGGCCGTCCGGAGCCTGGAGCCTTACCTGCCCAAAGGGGGATATCCGGACGGTACGTTTTGCAAGGGGTGCGGCATAGTCTACCGCAACAAGAGATGGCAAATGGAGAGCATACCCCCCTCCCAGCACAGCGGCGAGGTGTTTTGCCCCGCCTGCCAGCGCATCCAGGGGGAAGACCCCGCCGGCGTAGTTACGCTTTCGGGGCCATACCTCGCGCAGCACAGGGAGGAAATCCTCAACAGCATCAAACAGCAGGAGGCTAAGCACAGGGTGAAAAACCCGCTGGGGCGCATCATGGAAATTAAGGAGGAGGACGGCCTGATCACCGTCACCACTACGGAGGACAAGCTGGCTCAGAAAATCGGGCGCGAGGTGTACAAGTCCCAAAGGGGCGAGCTTCACTACAAGTGGAGCCACGACCAGCGCATGGTCCGAGTGGACTGGATGCGCTGACGGCGCCCGCCTGTTTTGCGCAGCGGAAAAAGGAAGCCCCCCTTGCAGTCACCTGCAAGGGGGGCTTTTTCTTTAGCGTCTCTCTTCGCGCAGCGGGTCGAACAGGTACTCGAGGCCGTTCACCTTGATCTCGTACATGCACTCCAGCAGGTCGCCCAGTTCCCCCTTGGGGAAACCTTCCTGCCGCATCCAAACCAGGTACGGCTCCGGCAGATCCACGAGCAGGGTTCCTGCGTGCTTGCCAAAGGGCATCCTGGTGCGTGCCAGCCTCAGCAGGCAGGCACGGTCCGGGAATAGTTCTTCCAAGCCGCTACCCCTTCGAAAGTTTTGCCTTCAGCAGATCGCCCAGAGTACCCATGCCTTTGGGGGCCTCAGCAACCGTCTTCTTGTAGGCATCCATGGTTTCCGTCTGTTCCTGCTCTGCACGGCTTACCGAGGCGAGCGACAGGGAAATCCTTCTCTGCTCGCGGTCGACACCCTCGACCTTCACCTCTACCTCCTGCCCTTCCGAGAGCACCTCGCGCGGGTGCTGAATCCGCTTGCCGGCACCGAGCTTGGAGATATGGATCAGGCCGTCCACGCCGCTGCCCAGCGTCACGAAGGCGCCAAACGGGGTGAGTCGGGCGACTTTGCCGTTTTGATAGGACCCTTCCGGGAAGGCACTGGCTGCCTCCTCCCAGGGGTCTGCCAGGGTGTCTTTCAGGGAGAACGAGATGCGGTTTTTCTCCCAGTCGATCCCCTTAACCACCACGTCTATTTCCTGGCCGACCGAGAGGACTTCGCTCACGTCGTTGACACGGGCCCAAGCCACCTCGGAAACCGGCAGAAGACCCTCGACCGCACCGATGGAGACGAAGGCACCGAAATCGCGCAGCGAGGTTACCTTCCCCGTTACCCGGTCACCCACCTTCAGCGTCTCTTTGAGGGCATCTTTTTGTTGCTGCTGCTCCTCTTCGAGCAGCGCACGGTGCGATACCACTATGTTGCGGCCGTTCTCGGCGTACTCGGTGATCTTGAAGGACATCTGCCTGCCTATCAGCGAAGCGGTATCCTCCACCCTTCTCAGGGCGACCTGCGAGAACGGGCAGAAGGCGCGAGAGCCGGCTACCTTCACCTCGAAGCCCCCCTTCACCTCTTTCTCAACCACTCCCTGGACCGGGATGCCTGCTGCATATGCCTCTTCCAGCTGCGCGTTACCGGCCGACTGGCCGCTGCCGGCTCCGATCTTCGTGGTGAAGCGCATCTCGTTGTTGCGCGAGGAGATGAACCATGCGGTCACCTTGTCCCCCACCTTGACGCTCACGTTCCCTTCTGAGTCGGTCAGTTCTTTTATGTCAAGGACCCCTTCGCCCTTGCGCCCGGTGTCCAAAAAGACCCAGTCCTTGGTGATCTTGAGGACCGCTGCCTCCAATTTGGAGCCCGGCTTCAGGTGGCCGGCATCCTTCTGGCTGCGCTCGAACAAGTCGGCAAAGCTTTCCTCTTCAGTCTCCATCTCTTCCCTGTTGTCGTTGTCCATTTAAATGACCTCTTCGTCCGTTTTTGTTGCGGTTCAGCAACCCATGGAGCATACAGGTGACCCCACACCCTTGTCAACTAGCATTGAACCATTTGTGCACCCCGCCTGTAGCGGAGAATGCCCTCAAAGGCTGCAGGATTCCCGATAGCAACGCCAGTTGGAAAACGATATCAGTTTAACCCGTTTCCCCTTTCCCCTCTGGGGAATAAAAATCCATTTATTTGGAAAAGCCACTAAAGTCACGGCACCCTGATTCCGATAGGTTTTGTAGTTGTGCCAGAAACTATCGCATCGAGGGAGAGCGAAAATGGGCGTCTTGGTTTGCTATGACGATTTCACCTATGACGTGATTAATGACTATCACCTCGACTACCTTGTCACCACCGGCTGCATTGTCGGGTTCGACAGGTCGGAACAGTGGGTGAAACAGGAGGGTCTTTCCAATGTCGCCTCGACCGCTCCCGGCAACCTGCCACCCCGCTCCGCCTAACTCGACCATACATCCCTGGCCAGCCCCGGCAGCTGCATCTCCCCTCCCCCGCCAGGACCACGTCCGCGACTACGAGCGCTACAGCTCATCCCCATCCCATCCACGCGCCTTGCCTTACCTCAACAGATAGCGACCTCGCTCCCCCCCGCCTTTCAGCGAAAACAAACTATGGTAACATCTCCGGGTGCAAGGCCATCCGAACAGCTGCAACGGAGGTGGTATGAACATACCAGCGGCGCTGAAACGCATTTCCGACACGGTTTGGGAACTGCCGGTGAGCTACAAGGAGGGGATGCTGGTCCCCGCAAGGATCTTCGCGTCTGAAAAGTTGATTGCCGAGATGGATGCCGGGGTCTTCGAGCAGGTCAGCAACGTGGCCACGCTCCCAGGCATCCAGCGCTACGCCTACTGCATGCCGGACGGCCACTGGGGTTACGGTTTCCCGATCGGAGGTGTCGCAGCCATGGACCCGGGGAGCGGGGTGATATCTCCCGGCGGCATCGGCTTCGACATAAACTGCGGCATGCGTCTGGTGCTTACCAACCTCACCGCCGAGCAGGTGCTCCCCAAACTGCATCAACTGATCGACAGGTTGTTCACCAGGATACCGACCGGCGTCGGGTGCCACGGATTTGTGAAACTGAAGGAGGACGATTTCCGTTCCGTGGTACAGCAGGGGTCGCGCTGGTGCCTGAAGCAGGGGTTCGCGACCCAGGAGGACCTGGAGATGACCGAGGAGGGAGGCTGCTTCCCCGGTGCGGACGCATCCCACATAAGCGACAAGGCGGTGGAGCGCGGCTACAACCAGCTGGGCACGCTGGGATCCGGCAACCACTACTGCGAGATCCAGGTGGTGAAACCGGAGAACATAATGAACGCGGAACTTGCCGAGGCGTTCGGGCTGACCATACCCAACCAGGTGGTGATCATGTTCCATTGCGGCAGCAGGGGATTCGGGCACCAGGTGGCGACGGATTACCTGAAACTGTTCCTCTCGGTCATGGACCGCAAGTACGGCATCAAGATCAGGGACCGCGAACTTGCCTGCGCCCCGTTCCACTCCCCGGAGGGACAGGCCTACTACAGCGCCATGAAGTGCGCCGTCAACATGGCCTTCGCCAACCGGCAGGTGATCCTGCACCGCATCAGGGAGGTCTTTTCCGACCTCTTCCGCGCCTCTCCCGAGGAACTGGGGCTCCGCATGGTGTACGACGTGGCCCACAACACGGCGAAGCTGGAAAAGCACATGGTGAACGGCAAATACAAGGAGCTACTTATTCACCGCAAGGGCTCGACCCGGGCCTTCGGCCCCGGCGCGCCCGGTCTTCCGGAGTGCTACGAAAAGACGGGACAGCCGGTGATCATCGGGGGGAGCATGGAGACCGGTTCCTACCTGCTCGCGGGGATGGCAAGCGGCGCCGACGCCTTCTTCACCACCGCTCACGGCAGCGGCAGGACCATGAGCAGGCATGAGGCCAAGAAGAGCTTTCGCGGCGACAAGCTGCAGCGCGAAATGGAGGCGAGAGGGATCTACGTCCGCACCGACTCCTTCGGAGGACTTGCTGAGGAGGCCGGTCCCGCCTACAAGAACATCGACGAGGTCGTGGAGGCAACCGAGTTGGCCGGCCTCAGCAAAAGGGTGGCACGCCTGGTGCCGATCGGCAACATCAAGGGATAGTGCGGCGGGATGCGGGGGAAATTCCGGAGGTAGAGGATGCCATATGAATATCGCGGCGACATAGCACATGCCGACATTGCCTTCAACGCCTGGGCGGAGACGCTGGAGGAATTGTTCAGGGACGCGGCTCGGGCAACCATGCAGGTCATGGTGGAGAACCTGGCGGAGGTCCGGCCGGAGCAAACCATCGATCTGGAACTCGCGCAAGAGAACGAGGAAATGCTGCTGTTCGATTTCCTGAACGAGCTGGTCTTCTACAAGGATGCCAGGCGGCTGATCCTGCTCCCGTCACAAATCGCCATCTCCAATGATGGGAAGGGTTTCAAGGTGCATGCAACACTGCAGGGAGAGGAGATCGACGTGGCAAGGCATCAGATGAACACCGACGTGAAGGCGGTCACCATGCTGAGATACTCGCTGGAGCGGGTAGCCGAGGGGTGGCGGGCGAGCGTTGTGCTGGATGTCTGAAAGGGCTAGCTGACAGTGAAGGCGGGGTCTACGATCCGCTCGCTGCGGCAAACTGGGCATCTGCCCGGTTTTTTCAGGCGCTCTCTTTTCCGGAAAGAAAAACCGCACTCGAGGCAGAGGGGAGGGAGCACGACCAGAGCGCCGTGGAGTGCGATCTTGATATGCTCGAGGTGCTCCAGCACCTCCTTTTCGCCGATGCCAACCCGACCCGAGATCTCCTTCGCGGTGAGACTTTCCCCGGTTATCAGGGCGATTATCTCCTGGCGCACCGTATCGTGACGGTCAGGGGGGATCCTTGGTTCCTTGGCTCTGCTCTTCATAACGCCCCTCGGTACGTTCCATAACCAAAGCCGGCGCAGTAGCTTTTACGCTCTGCGCCGGCTGCGTTTCCAGGCTCTTCAGGACTGACATTCAGCCGAGCACCACCAGGTTGTTCACCACTTCGTTTACCCCAAGCACGTACCATACGTCCGACTCGGCCGCCCTTTTTGCGTTCGGGGTGGCGACAGCCCCCTCCATGGTGACGACACCCTCCTCACTCCGAAGAGAGATCTGGGACGCGTTTACCAGCGGGTCCTTCTCCAGTACGATCCGGATCAGGTCGACCAGTTCATCGTCATTCTCCTCGGCGTTTGAGGAGAGGTCGATCCCGTTGACAACATCCCTGCTTCCCGGTACCCACCAGGCAAGCACCCCTGCCAGGCGCTTGTGCGAGACGCTCTCCGCGATGCCGTTAATTATCACGACCCCCTCGTTCACCTCCACCTCGAAAAACCGCCCCTCGTCCACCGATCGGATCGACTCCATCTCCTGTTTGACGACAGCCCTGACCGAATAGGACCTGAAAGCCGGCTCGCTGGTAAGGAAGTTGCAGACATGATCGCGGATGGCGCCATCCTCCATCTGTTCGGACGGCTCCACTCGCAGTCGGTCCACCAGCCCCTTTACCGGAGTCGGCTTCGCGGCTAAGTTGAGGGCGGTTTTCTTGGCAGCTACCCCTCCGACTTCGCCCGCGATGGTGACTACACCGTCGGCAAAACCCAGCTCTATGGGATGGTTGTGCAGATTCACCCTCGGCTCACGCTCAAGCGCCGCCCGGATAGTCCCTACGACCTCTTCCTCTCTAATCATGGTTCATCCCCCTTTCTCCGTTTGCCCCGGTGGAATAGCGACCATTCGGCCCGCCCCCCTGAAGTCCAGGCAGACCCGGCATTAGCACGGGTTCACAAAAAAGCAACGGAGTAGATTGTATCACGGAGGACTTCGATGTCGAACCGGGGCGGGGAGGCTGTGGAAGGCGGCAGAAACGCCACTGGAGTGAATCTGGAGTGCGGCTGGAGACCTCCTCCCCCGAAGGGGAGGGTGAGCAAGTGGGTGCTCTTCTAGAGGATGCGGTTCAGGAAGGACTTTATCCTGTCGTGCTCCATCTGGTTGGCGAAGAAGTCCTCCGGTGTCCCCTGGGCCACGAAGGAACCCGCTTCCATGAAGATCACGCGGTCGGCCATTTCCTTGGCGAATCCCATCTGGTGCGTGACGATGATCATGGTCATCCCTTCCTTGCCAAGGGAGCGGATGGTGTCGAACACCTCCCCGATCAGCTCGGGATCCAGGGCGGAGGTCGGCTCGTCGAAAAGCATCAGTTTCGGGCGCATGGCGAGCGCCCTTGCTATGGCGACACGCTGCTTCTGCCCTCCGGAAAGTGTGGCCGGATAAACGTCCCGCTTCTCCGACAGCCCGACCTTGTCCAGCATGTCCAGGGCAATCTCGCGGGAGGCCTCAGCGCTCTTCCTTTGCACGGTGAGCGGCCCCTCCATTACATTTCCGAGCACCGTCATGTGCGGGAACAGGTTGAAATGCTGGAACACCATCCCGATCTCGGAGCGCAGCGCGCAGATCTTGGCGGGCGCGTCCAGGTGGCGGCGGCCGTGCTTGCTCCTCACATACCCGATCTCGCTTCCCTCGAAGGAGATGGTCCCGTCCTCGATCTCTTCCAGGAAGTTCACCGAGCGAAGCAGCGTCGACTTCCCCGAGCCTGAAGGGCCGATGATGACGACGATCTCCCCGGGGCAGACGTCGAGATCGACGCCGTTCACCGCGGTGAGCGCGCCGAAACGCTTGGTGATCCCCCTGAGGCTTAACAGCGGTTGGTTAGCGGTTTTCATAGATGCCGGCCCGTATCTCTATCTTTTCGAAGATGAAGGTGAAGATGGTTGTGAACAGGAGGTAGATCAGCGCCGCCAGTATCAGCGCCGTGATGTTGAAATAGGCGTTGAACATCTGGTCCGCGGAGCGCATCAGTTCCACCATGGCGATGGTGGAGACGAGCGCCGTGTCCTTGATGAGCGCGATGAACTCGTTGCCGATGGGGGGCATGAGACGCTTGTAGGTCTGCGGGATGATGACCCTGCGCATCGCCTGCCAGTTGCTCATCCCGATCGCCTTGGCTGCTTCCATCTGGCCGTGCTCGATGCTCTGTATGCCGCCGCGGATGATCTCGCCAAGGTACGCGGAGTAATTGAGGCCCAGACCGAGGATTGCGGCGGTGAAAGGTTTGAAGGTGATGCCGAGTGAGGGGAGGCCGTAGTAGATGAAGAAGAGTTGCAAGAGAAGCGGCGTGCCGCGGAAGAGCCAGATGAAGAACCAGCAAAAGCCCGACACCGGCTTGAAGCTGCTCAGACGTCCCAGCGCGATCATGAGCCCCCCCAGGGGGGAGATCAGGATGGTGCAGAAGACCAGGGTGATGGTCATCACAGCGCCCTTGAGCAGTTGCGGCAGAAAGCGCAGGCAATCCTCGATGAACACCGTGTGGCGTGGTTTCTGCTCTTGCTGCACCGACTGGATGAAATTTAACGCCTCGGAGTGATCCGGGTAGAGCGCCAGTACTTCATTGGCACTGGCGCTGGCGGCGGCGAAATCCTGCAGGGCGAACTGGAGCCTCGCTATCTGCATCCTGCTTCTGACGAATGCGCCGTTTTCGTCCCCCTTGTCCAGCGGGACCTGCTTCAGGATGGTTATGGCTGCGGGCAAGTCGCCGCTGCCCATGGCGTCGTTGGCTTCACTGAAGACCTGATCGCTGTCCAGGCCATAACAGACCGGGACCAGGAGCAGGAGCAGACACGAAAAAAGCAGGATCGTCTTGGAGACCCTGCCGGAAAAGAATTTCATCGGGACACCTGATCAAATTGGACTGCCCCCCTCCCCGGCTGCAGGGAGGGGGAAGAGAAAAGACCTATTTCCACTTCTTGGGGTTGGTGATGTCCTCGCCGAACCACTTCTTGGAGAGTTTCGCCATGGTACCGTCCTTCACCATCTGGTCCAAGGCCTTCTGCACTGCCTCGCGCAGCTCCACGTCATCCTTGCGGAAGGCAACACCGAAGGGCTCCTTGGTGATGTAGCCCGGGATCACCTGGAACTTGCCAGGACGCTTGGCGATGAAGTCGCGGCCGGTCGCATCGTCGATGATGACCGAGTCCAGGCGCTTGGACTCGAGGTCGAGCAGGGCCTTCGGGTTGTCCTCGTACTCGCGTACCGATGCAGGCGCAGCCGGAAGCTTCTTGACCGCCTCGAGCGCGGAGGAGCCTTTTTGAACGCCGATGTTGGCGCCCTTCAGGTCGGCGAGCTTCTTGAATTTCTTCTCACCGAAGCGGACCACGGCAACCTGGCCGTCCATTTTGTAGGGCCTGGTGAAGGCGACCGCTTTCTTGCGCTCATCGGTAATGGTCATGCCGTTCCAGATGGCATCGAATTTTTTCGAATTAAGGGAGTGAATGACGCCGTCCCAGGCGGTCGGCTGCCACTTGATCTTGATGCCGAGGCGCTTGCCTACTTCCTCTGCGGCGTCTATGTCGAAGCCGACCAGTTCACCCTTGTCGTTGCGGTAGCCCATGGGGGGGAAGGCGTCGTCCAGGCCGATGGTGAGGCTCCCCTGGCTTTTCACCCTTTTGAAGGATCCGTCACCGGCGAAAGCCGAGACGGCTAGGGTGAGGACCAGCAGCGACGAAAGGATACCCAAGATCTTATTCACGTTTACGCTCCTTTTCTTTCCTGTATCGGAATGGTGCCTCTTAAGAAGATTTTGATGTAAACAAACAGCCGTTTCGACCGGCGGATTATTGCAGAATATACTCGTACCGTCAAGCAGGTATTGGATATGTGGTAAGGCCGCCGGACAGGAACGAATGGAAATGGCAAGGGGGGAAAACGTGTCGACGGCACCCCGGCGCGCGTACCGTATACCATGTTGACCCTCAACAAGGCAACTCTGTATAATTCGGGTAATTGGGCAACACGACTTGTCAGGAAGAGCAGCACGCGGGGCTTAGAGACAATGTGCAAGAAGATATTCATAGCAGCAACGGGGCAGCACTGCGGTAAAACCACCATCAGCCTGTCGCTGCTCCATCTGGCAAAGAAGAAATATGCCAGGGTGGGGTTCATCAAGCCGATAGGTCCCAAGGTGTTCATGTTGGACGGTGTCGAAATGGACATGGACGCGGCCCTTATCGCCTCGATCTACGGGATGGAGGCGGACCGTGCGCTGATGTCGCCGGTTGTCGTCGGCAGGGGGTACACGAAGAAGTACCTGTCCGGCGAGATAAGTGCCGAAGCGCCGCTTGAGAGCATCAAGCAGGCGTGCCGTGAACTGGAGGCAAAAAACGACTTCCTCGTCATAGAGGGGTCCGGTCATGGCGGCGTCGGGTCCGTGGTCGGCATCAACAACGCCCAGATCGCCCGGGCGCTGGATGCGCCGGTGATCATGGTGGCCAGCGGCGGGATCGGATGCGTCATCGACTCGGTGCAGTTGAACCTTTCCCTGTTCAGACAGGAGGGGGCCGAGGTGAAACTGATCCTGGTCAACAAGATCCTGCCTAACAAGCGTGAGGAGACACTGGGCTATCTGAACAGCTTTTTTGCAGCACGGCAGCAGCAGATCGCCGGAGCCTTCGACTACTCCCGGACCCTCGCGAACCCTACGCTGCTCGACGTGTCGAAGCTGCTCAAGCTGCCGCTGCAGGGTGACCAGGAAGGGAAAAACAGGATCATCCATAACATACAACTGGGCGCTGCATCCTCCCAGCGTGTTATAGATACCCTGCAGGATTCTACGCTGCTCATCACCACGAGTTCGAGGGACGAGCTGATTGTCACCACCTCGGCACTCTACAACATCCCGGCCTACCGGCAAAAACTGGTCGGCCTGATCATTCCCGGCATCGCCCCCATATCTGCCATTAGCCAGAAGATCCTGGACGACAGCAACATCCCCTACCTCCGCACGCTGCAGAACACCGCCCAGGTTTTCATCTCCCTCTCCGAGCACGTCTCAAAGATCACCGCCGACGACCTGGAAAAGATCAGCCTGATCAAGTCCACCGCCGAGAGCGTCTTCGACTTCGAAACCATCGACGCCATGAGCCGCTGAAACTGGAAAGCCGGGGGGGATCTCTGATCCCCTCCGGCTTCCTTGTCTTTATCGGGTTCGGCAGCTGTCCCTGCGGACTACCCATGCCTGTCAGCCACAGCCTCATAGATGCCATAGGGCGTGGATTCAACCACCTGCACCGGCGCTCCCAGCTGTTTTTCAAGATCATCCAGAGTGAGGTTATCCAGGAAGACCCCTTCCCCCTCCTTCAGCATCACATCCGGCACCAGCACGAGATCTCCCAGTTCCTTCCCTTCGAGCGCGGCGACGATGTCCCTGCCGCAGACAAGGCCTGTCACGGTAACGCTCCTGCCGAAGAGCCTGTTCTCCACCGCGACCGGTGTGATGGACGCGCCGGTCGCACGGGACAGCCGCTCCAGAAAACCTGACAGGTAGGCGTAGGGTGATTCGCCGGTGACGACGGTGACGCGTGCAGGGTGAAGAGGCTCCGCTTCCTCCAACACCTGCTCCGCCTCCGACAGGAAAAGAGGGATCATCCCCACGCCGTTTTCCAGCTGCGGCAAATCGCCATAGGTTTCCAGGGGAGGAAACGGAAGCTCCCCCTTTATGTAGAATTCGTCTGCCAGGAACATGAAGGGCGCGCCCAGCCGCTCTTCCAAAAGCCCGGCCCGCGCCCCCCACTCCTCAACAAAAGAGGCGGCGAAATGCTTGGCAAGGGGGGTCAGCGGGGGCAGATTCTTTCGGTGCTCGGTAAGACCTACCGGAACCACGGCCAGGGACGCCACCCAGGGATGCATCTGGGCCAGGTCCTCCACTGTGCGGGCAAAGGCCTCGCCGTCGTTCCACCCCGGGCAGAGGACTATCTGGGTGTGCATGACGATGCGCGACTCTGCCAGCTCCTTCATGACCTCGAGGATAGGGAGGATGCCGCTTTTGCCGAGCAGCTTTTCCCGCAGCTCCGCATCGGTGGCGTGAACCGAGATGTAGAGCGGAGAAAGGCGCTGCTCCTTGATCCGGTCCAGCTCGGCGCGGCCTATGTTCGCCATGGTGACGTAGTTGCCGTACAAAAAGGAGAGCCGGTAATCCTCGTCCTTCACGTAAAGCGGGCTTCGCAGACCCTTGGGGAGCTGGTGCACGAAGCAGAAGACGCAGTTGTTCCCGCAGCGCGCGGGAGCCGGCGCCTGGAACGAAAGCCCCAACGGCTCTCCCTCTTCCCGCTCCACCTCCATTTCCCAGAGTTCGCCGTCCGCCTTCTCCAGCTCGAGGTCGAGCAGATCATCGCCAGCATAAAAGTTGTAATCGATAACGTCACGCAAGGGGTGCCCGTTCACCGATACGAGGCGGTCTCCCGGCTCGATCTCAAGCTCCTCGGCGATGCTTCCGGGCATGACCCTTTCAACAACAAGACCAGACATCGAACTTCCTCCCAGCTTGCGCGCCTGTGACAGCAGGACGTTGTTTTCCAGCTGCGGCATGGCCATTGCCCGAAGATCGGGGAACATGACCCTCCCTGGAAAACGGGCGCACGCAAAGACACATGATATGGGCAGAAGGAGGATTTTGGCAACAGATAAAAAGTGCAGCCGGCCCTTTCGGGCCGGCTGCAAGGAGAAAACCGCCTATGTGAACTTTTTGCTCCGGAAGTATCCTGTCCGGTGCAGACTGGATCTCGTGTCTCCGTTACTCTCTTCGATCTTACTGGTGCAGACGGAAAACACCATCTACAGATGTAATGCTGCATATTGCATGCTTATAGATGAGGATGTCGCCATGGACTTCCATCAGCACGGAAAAGTTGTCGAAGGACTTGATATGGCCTTCGAGCTTTTCGCCGGACATAAGTTGCACCAAGACCTTTACGCGCTCCTTTCGTGACTGGTTCAGGTACTGGTCCTGGATGTTAAAAGGCGTTTTCGGCATGATTCCGCTCCTTTACACAAAAAATTCAATGACATGCCCAAGGATAGTAGCAAAACTTCCGGGATATTCAAGCCAATAAATTTCATTTTCCCTTCCAAACCATGTCATCTGTCGCTTGGCATACCGTCGCGTGTCCCTTTTTATGAGTGCAACTGCCGCATCTAGCGTTGTTTCCCCTGCCAGATAGGCAGCTATCTCCTTGTACCCGATGGACCGCATCGCCTTCAACTCACGGTTGTACCCCTTTGCCAGCAGCGAACGGACCTCATCGACGAGCCCGCACTGCAGCATATTTTCAACCCTTATCTCGATGCGGCGGTAAAGCTCCTGCCGCTCGACCTTGATCGCCATCTTCAGTGTGTCGTAGTAGTCACCGGAGAAGGCGTGCTCGGAGCGAAAGGCCGAGATGGGGCGGCCGGTCTGGGCATGGACCTCCAGCGCCCGGACTATGCGCACGCGATCGTTGGGGTGCAACCGTTGCGCAGTTTCCGGATCAACCAGTGCCAGGCGCCTTAGCAATTCCCCGCCCGGCACAGCGTCAAACTGCCGGCGCAACTCGGGATCGCCGGTAGGCGAATCAACCAGTCCTTCGAGAAGCGCCCGGATGTACAGGCCGGTTCCGCCGACCACGACCGCCTTCTTGCCCCTTCGATCTATGTCGACGATGGCGGCAGCCGCCTCGCGTCTGAAGTCGGAGGCGGTGAACTCCTGGTCCGGCGAGACGATATCCAGCAAATGGTGCGGAACCCGAGCGAGGTCCTCGGCAGGGGGCTTGGCGGTGCCGATGTCGAGCCCGCGATAAACCTGCATCGAGTCGGCGTTGACGATCTCACCGCCGATTTCCTCCGCGAGCCTTACGGCGAGGTCGCTCTTGCCGGACCCGGTGGGACCGCCGATGACAAGCAGCTTGATCTTTTTTCCCGTAACTACATCCAATTGCTTACTATCTCCGGGTTCCCCGAGCTCAGGGTTAGCCTCTCTTGAACATCTTCTCCACGTCTGAAAGGGTGATGGCCTGCATCACCGGCCTGCCGTGCGGGCAGTTACTGGAGAAGTCGGTCTCATCCATCTGCCTGAAAAGCGATGCAATCTCCTGTGCCGTAAGGGTGCGACGGCCACGCACGACGCTGTGGCAGGCTATCCGGGCCAGGAGGTCTTCCTGGATGTCCGTGAAGGTGCGGCTTCGGCCCAGGCTGCCGAGTTCCTCCAGGACATCACGTATGGTCTCCAGGTACCGGGTTGCTGACAGTATCTGCGGCACGCCGTTCAACAGCCAGGTATTGCCTCCGAACTCCTGGAAGGCGAAGCCCAGACGACCCAGTTGTTCCAGGTGCTCCCTGAGCACAGCCGACTCCCGGAATGAGAGCTCCATGGTCTCGGGGAAGAGAAGGCCCTGGCTGTCCACCTCCCTGCCGGCGAACTCCCTCTTCAGCCTCTCGAAGGCGACCCGCTCGTGGGCCGCATGCTGGTCGATAAGGATGAGATCTACCCCCCTCTGGCAGATGATGTAGGAGGCGTTGAACTGACCTATCACGGAAAGGGAGGAGAAGTACCCCAAGGCACCCTCATGTTCGGGGGGCGCCTCAACCTCCCTGGCTACCGCTTCAGCAACCGCAGCCGCCGGGCTTGGCGGCGGCCCCCCTGTGGCTTCCGGGAAACGGTACTGCGGACGAAGCGGCGGCTGCGGCTGCGGTCGGTAATCTGCCAGCAGTTCCCTCACCTCGGCCACCCTGGCAGCACTCACTGACGAGGTATCCGGCCCAG
>Ga0209317_1001511_pt1 | contig 20010 bp, 18 predicted proteins | sample RifGroB2_FD_183994 | JGI IMG/M metagenome (GOLD analysis project Ga0209317, IMG submission 183994) | Soil microbial communities from Rifle, Colorado, USA - Groundwater B2 (SPAdes) (version 2) | ecosystem: Environmental > Terrestrial > Soil > Unclassified | place: Rifle, Colorado | collected... | reverse complement strand
CCCGGCCGGTCTGCTCCACTACTATCGGTACAAGCATGGAAACTCCTATTTGATTTCTGCCTTGGGAACCTCGGTCACCTTGGCACGCTCCAAAATGAACTGCACCGCCTTGTCTTCCCTCATCTGGGCCAGCAGGCTATCCTTCGCCCGCTCGTTGGTCTTGTACAGCTGGGTCACCTTCTCGAGATCCTGCCTGGTCTGGGCGGCGATCTGCACCAGATGGGCGCTGAACTCCTCGTCGGTCACCTCGATGGACTCCTTCTCGGCCACGGCGTCCACGATGAGCGAGCCCTTCACCTGGTCCCTGGCGACGTCGCGGAACTGCGCCTTGTAGCTGTCGTCGGTCATCCCCATCATCTCCAGGGAAAGCCTCTGGGAGGCGAGCCTTTGCTTGGTGCTTTCCAGCATCATGGCCACCTGGCGGTCCACCAGGGCCTCGGGAACCTCGAGGTCGTTCTTCTCTACCAGCACCTTGAAGAGCCGCTCGCGGAGCTCGTTGTTGATGCGGCTCTCCTCCTGCCCCTGGTTGATCTCGGCAAGCTTTGCCTTCAGGAGGTCGAGGGTCTCGAACTCCTCGCCGAACTCTTTGGCGAAGTCGTCGTTCAGCTCGGGGAGCTCCTTTACCTTGATCTCCTTGACGGCGATCTCGAAGTCGGCCGGCTTCCCGGCCAGGTCGGCGTTGCCGTACCCTTCGGGGAAGGTCACCTTGATGGTGCCGGTGGCCCCTTCGGTCATGCCGACCATCTGCTCCTCGAAACCGGGGATGAAGCGGCCGGAGCCGAGCTCTAACTGGAAGTCCTCGGCAGATCCCCCCTCGAACGGAACGCCGTCGACGGAACCCTTGAAGTCGAAGGTGACGAAGTCACCCATAGCCGCGACGTGCCCCTCGGGGGCCGGTGCCACCTGCGCCATGCGCTCCTGCATCTCCTTGAGGCGGGCGGCCACCACCGACTCGTCGATTTCCAGCTTCTCCTTGACCACCTCGAGACCGAGGTATTCCTTCAGTTCCACTTCCGGGAAGATCTCCACGGTCGCCGAGTACTTGAAGGACTCCCCCTTCTTCAGCTTGTCGCTCTCTATGACGGGGTAGGCAACGGGGTTGAGCCCCTGCTCCTGAACAGCCTTGAAATAGGTATCCTGCACCAGGTTCTTCAGCACGTCCTCGGCCATCTTGTCGCCGTAGTGCTTCTCGATGAGCCCCATGGGGACCTTGCCCTTGCGGAACCCCTTGACGGCCGCATGTTTCCTTATTTCGGCATAAGCCTTGTCAACTTCAGCAGAAACTTTGTCCGCCGGAATTTCGAAGTTCAACTTCTTCTTGATGCTGTTGACCGATTCAACGCTGATCTGCATGGAAAGTCCTCTCTATATTCACTTTTTATGGCAGGCTCTCTGCCGAATGCCTCTTGCAATGGGTGTCTGGGCGGGGGTTCTGGTGACGGGCCTGTCGGGGCATCCGCTGAAAAAGCTGCCTCCCGGTAGGGGTATGGAACCGGCGCCAGTCCGATGGGAGCGCGCGACAAGAGGGTAAAGTACCAAAGGGGAAGTGAACTTGTCAACCTAGAATTGGTTTTGCTTCGTTACAGTTACGGGGCGTAGCGGAGGCGGCCGGACCGAGCGCCAGGCGAAGGAGAAGGCGCGGCCGCGCCCCCCGGCGGACCGGGGGGCGACAGGGAAAAGCGGAAATCCGGCTAGTACGCCTCGTGGTCGCCGGCGAGCGTCTCCGCGCTCACCCTCTCCCTGAAGAGCCGGTACACCCAGATCTTGTACGCTATGACTATCGGCACGAAAATGAAGGCTACCGCCGTCATGATGCGCAGGGTGTAGTCAGAGGAGGAGCTGTTGTAGATGGTGAGACTGAAGGCAGCATCGAGGCTCGACGGTATCAGGTTCGGGAAGAGGCCGATCACCCCGGTGAAGACCACCCCGAGTATGGTGACGCAGGAGGCGGCAAAGGCCGCCAGGGCCCTTTGCTTGGCTAGAAAAAGCCGCACCGCGGCCAGGGCTGCCACCGCAGCCAACGGCACCACGGCCAGGACCGGGGCAGCCAGGTAGTTGTCGTAGAGCTTGGTGGCGAAATTGCTGAAGCCAAGGAAGCAGACCGCCACCAGGAGAAGCGGCGGCCAAAGGGCCTTCGCCAAATCCTCCGCCCTGCGGCTTAGGTCGCCGGTGCTCTTCACCCCGACGTAGAGCGCGCCGTGGACGAGGAACAGGAGCACGAAGAGGAGCCCGCTCACTATCCCGTACGGGTTCAACAGGTAGATGAGGGAGCCGTGGTACCCGTCCCGGTCCATGGGGAGCCCGGCGAAGATATTGCCGAAAGCCACCCCGAAAAGGAGCGCCGGCAGGAAGCTTGAGAGCACGATGGCCCAGTCCCAGCACCCTCTCCAGAGCGCCCCGTCCTCCTTGCCCCGGAACTCGAAGGAGACCCCGCGGACGATGAGGGCGAACAGCAAAATGAGCAGCGGCGTGTAGAGATAGCTGAACATGAGGGCGTAGGTGGTGGGGAACGCGGCGAAGGTGGCGCCCCCGGCGGTCACCAGCCAGACCTCGTTGCCGTCCCAGACCGGGCCGAAGCTGTTGATGACGACGCGCCGGTCGGTATCGCTTTTCCCCAGCACGCGGTGCAGCATCCCGGCACCCAGCACGAAGCCGTCCAGCATGAAATACACCCCCCACAGCACCCCCCAAAGCACAAACCATACGATATGCAGATCCATGGCTCCCCCCTATTTCCCGAACGCGCCAGTGGCGCCCATGTTGGTTTCTTCAGGCCCTCTCCGTGCGAACTTTGCCAGGAGGTAGATGTCGACGAAGCCGAGCAGTCCGTAGAGGAGGGTGAACCCTATCAGCGAGCCCACCACCTGGGACATGACCAGGTTTTTCGAGACCGCGTCGGAGGTCCTCATCAGGCCGTAGACGATCCAGGGCTGCCTCCCGACCTCCGAGACGATCCAGCCGAGCTGGTTCGCCAGGTAGGGAAGCGGGATGCAGAACACCAAGAGGCGCAGGAACAGGGGGTACTTCTCGAGAAGGTTGTTTCTGTGGAAAAAGAGCGCCACCGCGGCGAGGACGATGAACAGGGTCCCAAGCCCCACCATCAGTCGGAAGCTCAGGAAGACAGGCAGGACCGGCGGCAGGTCCTCCTTGGGGAAGGAGTTGAGGCCGCGCACCTCGGCGTTGGTGTCGTGGAAGGCCATGAAACTGAGCATGCCCGGTATCGGGAGCGCCGTGACCAGGTTGCACTGGTTCTTCTCGTCCGGGAAGGCGACCAGGTTCATCGGGGCGTTTCTACAGCTCTCCCAGATCGATTCCATGGCGGCGAACTTCGCCGGCTGGGTCTTGGCGACGTCCGCCGCGTGGAAGTCCCCCACCACGGCGACCAGGATGGAGGAAACCAGGGCGAAGACGGCGGCCATGCCGAAGGATGCCTTGAAGAACTCGCGGTTGCGCCCCCTAAGGAGGTGCCAGGCAGAGACCCCCATCACGAAGAAGGCCCCCACCGTGTAGCCGGAGACGACCTGGTGCCCGAACTTCAGGAGGCCGAAGGGGTTGGTGAGCAGCGCCATGAAGTCCACCATCTCGGCGCGGCCGTTTCTGAGGACGTACCCCACCGGGTGCTGCATCCACCCGTTGGCGAGCAGTATCCAGAGCCCCGAGAGGTTGGTGGCCAAAGCGACGATCCAGATGGACGCCGCGTGCATCTTCTTGCCCACCTTGTTCCAGCCGAAGGCCCACACGCCGATGAAGACCGACTCCAGGAAGAAGGCGACCGTAGCCTCGATGGCCAGCGGGGCGCCGAAGATGTCCCCCACGTACCGGGAATACTCGGCCCAGTTCATGCCGAACTGGAACTCGAGAGTGATGCCGGTCACCACGCCGAGGGCGAAGTTGATCAGGAAGAGCTTTCCCCAGAACTTCGTCATCCTCTGGTACATCTCGTTGCCGGTCATCACGTAGCGGGTCTCCATCATGGCCACCAGGATCGAGAGCCCAAGGGTCAGTGGGACGAAGATAAAGTGGAACATGCTGGTGACGGCGAACTGCAGCCTGCTCAGGGTCAATACATCCATGATTCGCTCCTTTAATAAAATTGCACTTTTCGGGTCCGGCTGCTTGCTTAACGCTGTTGGCTCGTGGGGCGGGTGCAAAGGATAAACAGGACCTTGTTTGTCTTTTTTGCCGGCAAAAAATTTTTGCGCGCTAGGCCGTTACCGGTCCGTGGTGCGCGCAAGGGTGTCGATGGTCACGCCGTCCAGGATGTGTACCACCTCCGTCTGCACCTGCTTCCAGACGGCGTGCACCCGGCAGGGCCCTCCCCTGTCGCAGGCGCTGCCGAGCAGGCAGCGATTGGGGAGGATGGGACCCTCGACCGCCTCGACGACCTCCCTGAGCGTGATTTCCGAGGCGGGGCGCGCGAGGACGAAGCCCCCGCCGGTGCCGCGGGAGGAGGTAACCAGCCCGAGCTTCGCGAAGCTCTGGAAGATCTTGGCCAGGAAGGTCTGGGGAACCTCTGCGGCGGCTGCGATCTCGCTGATAAGCGAGACCCGCCCGGGAGGCTGCTGGGCGAGGTAGATGATGCCGCGGATCGCGTATTCTCCCTTTCGGGTCAATTCCATCATTAAGAACACCTTTAGGACCAAATTTATCCCTTTTATAGCGGAGCGGTCCCTGGCTGTCAAGCCGAATTCCTGCAACGGCGCAAAATCCCTTCAGGGCCCCAAGCGAACGCCCTGACCCCGGCAGCCACGCATCCCGCTCCCTCCAAGAGGGGGCCGGGGTGGGGGCGCCCCCTCGCAGAGGTAGGCGAGGAGATGAAAAAAAGGGCCGCGATGGCGGCCCCGTTTGATCCAAGTAGGCTCTTTGGTATTGATCAGCCGAGCAGGCTGTTGAAGTTCCTCGCCCTGTTGGCCAGGATGGTCGGGTCGAGAACCTCGCCACAGCAGGTGCATTTCCAGGCATCGAAGGATCTGACGAAGTCGTAATATTTTTCGGCAAACATCCTACCTTTGCATTTAGGGCATTTCATAATCGTTACCTCCCAACAAAAAGTTGATTAAAAGACCTCATGCGGGAACGTACAATACACCTTGCATGCCAAGAAACGGATTATAAGAGGGTTGTAATCCCGGCGCCCCCTCGCCCAGGGCTAAGTTTCGATAAAAAGCACCGTTAGCGCGCATTAGAAATACCTCCTGATCGCCGAAAGCTTGCCCGGCCCGATACCCCGCACCCGCAGCAACCCCTCGACGCTGCCGAAAGCGCCATTTTCATGACGGTCCGCCACTATCCGCTGCGCCAGGACCGGCCCTATCCCGGGAAGGAGCGCCCATTCATGCGGGGCCATGCGGTCAGGATGCAGCGGGATCCCGAGCAGCATCCGCTCGCGGGCGCCCATTTCTGTGATTGAAATCACAGGGTTTTTGGGGTCAACAAGCCCCAAAGTCACGATGTCGCCGCTGACAAGCAGGGCCGCCGCGCCGCCGTCTCGGGGGATTCCGGGAGCCGAACCCGGTAGCGTCATTTTAATGGCGGTGAGCGGCGAGGACCCTCTGGGCAGGAGATAGACGCCCGGGCGCGGGAAGTCCCCCGCCAGCCGCACGGTCACCGTTTCGGCACCGGCACGAAAAAGGGCCGCGTCCTCGCCGTTTCCGGCGGGTACGCGGCCCTTCAGGTAGAGCGATATGGAAAGAAGCAGTGCGATGCACCAGATGGCGAGTCGGCTGCTTACCGGCATCACTTCTTCGGCAACGCCGCCTCCTCATCCTTGTGGAGCTTGAATTCGATGGCGTCGATGAGCGCCTGGTAGGAGGCCTCGATGACGTTGGAGGAGACCCCTACGGTCCCCCAGCGCCCTTCCTTGTCCCCGGACTCGATGAGGACGCGGATCGAGGATGCCGTCCCCTGCCCCGCCGGCAGCACCCGGACCTTGTAGTCGTGGAGCTTCACATCCCTAAGCTTCGGGTAGAACTTCTCCAGAGCCTTCCTGAGCGCGTTGTCGAGCGCGTTCACCGGGCCGGAGCCTTCGGCCGCCGTGTGCTCGATCTTGCCGCCGACCTTCACCTTGATGGTCGCCTCGGAGATCGGCTGGTCGTCCTCGTGCCGCTTTTCGTCGATGACCCGGAACCCTATCACTGAGAAGAACTTCCGGTGCGTGCCGAGAGCTCGCTTCATGAGGAGCTCGAAGGAAGCCTCGGCCCCCTCGAACTGGTAGCCGCGGTTCTCCATCGCCTTGATGTCCTCGAGGATCTCCAGGGTGACCGGGTCCTTGCTGTCCAGGTTGATGTTGAACTCGGTGGCCTTGGCGAGGATGTTGGCGCGCCCAGAGAGGTCGGAGACCAGCACGCGGGTCGAGTTCCCCACCAGCTCCGGCCTCATATGCTCGTAGGTTTCCGGGTGGCGCTGGATCGCCGAGACGTGCACGCCCCCCTTGTGCGCGAAGGCGGAGTTGCCGACGTAGGGCTGGTGCTTGTCGGGGGCGAGGTTCGCGAGCTCGTAGACGTAGCGGGAGAGGTCTCTCATCTGGCGCAACTGGGCGTCGCTCACGCACTCCAGTTTCATCTTCACTTTGAGGGCGGGGATGATGGAGCAGAGGTTCGCGTTGCCGCAGCGCTCGCCGAAACCGTTGATGGTCCCCTGCACCTGGACGATGCCGTGCTTCACCGCCGTGATGGTGTTGGCGACGGCGCATTCGCTGTCGTTGTGGGTATGGATGCCAAGCGGCGTCGTGATCGCCTTTTTCACCGTCTCCACGATCTCCGCGACCTCGTAGGGCATGGTGCCGCCGTTGGTGTCGCAAAGGATGATGCAGTCGGCGCCGGCCTGCTGGGCTGCCTGCAGCGTCTTGATGGCGTATTCCGGGTTCGCCTTGTAGCCGTCGAAGAAGTGCTCGGCGTCGTAGAACACCTCAGGCATGCGCGACTTCAGGTACTCGAGCGAATCGAAGATCAGCTCGAGGTTCTCCTCAAGCGGTATCCTGAGCGCCTCGTGGACCTGGAAGTCCCAGCTCTTGCCGAAGATGGTGACGGCGTCGGCCTCGGACTGCACCAGGGTGCGGATGTTCTGGTCCTTGTCCGGGGTAATCTTGGCGCGCCTGGTGGAACCGAAGGCGGCGATCTTCGCCTGGGAGAGTTTTTCCTTCTTGATGTCCTTGAAGAAGGCGACGTCCTTCGGATTGCTGCCGGGCCACCCCCCCTCTATGTAATGGATGCCGCTCTCGTCCAGCCTGTGGGCGATGCGGATCTTGTCCTCGACCAGGAAAGAGATGTCCTCAGCCTGCGTTCCGTCCCTAAGCGTAGTATCGTACAGTTTCACCAAGCTCATTATCCACCCCGAAAACCAGAATCTGTCCCGCGTTCTGTGTTCAATGTTCTACGTTAACGTCGCAAAGAGTACGGACCCGTTCCACGAGAACGTCCGTTCCAGGTCCTATGTGCTGCGCCGTCACCGCCCCGCGGATGTAACGCAGCACATAGAAGGCAAACATGGAACGGGTTCCGGACGGGTCCTATTTCCCGGAGAGGCCGAAGGCGTCGTGCAGCACCCTCACGGCGAGCTCGGTGTACTTCGCGTCGACAACGACGGAGATCTTGATCTCAGAGGTGGAAATCATCTGGATGTTGATCCCTTCGGCGGCGAGGGTCTTGAACATGGTGGTGGCGACGCCGGCATGGCTCCTCATGCCGAGACCGACGATGGAGACCTTGGTGACGTTCTCGTCCGAGAGGACCGCTTTGGCGGAAATCGCCTCGGCGGTCTCCTTGGTGATGGCCAGCGCCTTCTTGAAGTCGGCCTGGGGCACGGTGAAGGTGAAGTCGGTAGAACCGGCCTCGCTCACGTTCTGCACGATCATGTCGACGGAGATGTTGGCGTCGGAGAGCGGCGACAGGATCTGGGCGGCGATCCCCGGCTTGTCGGGGACCTGCATCACCGCTATTTTCACTTCATCCTTGGCATAGGCGATACCCGAGACGAGCACTGCTTCCATTTCTTTATCCTCCTTGGTAACCATGGTTCCGAGATTGTCATTAAAACTCGAGCGGACATGGACATCGACGTTGTATTTTTTGGCGAACTCGACGGAACGGATCTGCAGCACCTTGGCGCCCAGGCTGGCCAGTTCCAGCATCTCCTCGTAGGAGATCCGCTCGATCTTCCTGGCATCCTTGCAGATGTTGGGGTCCGTGGTGTAGACGCCGTCGACGTCGGTGTAGATCTCGCAAACGTCAGCCTTGAGCGCTGCGGCCAGGGCAACCGCCGAGGTGTCGGAACCGCCGCGGCCAAGCGTGGTGATGCTCCCCTGGCGGTCGACCCCCTGGAAGCCCGCCACGATCAGGATGGTCCCCTCTTTGAGGTCGGCACGCATATTGGTGTCCGGTATCTCCTCGATGCGGGCCTTGGCATAGGCGGTATCGGTGACGATGGGGACCTGGAAGCCGAGGTACGACTTCGCCTTGTACCCCATGGATTTCAAGCACATGGCCAGCAATGCGATGGAGACCTGCTCACCTGCCGCAACCAGCACGTCGTATTCGCGGTTGTCCGGGAATTCGCTGACTTCGTTGGCAAGGGCCACCAGTTTGTTAGTTTCGCCTGCCATGGCGGAGACTACCACCACCATGTCGTTGCCGGCGTCATAGGTTTTTGCCACCCTCTTGGCGACGTTGCGAATCCGTTCGACGGAACCCATCGAGGTGCCGCCGTACTTTTGGACCACCAAAGCCATGTCAGTCCTCCTTGTACTCAACTGTTGATCCGCCCGATTGTACCCCGGCGGTTGGAACCACCTTTTTTAGCAAGAATAGGGTTTACGGTCAAAACATTTTTTTAAGTAACGACGGCCAAGACAGGGAAATGGCAAAATTTCCTTCAATTGGGACAGCGGCAGCAAAAAGCCCCTCCTTTGCGGGGAGGGGCAACTGTGAAAAGCCGACAGGGTAAGGCGGGCCCGGGTATATCCGCAACCCGGTGTTTGATAATGGCGCTGCCACGTGATCAGGAAGGGAAAAGCGCCCGCAAGATGGCTTCGGGACGCGTGCCTGCTGCGTCGAAACAGACGCTGCGCCCCTCGGCGCCCCGGTGATCGAGAGATACCGTCAGCAGCTGTGCCGGGAGGTCCCCCTCCATGCGCTCGGCCCACTCCACCACGCAGACCCCGTCGCCGGAGAAATACTCCTCGAACCCCAGGTCCTCGACCTCCTCCGCCCCCTGCAGACGGTACAGGTCGAAATGATACAGGGGGTGCCTCCCCTGGTAGATGTTCAGGATGGTGTAGGTCGGGCTGGTGACCGGGGTCTGCGGGTCGACCTCGAGCCCCAGCGCGATCCCCTTGGAGAACTGGGTTTTGCCGGCACCCAGCTCCCCCACCAGGGCGACGAAGTCCCCCGGCTCCAGCAACCTGCCGAGCCTCTCGCCCAGCGCCGCCGTCTCTTCGCTGCTAAAGGTTTCCACGCACGGCATCGGGCTAACCTATCATGGTCTTGACCATGTCTATGCGGCCGATGATGCCGAGCACGCGCCTCCCCTCCACGACCGGCACCGCCTGTACCTTCCTGCTGGTCATGATGTCGGCCACCTCGGAGACCGGCGCTTCGGGGCCTACGCTCAGCACCTCCCCGGACATGATGTCTCCCGCCGTCTGGCCCGTCATCTTCTGCAGCTCCTTCTCGAAGCGCTTGTCGCTCTCCAGGTAGATGACCCAGTCGAAGATGGAAACCACGGTCGGGATGTGCAGGTTCTTGTCCTGCTCGATCAGGTCGCTCTCCGAGACGATCCCGACCAGGAGCCCCTCTTCGTCCAGGACCGGGACGCTGGAGATCCTGTTTTCTGCGAAAAGCAGGGCGAGATCCCTGACGGTGGTGTCGCGGCGTACGGTGATGACGTCTTTGGTCATGATCTCTTTTGCTTTCATCATAGTTGTTCTCCCTTTTGTTTTTTCAGAACATCCGCCGCGGGGAGAGATCCCCCTGGCAGGACAGCAGGCGCAGCGCCGTCGGAAGCGCTTCCTGCACATCGCTTGCAATCATCCCCTGCGTTCCCGTCCTCTCGACCAGCAGGTCCGCCGCGTAACCGTGGACGAAGGTCCCGAGCCGGCAGGCGGCGAAGGGGTGATAACCCTGGCCGACCAGGGCCGCGACCACGCCGGTCAGCACATCACCCATGCCGCCGGTTGCCATCCCCGGATTGCCGCTGCCGTTGATGGCGATGCTGCCGTCGGGCGCCGCGATGATGCTGCGCGCACCCTTGAGGATCAGGTAGACCCCGAAGCGCTTGGCGAAGTCCCGGGCAGCCCCGATCCGGTCCGCCTCGATCTCAGGAATCCCGCAGCCGCAAAGGCGCGCCATCTCGCCCGGGTGCGGCGTGAGCACCGTCACTTTCCCGCTCCTTTTCAAGAGGAGCTCGGGCGCGGCGGCAACCGCGTTCAGGGCATCGGCATCGACAACCAGCGCCTGCGGCGCCGCGGCGAGCAGCGAATGCACGAGATAAACGGTGGAGGGGGCAGTACCGAGCCCGGGGCCGAGCGCCACCGCGTCCTTGCCGACAGCGGCCCGAAGCAGCGCGCCCAGCTCTCCCGCCTGGAAGTAACCCTTCCCCCCGCTTCCCACCGGGAGCGTCATCGCCTCGGTGCTCTTCACCTCCAGCACCGGGTTCAAGGGGGCCGGGACCGCCAGGGTCACGAGGCCTGCGCCGGAGCGCAGCGCGCTGTTGGCGGCCATCGCCGCGGCGCCGGTTTTTCCCGTGCTCCCTGCGATGACCAGACAGTGGCCGTTGCTCCCCTTGTGGGCGACGGCGCTTCTTGGGAGAAACAGCCGCTTGGCGGCGTCGAGGTCGACGAATTCGAAGCCGGGGGCCTCGGCGATCACCCGATCCGGCATGCCGATATCCGCGACAACCAGCCGCCCCCCCAGTTCCGCCCCCGGGTACAGCACGTTGCCGAGCTTGGGCAAGGCGAAACTCACCGTCAACTCCGCGCGCACCGCATGCCCCAGCACCCTGCCGTCTGCCGCATCGATCCCCGAGGGGATGTCGACCGCCACCACCGGGACCCCCGCCGCGTTCATCATCTCGATCGCATCGGCGTAGATTCCGGCAACCCCGCTTTTCACACCGGTGCCAAGGAGCGCGTCGACGATAACGGCGGCGCCGCGAAACAGCTCCTCCTGCCCCGCCACCCCTTGCGGGAGGCTTTGTACCACACCCGCCTGCAGGCGCGCGAGGTTCGCAGCGGCGTCGCCGGTGACGTCCTCCGGATCAGCCAGGAGGAGAACGTGTGCCTCCCACCCCCGCTCGGCCAGCAGCCGCGCGATCACGAAGCCGTCTCCGCCGTTGTTACCCTTGCCGGCGACGATGAGCGCCCTTTTCCCGTTTCCAGGTCCGAAGGCCTCCGATACGGCGTCGGCGCAGGCAGTCCCCGCCCTCTCCATCAGGTCGAGCCCCGGGACGCCGAATTCCACTATGGCCCGTTTATCCATGAGCTGCATGACCTGTCCGGTTACGGCCTTCATCTAGCGCTCCAGTATCACCATGGCGACGGCGCATCCCGCGTCGTGCGAGAGAGACAGGTGGCAAGAGCTGAGACCCGCCTCCCTGAAAAGCTCCTCTGCGCGCCGGTAAAGCCTCAGCTCAGGCTTGCCCAGCTTGTCGTTGACAACTTCCATGTCCTTCCAGCTAAGGCCGTCGCGCAACCCCGTGCCCAGCGCCTTCAGGAAGGACTCCTTTGCGGCAAAGCGCAAGGCGTAATGCTGGGCGCACTGTTTCTTCCCGGCACAGTAATCCATCTCAGACTGGGTGAAGATTCTCTGAAACAGGGCATCGTTCCCCTGGCTAAGGAACTTCTCGAATCTTGCTATCTCGACAATGTCAACGCCGGTACCGAATATCAAGAACGCTCCTCCATGATCTGTCAGATCTGTCAGATCCGTCAGATCCGTCAGATCCGTCAGATCTGACAGATACTATAAGCTTTTCGCCGCCCGCTCACAACAGCAAAGGGCTGTTGCTGCTCAGTCGCCCGCCTTGCTTTCGGCAGCCGGGAGCGATTCGCGCCACTCGCGCAAAAGCCCGGGGAGATCGAGCGACCAGTCCGAAAGCGCCTTTGCCGCCGCCTGCTCCATAGTGGCCTGCTCCCCGAGATGCTTCAGTATCTGCTGAACGGCGAACCACCCGTAACGCGACACCATGAACTGCACCATCGAGTGGCTCTGCTGATAGGCGAGCCCGGCCTGTGCGCCCGGCATGGAGGTGAAAGCTCCGGAGAGGGTGGCAAGCGGGAGCAGCTGCCCCTCCATGCCGGAGCGAAGCCCGGCTGTGGCAGGCGCGAATTCCTTGCGCCCCTGGATCTCGGCAATGCCTTCGTTGAGCCAGGTGGGGACGTTCCCCCGGGTAAGCTCGGAGATCAGGACATGGGCGAATTCATGGAACAGGACTGCGCGCATCTGCGCGGTGACCTTCGTCACCCCTCCTACAGGAAGGCGGATCTTGCCGTCATAGAGCCCGCCGGACCAGTCCGGCCCTGCGGTCACGCTGCCGTAGTCCCTCTTGGTATAGAGGAGCACCGGTATGCGTGCGGTCGGGAAGTGGCCGAGATCCGCACCTACGGAGTTGTAAGCGCTCTCCAGCGCATCCAGCACCTCTCCGGAGAGTCCGGGGGGGAGTTCGGCGTCGAAACTCAGGTCGAACATGGAGCTGTACCCCTTGTCCATCCTCGATTCCACCGGCAGCTCCCGCTCAGCCTTCTCGATCAGGCCGGCCAGCACCCCGTTCGCCGGCTCCTTCTCCAGCGCTCGGCGCCAGAGGGAGAGCGCTCCGGGGAGGTCGCCCGTGTCATAGCATATCTTCCCCAGGTAAACGAGCGGCTCGCTCCCCTCCCCTGCCTGCAGGAACTCGCCCCGTGCAGCGAGGTACTCCTTGCCTAGGTAGAGCGCGACCCCGCGCATCAACGCCAGTTCAGAGCTGTCAGGCAGCAGCTCCCGTGCCTCCTTGAAACGGTCGGCAGCCTTGGCGTAACGCCCCGCGTTCAGGTCGCGCTTGCCGATTTCGGCGTAGGTCGAAACGAGGTTGTGCCGCAGATTCCGGTCGTAGGGAAAGAGCGAGAAGGCGGCCTTCAGCTCGTCAAGCGCCTGCTCGTACTCGCCGCGGCTCATCATCTGCTGGGCCTTGGCGCGATAGGTGAGAGGGTCGCCGGCACCGGCCGCGCCGGCGCTGAGGATGAGGGTCAGGGTGAGGAGGGTAATTTTTAGCATTTCAGGGTCGATCGGACAGATCGGTCCGATCCGACGGCTCCGTCGGATCATCAAGCGGCGCAGGCGCGAGACTTTGTCCGCCTCCCGCCCCCCTCGCCTCGCGGACGCTCCTGGCGATACCCGCGGCGTCGAGACCGTAGGAGGCCTTCAGCTCCGCCTGCTCGCCCTGCTCGATGAAGCGGTCCGGGTAGCCGAGGCGGATCACACGCACTCCGTCCACCCCGCCCTCCTCCAGGAGCTCCAGTATGGAGGTGCCGAAACCGCCCTGCAGCACGTTGTCTTCCAGGGTGACCAGGAAGCGGGTGGCGGCAAGGGAGAGGATCAGGTTGCGGTCAAGCGGCTTTACGAAGCGGACGTTCATGACGCTCAGCTCCACCCCTTCCAGGGCGAGCGCTGCCGCCGCCTGGAGGGCCGGCTGCACCATCGTGCCGACAGCGAGGATGGCGCCGTCCTTCCCCTCCCTGAGGAGCTCCCCCACGCCAGGCGGAAGCGGCTCCAGGATCTGGTCCATCGGGACGCCGAGGCCGTTGCCGCGGGGGTAACGGACGGCCGAGGGGCCATCCAGCGACAGCGCCGTGAAGAGCATGTGCTGCAGCTCGTTCTCGTCCTTGGGGGCCATCACGGTAAGCCCTGGCAGCTGGCGCAGGTAGGAGAGATCGAAAACGCCGTGGTGGGTCGGCCCGTCGTTACCCACCACGCCGGCGCGGTCGATGGCGAAAACCACCGGCAGCTCCTGCAGGCAGACGTCGTGGCAGAGCTGGTCGAAACCGCGCTGCAGAAACGATGAATAGAGGGCGACCACCGGACGGAAGCCCTCCGCCGCGAGCCCTGCCGCGAAGGTGACCGCGTGCTGCTCGGCGATGCCGACGTCGAAGAAGCGCTCCGGGAACTCCCTGGCAAAGGGGGTGAGCCCGGTGCCGTCGGGCATGGCTGCCGTAACCGCCACGATCTTCTCGTTATCGAGCGCTAGCCTCTTCACCGTTTCTCCGAAGACGCCGGTGTAGGAGGCTGCAGCGGTCTTTGGCTTGTGCACCTTCCCCGTCTGCGCGTCGAAGGGACCCACTCCGTGGAAGAGCGACGGGTTCGCCTCGGCGGCGGGGTACCCCTTCCCCTTCCTGGTCAGCACGTGGATCAGCACCGCGTCGTCGAAGCGCTTCACGTTCTCGAGCGTCTCCAAAAGCTTCGGGATGTCGTGGCCGTCGATGGGGCCTATGTATTCGAAACCGAAGGCCTCGAAGAGCATCCCGGGGGTGAAGAGCGTCTTTAGCGACTCCTCCGCCCTCTTGGCGATCTTCAGGACCGACCTGCCGAACATCGGCACCCCCTCCAGGAACGCCTCCAGGTCCTTCTTGGCCCTGTGCACGTATTCGCTGGTGATGGTGCGGGAGAGGAGGTTGGAGAGCGCGCCGACGTTCTCGGAGATGGACATCTCGTTGTCGTTCAGGATCACCACCAGGTCCTTGTTCAGCTCCCCCGCGTGGTTCAGCCCCTCGAAGGCGAGGCCGCCGGTCATGGAGCCGTCGCCGATCACCGCCAACACCTTGTTGCGCTCCTGCTTCAGGTCCCGGGCCACGGCGAACCCCAGCGCGGCCGATATCGAGGTGGAAGAATGCCCGACGTCGAAGCTGTCGTGCGGGGACTCGGCACGCTTGGGAAAGCCGCTGATCCCCCCGAGGGTGCGCAAGGTCCCGAAGCGCTCGCTTCTTCCCGTGAGCAGCTTGTGCGCGTAGGCCTGGTGCCCCACGTCCCAGACGATCTTGTCCTTTGGCGAGTCGAAGACCCGGTGCAGCGCGATGGTCAATTCCACCACCCCGAGGCTCGGCGCCAGATGACCGCCGTTTTCGGCGCAGGTCTCTATTATCCGCGCACGCAGCTCAGCCGCGAGCGTCTCCAGTTCCAGCAGGGAGAGCGCCTTGAGCTGAGCGGGATCCTTGATTCCATCGAGGATGGGGGGCATTACGATTTCCTTTTCACGATGTACGAGGCGATGGAGCGCAACGGCTCGGCGCGCTCGTCAAACGACGAAAGCGCCCCCAGCGCCATCTCCACCAGCTCGTTGGCGCGCGCCTTGGAGGCCTCGAGCCCCATGAGGGCCGGGTAGGTCGCCTTGCCGCGGGCCTGGTCGCTCCCCGCGTCCTTGCCGAGTTCCTCGGTGGTCCCCTCCACGTCCAGGATGTCGTCGGCGATCTGGAAGGCAAGGCCTACCGCGTCCGCGTAGCGGGTAAGGGCGTCGAAGCCCGCTTCACCGGCGCCGCCGATGATGGCGCCGGCACGAACCGAGGCCCTGATCAGCGCCCCGGTCTTGTGGGTATGGATATAGGAGAGCGTGGCGAGGTCGATCTCGTGCTTCCCCTCGCTCTCCATGTCGAGCATCTGCCCGCCGACCATGCCGCGGGAACCGGAGGCCTGCGCTATCTCGTTGATCACCCTGAGCCTTGCCGCCGGATCGACCCCTGCGCCGTTGCCGGAGAGGAGGATGAAGGCCTCGGTCAACAGCGCGTCGCCGGCCAGGATGGCGGTCGCCTCGCCGTACACCTTGTGGTTGGTCGGGTTGCCCCTGCGGAAGTCGTCGTTGTCCATGGCGGGGAGGTCGTCGTGGATCAGGGAATAGGTATGGATCATCTCCATGGCGCAGGCAGCCGGCAGGGCCGATTTCACCGCCCCCCCCACCGCCTCGCAGGCCGCCAGCAGGAGAACCGGACGCACGCGCTTGCCGCCGGCGAAAACCGAGTAGCGCATGGAGCCGTGCAGGGGAGCGGGGAGTTCGGTCCCCTCCGGGAGAAACCGCTCCAGCGCCTGGTCGACCAACTGGCACCTTAGCTTCAGATATTCTTTAAGATCCATTTTTCGGTCTCGCTTTCGATGTGTGGCGTTTCCCTACTCTTCCTCTTCAAACGGCTGGGTGACGAAGCTGCCGTCGCGCTGCTTGATCAACAGCTCCACCCGCCGTTCGGCCTCGTTCAGCTTCTTGCTGCAGAAGGCGGAAAACTTCACCCCCTCCTCGAAGGCCTTCAGGGACTCCTCCAGGGAGAGTTCCCCGCCTTCGAGCTTCTTCACCACGTCCTCCAGCTTTTTCAGCGCGGTCTCGAACTTCTCCACTGCCATGGGCAATCCTCTTGTCTATCCTGCGGCCTGCCGTAAAGGCAGGAGCGGCATTCCTGCCGCGATTCCAGATTCGATCGCGGCGGAAATGCCGCTCCTGCGGGGTTTCTTTGCCAAAAAGAGATCGCCTATTATACCGATCGTGGGGGTGCCGTCAAGGCTTCACTCTCCCCGCGCGCCTGCTCGACTGTGCAAAGCGCGGAGCCGGAGGCGAAGGTCAGTTCCAGCCGGTCGCCCGGCGCGATCTGGCGGCTGTGGGTCACCACAAAGCGAGCCGGAAGCTTCCTGGCGATGCTGTAACCCCGCGCAAGGGTGGCAAGCGGCGAGACGGCGTTCAGCGTGCCGGCGGCAAGCCCGGCGCTCTCTGCGGCGCAGGCCAGACGGCGCTTCATGGCGTGGTCCATGCGCAGCGAAAGCGTGGCGAGCCGCTCGCCGCTTTGCTGGAGGGTGAGCGCCGGGCTCAGCCTGGCAAGCCTTGCCGACAGCGTCACGATCCTCTCCGACGCGTCGTCGAGCATGAGCCCCGCCTCGCGCACCAGCCGGGCATCCAGGGAGTCGACCCTCTGCGACAGGTGCCCCAGTATCCTGGTCGGGTCGGCGATGGCCCGCCCCAGTGCGGTCACCAGCGCGCGCGAGCGCTCCAGGCGGCGCAACTGCGACACATCGAGGCGGTGCGCCAAAGCATCCAGCTCCGCCGTCAGCTCCTTCTTGCTGCGCACCGCCAGCTCCGCCGCGGCCGACGGGGTGGCCGCCCTCAGATCTGCGACGAAATCGGCGATGGTGAAGTCGACCTCGTGACCGACAGCGGAGATGACCGGGATGGCGGAGCGGTGGATGGCACGCGCCACCACCTCCTCGTTGAAGGCCCAGAGGTCCTCGAGGGAACCGCCCCCCCGGCCGACGATCATGACGTCGATGTTGCCGACCCGGTTCAGATCGTCGACGGCCGAGGCGATCTCCCGGGCGGCCCCCTCCCCCTGGACCCGGACGGGCGAGATCAGGATCTCCACGTTGGCAAAGCGGCGCGACAAGACGGTCAGGACGTCCCTGATGGCTGCGCCGGTCGGCGAGGTCACCACGCCGATCCTGCGGGGGAGCTTCGGGATCTCCTTTTTGTGCAGCTCCGAGAAAAGCCCCTCCTTGGCGAGCTTCTCCTTTAGCTGGATGAACGCCAACTGGAGCCCCCCGATCCCCTGGGGCTCCAGGTACTCGGCCACCAGCTGGTACTCGCCGCGCGGCTCGAAGAGGGTCAACCTGCCACGGGTCAGCACCCGCATGCCGTCTCCGGGGGTGAACTTAAGGGAGCGGAAGGCGCCGCGGAACATGACGCAGCGGATCTGTGCCCCGGCATCCTTCAGGGTGAAGTAGCAGTGCCCCGACTGGGGGCAGGCGAGGTTGGAGATCTCCCCTTCGACCCAGATCTGGTCGAAGTTCTCCTCCAAAAGCCCCCGCACCAGCGCCGTCAGGGCGCTGACGGTAAGGACGCGCCGCTCCTTGAAAAGTTGCACCGAACCTCCCGAAAATCCGGTAACGCTACGAAACGCAGATCCGCCTGAAAGCATGCAGGCAGATCGACAGGCAAGGAGACACAGCCCGGAGTCCGCCGGACCATGTACCTGAGAAAATCCCGGCAGACAACTGCCGGCGCATGAAGAGGGGCGGCAAGGCAAAGGAGTGATCGAATCAGGCCTGCCGGCCAGGGAGAACTGTCTCCCACAGCTTCAGTGTCTTTGCTGTGCCTCACACGTCCGCCGTTCTATCATGCCGGCCTCCCACTGTCAAACCGGTTGACCGTCGCGCCGTGTCGATGTTAGTATGCGCGCCATGAAAAATTACCCTTATGTGATAACCGTTTCCTCCGAAAAAGGTGGGGTCGGCAAGACCACTCTTGCCACGAATCTTGCCATCTTTCTGAAGGCGCTCGACGAGAACCTTCCCGTCTCCATCTTCTCCTTCGACAACCATTTCACGATCGACAAGATGTTCTCCATCAAGGGGCAAAAGCTCACCGGGTCCGTGGCGGACCTGCTCCTGGAGAGCAAGGGGCGCGACCTGCTGCACACCGGGCAGTACGGCGTGAACTACATCCCCTCCTCCACGTCGCTCCCCGACCTCAAAGGGGCGCTCAAGGGGCCGATGGTGCTGGCGCGCCTTCTGGCCATGTCCGAGATCCCGGGCATCGTCATCGTCGACACCCGTCCCGACCTGGACGTCATGACCCAGAACGCGCTCTACGCCGCGGACCGGGTCCTGGTCCCGATCAAGGACATGGCGAGCATGGACAACTGCAGGAACATCTTCGAGCTGTTCGACAAGAGGGGGCTCGACCGCAAGAGCCTGTCGCTCATCCCCTGCCTGATCGACGAGCGCATCAAGTACGAGGGCCTTTTCAAGGACCAGAAAACGCTTTTGAAGGCTTTCGCCATCAACCGCGGCTTCCGCTGCTCCGACATCTTCGTCTCCAAGAGCCCGAAGGTCGAGAGCCTCAACACCAACCCGGAGGGGAAGATCTATCCCATTCTCACCCACGGGCGCGGCACCGACGTCTACGGCCAGTTCACCGCACTGGGACAGGACTCGCTCAAGGACTTCTACGACACCGAGGAGCCGAGAGCCCTTCTCTACGACAAGTGGCAGCACGAGGAGAACAAGCGCAAGAAGGAAGAGTACTTCGGCAGGCTCTCCGGACTCAAGAGCCAGTGCCTGGTTTGCGGCAAGGAGTTGAAGCAGGAGTCGCAGGTTTCCTACTATTGCGAGAGCTCGGACGGCGCCGCCGCCGGCTACATGGAAGCCGACTGCTTCACCGGCTTCCTGATCTCGACCATATTCAAGATCGAGCGGGAAATGCCGGCCGACGACCCGACCAGGATGATGATCCACCAGACGGCATTGGAGAGCGTGTTCGTGCTGAACCCCGGAGAAGGGGGCGAGGCCGGGAGCATAGATTTCCACCGTTTCGACCTGGGCGGCAGCGAGCTTTTGAAGAAGAAGTACCCGCTGGCCCGCTCGCCGCAGCGCGACGGTTTCTCGGGGATTCTGGGTGAGACGCTGGGAGGGTATGGGGGGGAGCTGCGCGACGCCTTCCTGATGGTGCATCCGGTAAACGGTGACAACCCGGCCGCGATCCTGGTCGAAGAGAATTACCGGGAGATGGCGAGGCTCAGGAAGAAGATAGCGGCGCAGCTGTAAAACCGGTTCAACGTTCAACGTTCAATGTTGGACGGGGAGCGTCTGCTTGCTTGCAACAGCTCGCTACGGGTCCCCTTAAACCGGTTCAACGTTCAACGTTCAATGTTGGACGGGGAGCCTGCTTGCATGCAACAGCTCGCTACGGGTCCCCTTAAACCGGTTCAACGTTCAACGTTCAATGTTGGACGGGGAGCGCCTGCTTGCATGCAACAGCTCGCTACGGGTCCTTTAACAGGTTCAAGGTTCAACGTTCAATGTTCGTGTGGTAGATCTGCTTCGCTGCGACATGTCGCTACGGAGCCTCCGGTGCCCGTAGCAAAGCGAGCAACCATAAACTTAACTCCCCCTCGAACCTTGAACATTGAACGTTGAACGGGTTTAGCTTGTAAGCGACGAGGCGTAGACGAAGGTTATGCCGCTTTTGGCGAGCTCCGGCATGTAGGCTTGCAGGGCACGAAGGGTCGAGGGGTGCGGGTGA
>Ga0209317_1001510_pt1 | contig 20018 bp, 6 predicted proteins | sample RifGroB2_FD_183994 | JGI IMG/M metagenome (GOLD analysis project Ga0209317, IMG submission 183994) | Soil microbial communities from Rifle, Colorado, USA - Groundwater B2 (SPAdes) (version 2) | ecosystem: Environmental > Terrestrial > Soil > Unclassified | place: Rifle, Colorado | collected... | reverse complement strand
ATAACTCAGTGGTAGAGTGCAACCTTGCCAAGGTTGAAGTCGCGGGTTCGAATCCCGTTTCCCGCTCCAAACAAACAATCAAAACCCCGGTCGCTGACAAAGCTGCCGGGGTTTTTTGCGTTCATGGCTGTCGAGATCGAAAAGAGCAAGAAACAAGACTTGACCCCCAGTTCCCCTGAAGGCATGTGCGGAGGAATGGAAAAGTGAATTGCCTGAATGGATAGGGGAGGACTGCGTTATTTGTTCATGCCTCTATTCCTTGTTTGACGTCCCAGTTTTTTGCGTGTATATTTTGGCGGCCTTTAATTTAATGAAATTATGGATTGGGAGGAGGCATGGGCGAGCAATTGTTCCTGGAGCGTTTTGTCTGGTTCGACAACGAAACCAGGCACGGTCACTACCCCAACGCTTTCAAGTTGGCAGCCAAGTTCGAGATCAGCACCAAGACCGCCCAGCGCTCCATCGACTACTTCCGCGACCGCCTACAGGCGCCGCTTGCCTACCTTCTCACCCGCAAAGGGTACGTCTACACCGATTCCAGCTATCAGTTGCCGGTGGCCCGCATCTCCGAAGCCGAGCTCCTGGCCCTGCTCATCTCCCGCAAGTTGATCACCGAAGCATCGGCCGGGTCCCTGGCAGATGACTTGGAACACATCTCCCGGCGTCTGGGATCGTTGCTGGCCGCAAATCTGCCTGGCCGCGCCAAGCCCGAGGACGCCTTCTCCTTCCGCTGGAAGGGGATCAGCCCTACCGATCCGCTCACCTTCAAGGTTGTCACCTCAGCCCTGCTGCAGGGGAAGTTGCTTACCTTCTGCTACTATTCGCCGACTTCAAGCGATTGCACAATGCGCACTGTGGAACCGCACCACATGGTGAACTACATGGGTAACTGGCACCTGATCGCCTACTGTCGTCTTCGGGAAGACTGGCGTGACTTCATGCTGGGCCGGATGACCCTCACCCAGGTAGATGGGGCAACCTTCCAATTCCGTCCTGGCGAGGAGTGGCGGCCCCACATGGCCAACACCTTCGGCATCTTCCAGAACAGGGAAAGCTTCAACGTCGTGCTCCGCTTTACCCCCGAGCGTTCGCGCTGGGTGAAAGGGGAACTCTGGCACGAAGGGCAGGGTGAGGTCAGTGAGGATGACGGCTCGCTAATTCTGACTATTCCGGTCTCTCACGAGGCGGAGGTCATGATGGAGATCCTGAAACACGGCTCCCAAGTGGAGGTGCTGGAGCCTGAGTGGCTGCGGGAGAAGGTGATAACGGAAATGGAGAACGCTGTGAAAAAATATAGGGTGTAGCAGGTCTGGGGTAGGGTGGTAGTTTTGGGCACCCCAGAGACCTTTGGCACTTCTTAAACCGGGGTTGCATGGCAAAGACACAAACGCTGCTGAAGGAGTTGTCAAAATGAATGTCTTCCAGACCCATGCAGATATAATCGACGACTATGCTTCCTACATTCGAAGCTTCATTTCCATATCCGACGCCGAAATCCGCGACAAGGTCGAATCAGCATTAAGCGAAGGAAAGCTCTGGCCGGCACCGCTTCTCCAGTTTAACCCCTCATTTGAAATGTTCGGCAGCCTGGACAGTCTAGTCACCGCGGGCACGCTGCACACTGACATCCGCGACATCTTCAAAGGGTATAAGCTTTACCATCACCAGGTGGAAGCAATCCGCCTCGGCACCGCCGGTAAAGATTTCATCGTCACATCGGGCACCGGATCGGGAAAGTCGCTGACCTACATTGGATCCATCTTCCACCACCTGCTCTCCAACCCTGGAGCCAAAGGCGTGACCGCGGTCGTGGTCTATCCGATGAACGCGCTCATCAACTCCCAATTTGAGGAGTTTACTCGCTACAAAAACAACTATAAGGAATCCACCGGCAAGGAGTTCCCGATCACTTTCGGCCAGTACACTGGTCAGGAGGGTGAAGATGCCCGTGCCAAAATGCGGGAGAATCCCCCCCAGATCCTGCTCACCAACTACATGATGCTCGAACTGCTACTGACCCGAGTCCGCGAGCGCTCCATCCGGGACGGCATCTACGAGAATCTCCGTTTCCTTGTCTTTGATGAGCTTCACACATACCGGGGCCGTCAAGGTGCGGACGTGGCCATGCTGATCCGGCGAATCCGCTCCAACTGCGCCCAGCCTGTCGTAAGTATCGGCACCTCGGCCACCATGGTTTCGGACGCAGCAGGCAACCTTGCGGACCAGCGGGCTGAAGTCGCCAAGGTTGCCACCAAGCTGTTCGGACGCACTTTCGCCCCCGAGCAGGTGGTGAATGAAAAGCTAGCCCGCTCCCTCTCTTCCGACGGATCCATTCCCCCTCAGGACAAACTGGCTGGCTCCATCTCCATCGGTGTCAATCAGGACAATGATATCGAGGCCCTGAAGATCAATCCTGTTGCCATATGGCTGGAGAATAAGGTCGCCCTTGGCGTTAGAGAGGGGATTCTCGTCAGAGGCAAGCCGCGACAATTGGTCGAGATAGCAAAAGACCTTGCCGCCGACTCCGGAATGCCTGTGGATACCTGTCTGCCGTTTCTCCAGGAACTTCTCCAGTGGATCTGTGTCGCCAATGTCCGCTTGCAGAAAACAGGCGAGCGTTATACCTTGCTCCCCTTCAAACTGCACCAGTTCATTTCGCAGACCGGTTCGGTCTACACGACCCTCGACCAGGACATCAACCGCTTCATCACCCTTGAACCTGGGATGTACAAGGAGGACGAAGCAGACAAGAAGCCTATTTTTCCCAACGTCTTTAGCCGATCCAGTGGTCATCCATTTCTATGTGTGTCTCGGGTGGGTGACCGCTTGGAGCCAAGGGAATTTCGCGAGACCACTGAGGACGAAGAGACCAACGACGGCTATCTCTTTGTCGGTGATGATCTCTGGGACCTGGATGAGGATGCCGAGATGCTGCCGGAATCCTGGTTTCGTGTCACGAGAGCTGGCGTGGTTCCAGACAGCAAGAAGAAACGATTCTTCCCTGTGAAGCTCTGGTTCGACGAGTTCGGTAACTGTTCCGAAACGAGGGAGAATAAGTGGTGGGGCTGGTTTATGAAAGCTCCTCTCCTGTTCGATCCGACGGCTGGGGTATTTTTCGATACCAAAACCAATGAAGGAACTAAGCTTACCAAACTCGGTAGCGAAGGCCGAAGTACATCCACCACCATTACCGCATTTTCTATCCTGAATCGATTGAACGATGCCGGCTATACGGTCAAAGACCAGAAGCTCCTCAGCTTTACCGACAACCGGCAGGATGCTGCTCTGCAGGCCGGTCATTTTAACGATTTCGTCCAGGTGGTCCGCTTACGTGCCGGGATTCAAAAGGCGCTGGAGTTGGCGCAAAACGGTACGCTTACCTTTGCCACTATCGGTGAAGCCGTCTTCAATGCCCTCAGACTCCCGTTTCTCGAATATGCCAACATGAACCAGGAGCCTCTTCTTGCTCCGATCCGTCGCAAATACGAACAGGCACTCCAGGATTTTCTCCTTTACCGTTCCGTTGCCGACCTGCGGCGCAGTTGGCGGGTAGTGCTTCCCAACTTGGAGCAGTGCGCGTTGCTGGCCATCGAATATAAGGATATGGATGAAATAGCGGCGACTGATAAATTCTGGGCAGCTTCGCCGCTGTTAGGGGTTCTGACTCCATCCGACCGGAAAGAGCTGATCAGCACTATCCTCGATTTTTTCCGCCTCGAGTTCGCAGTCCACAGTGAAAACTTTCTGACGCAATCCAGGCTCAAGGAGTATGAGCGGCTTTTCGGAGAATTGCTTAAACAGCCTTGGACTCTGGATCGGAATGAAAAACTCCGGGAGCCTTATTACATCCGCTATGATCCGCTCAACAAAAACGCCCGTCTCTACACCAAAAGCATGGGGCCGGCTAGTTCCCTGGGCAAGTTCATAAAGCAATACGTCAAGATGCGCGGCATTGATATCGACTTGAAGAAAGACGGATACCGCGAGTTTATCCTCCAGACCATGGACCTGCTCGAACAAGCCGATTACCTGAAATCCTTCCCTGCCCGGAATGAGAAGAACGAAGACGTAAGGATCTACCGACTGCGATTGGAAAGTGTCCTATGGAAAGCTGGTGATCGTTTCACCGTCAAGGCGGATGTCATCAAGCGCCGCTCCTATAAGGAACTCGCTCCAAAACCTAACGAGTGCTTCCAATCCCTTTATCTGCGTGATTTCTCCACCATGAAACGCTTTCGCGGTGAGGACCATACCGGCCAGCTGAACACTGTCACCCGCCTTGATCGCGAGGACCGTTTCCGTGCCGAGTGGTTTATGGATGAAGCCCGGACGACACTCGATGAAACTAAAATACGCTACCAGTCGGTCAGTGCCCTTTTCTGCTCACCCACCATGGAGCTTGGTGTCGATATCGGTTCCCTCAGCGTTGTCCATATGCGCAATGCTCCACCCAACCCCGCCAACTACGCCCAGCGCTCCGGACGTGCCGGCCGAAGCGGGCAGGGTGCGCTGATCTTCACCTATTGTTCTAGCTATGCCCCGCATGATCGCCACTACTTCAAGGAGCAGCGCGAGCTGGTGGCAGGTACGGTCATGGCGCCGCGTCTTGACCTCTGTAACCGTGAACTGCTGCTGGCGCACCTCAATGCACTCGTGGCATCGGAGATAGGCATCCCGGGTATCAACGATGGGCTAGGCGCCAAACCGTCGATCATGGCTCTCGTCACCGACGATAATGACACCATGCCACTTGCCGCCAGTGTCAAGGCCGGCCTTGCCCTCACTCCGTTCCAGTTCGACCGCCTGAAGGCGAACTTCAAACGGGTCATCCGGGATTTTGATAATGACCTGGCCAGCAACGCCTCAACCTGGTACTCCGAACAATGGATCGAGCAGAACCTGTCAAAGATGGTTGATAACCTTGACGACTCATTGAATCGTTGGCGGCGGCTCTACCGGTCTGCCCGGACAATTCTGACCAGGGCGACGCAAAAAATCGAGAGCGGCACATTGAGTCTCGGTAGCGATGAATACAAGAAGTACAAACGTCATCAGGACCAGGCAACCCGTCAACTGGATCTCCTTCGTAATGACCTTTCTGGAAGGTCGTCCGAACTGTCGGAATTCTACCCCTATCGCTACCTGGCGTCGGAAGGGTTCCTGCCCGGGTACAACTTCACCCGACTCCCGCTACGGGTCTTTCTGCCGACGGGGGATTCCCAGGGCGAGTTCGTTTCCCGACCTCGCTCTATTGCCCTGCGAGAGTTTGGCCCGCAGAACATCATCTACCATAACGGTCGGAAGTTTCGGGTCTGTCAGTTGGTGATTCAGGATGCGGAATCATCTCTCACCGAGGCCAAGATAAGCAGCAAGGCCGGCTACTTCCTGCCAGCGGACCAGAAGGACCTGGAGTTTTGTCCTTTCTCGGGACTTTCCCTCGGTGACAATGCCAATAAAGAGCATCTTCACGATCTGTTGGAAATGGCCGAATCCCGTGCTGAGGAGATTGACCGCATCTCGTGCGAGGAAGAGGAGAGGGTCTCAAAAGGATTCGATGTCCGCACCTACTTCTCTGTCGATGGTGGACATTTTGAACGGGTCAAAAAAGCAGTGGTCAGGTCTAGTGAGAACCAGTTGCTAAACATCCGCTACATCCCGGCGGCCCGCCTCGTCCACGTCAATATGAAATGGCGGGCGCAGGAGGCAGAAGGTTTCCCGATCGGAATGGTCTCCGGCGACTGGCGCAGTTCGCCACCGGAAGCGGACAGTCACATCACGGAACCGTTTCGCAGAGTGAAACTCTGGACATCTAACCTAGCCGACGCCCTCTACATAGAACCGATTCAGCCACTGGGACTGCGCCCTGATGGGGTGATTACCCTCCAGCACGCGTTGAAACGTGCTATTGAGACCGTATTCCAAGTTGAGCCAAGCGAGATAGGCGTAGTGACGGTAGGCGATCCAGAGTCACCCAACATTCTGCTGTATGAAGCAGCCGAGGGGAGTCTCGGCATCCTTTCTCAGTTTGTCGAGAATGTTAACGCCTTCCGTAACGTCGTTGAACATGCCATTACTCTGTGCCGTTATGATGACCCGAAGTACAAAGGGCCTGCCTCCTACGATGACTTGCTTAGCTATTACAATCAGCGGGACCACAAGATCATTGACCGTCGTCTGATAAAGGACGCTCTCGAGAAGCTGCGGGTCTGCACCATCGAGATCCAGGCAAACCAGAGCTTCGGAAGCTATGATGACCACTACCAAACCCTTCTGCGCGGAATGGATCCGAACTCGTCAACGGAGCGAGAGTTCCTCGATTACCTCTACAAAAACGGTCTCCGCCTGCCAGATGCAGCACAGAAGAGGGTCGAAGGTCTATATGTACAGCCTGATTTTTATTATGAGCCGCGTATCTGGGTCTTTTGTGATGGCACCCCCCATGATGATGCTGTGATAAAGGCTGCTGACGATGAAATACGCCAGGCTATCATGGCCATGGGCGATGAAGTGTGGGTCTACTATTACCGGGACATCCTGGCCGAGAAGGTTGCCGAACGTCACGATATTTTCAGGAAGGTGCGATGAATACTGCTTATCAACCTGGCAAGCTGGTTTCCCTGCGGGGGCGTGACTGGATCGTGCTCCCATCTAACGATCCCGACCTATTGGTCGTCAAGCCTCTTGGCGGTTCGGATGACGAGATTGCCGGAATTTATCTTCCACTCAATATACTGACAGATCAGCCGCATGAAACGGTCTTCCAGCCGCCGTCCAAGGAAGATCTTGGTGACATCAGTACTGCCAGGCTGCTCTATGATTCAGCCCGTCTAGCCTTTCGTAACGGCGCAGGTCCGTTTCGCTCTCTTGCCAAGCTCTCCTTTCGGCCGCGCTCCTACCAGATGGTGCCACTTATCATGGCACTACGTCAGGAGTCGGTGCGACTGCTGATTGCCGATGACGTCGGTGTCGGCAAGACCATCGAGGCGCTGCTCATCGCTAAGGAACTGCTTGAACGCCGCAAGATTCAGCGCTTCGCAGTTATCTGCCTGCCGCATCTCTGCGAGCAGTGGCAGAATGAGATCCGAGACAAGCTTGACCTGGAGGCCGTCATCATCCGCTCCAACACCCAAGCCCGCCTCGACCGTCAGATTCAGGGCGACACCAGCGTCTACGACTACTACCCTTATCAAGTGATAAGTATCGACTTTATCAAGTCAGATAACCGCCGGGGCGTCTTTGTGGAGCAGTGCCCAGAGTTGGTCATTATCGATGAAGCCCACACCTGCGCCCGTCCGGCCGGGGCTTCAAACAGTCAGCAGCAGCGCTACCACCTGATTTGCCGCCTGGCCAAAAAAGCCAATCAGCAAATGATTCTCCTGACAGCCACCCCGCACTCCGGCAAACCGGAGGAGTTTCACTCACTCCTTGGCCTATTAAAGCCTGAGTTTGAAACTCTGGACCTTCCGACCTCCAGTCAGAATCAGCGCCGCGATCTGGCCTTACACTTTGTCCAGCGCAAGCGGGGTGACGTGGAAAAGTGGATGGGCGAGGATACACCTTTCCCGATCCGGGATGCCTTTGAGGCCGACTACTCACTCTCGCTGGGATATCGGAATTTCTTCGAAGAGATGCTCGATTTCGCCAGGCAACTCATTTCTGCTGACCCAGCCAAGCCTGGAAGTCATAAAGTTCAATACTGGACTGCGCTGGCCCTGCTGCGTGGGGTAATGTCCAGCCCCGCCGCAGGGGTCGAGATGTTGAACACGCGACTATCTGGCTTGCCCAAGGTAGCCGCCGACGAAACCTCCTGGAGTGCTGAACCGGTCGATGAAAACCCGGTAAGGGACTCCGAATTTGGTTTCGAGGGTGACTACACGCCCACACAGTTGATCGAGCAGGCTGATTGGAGCACAACCCAGCGACAAAAATTGCGGGCCTTTTCCCAACACTTGACAGGATTGTCGGGTATTAAGGATGACAAAAAACTTTCAACGGCCGAAGCTCTCCTTCAACAATGGTTGGCAAAAGGCTTTAATCCAGTCATTTTTTGCCGCTACATCGCCACAGCCAACTATGTTGGTGAGATGCTTGCCCCGGTGCTGAAGAAGAAGTTTCCGAAGCTCGACATCCAAGTCATCACCAGCGAACTTCCGGATGACCTGAGAAAGCAGAAGATCGAAGAAATGGGCAAATCAAAGCTGCGGGTTCTGGTAGCTACCGACTGCTTGAGTGAGGGCATCAACCTGCAAGACCAATTCACTGCCGTCCTACACTATGACCTGCCTTGGAACCCGAACCGCCTCGAGCAGCGGGAAGGAAGGGTGGATCGGTTCGGTCAGGTTGCTCCAGAAGTGAAGGCGTGTCTGCTGTACGGTGCCGACAATCCCATCGACGGTATTGTGCTTGACGTCCTTCTACGCAAGGTGCGCGAAATCAAGCGATCAACTGGCATCAATGTCCCCTTTCCGGCGGATTCACAAAGCATCATTGACACAATTACCCAGGCGCTTCTTATCAATCCTGACCGGAAAATCACTCAGCACCGTGAACGTAATCAAATGGCCTTTGACTTCGGCCAGTTTAATGAGGCAAAAGAGGCCAAAATAAACGTCACACGCAAAGTAGATGAAGCGGCCGAACGTGAAAAAGCATCTCGCAGTATCTTCGCCCAGCACGCCATCAAGGCGCAGGAGATTGAGGCCGACCTGAAAGAGGTGGATGAGGCAATCGGCGACCCCCATGCCGTAGAGGATTTCGTCACCACGACCTTGAATAATATTTTCGGAATTCAAGTGATGAAAGATGTCAAAGGCTACCGCATTCTAACCGCCAACCTTCCGGATCAATTACGGGGGATCTTGCCACAAGGTGAGATTATCTCTGTCTGCTTCAAGTCGCCTACCCCTGAAGGTTATCACTACATTGGACGCAATCATCGTTTTGTGGAGCAGCTTTGCCAGCTTGTCATGGCTAACACGGTCAACCGGGTCGATAAGAGAGCCGCTCGCACTGCCGTCATACGCACCAGACATGTTGATGTGAAAACCACAATCCTGTTGTTACGTTGTCGAAACGTTATAGAAGACCGCAAGGGAGCCCAGCAAGTAGTAGCTGAGGAAATGATCCTCTGGGGATGGCGCGGTACCCCTCAACAGAAGGAACATCTCGATCATGATCAGGCACGAGACCTCTTGTCGTCAGCAAGAGCCAGTTCCGAAATCTCCAGTCAGGCCCGGGTGAGTTTCCTCGAGAATGAACTGAATCTGCTTCAGAATTTTACTGCAGAGTTCGACGATGTGGCCGAACAGCAGTCACAGAAGTTGGTTGAAGCGCATGAGCGATTCAGTTCTTTGATGGACGGCAAGCGTTTCCAAGTTGTGCACCCTGTGCTACCTATGGATTTGCTCGGAGTATATGTCCTTTTGCCACAATAAAAATTCATTGTTGAAAGAACTGTGCGGAGCAAAATAGATGCCAACAAGTAATGGGCCCAAGAAACTTAAATTCGACCAGACAGAGCGTATTACTAATCGCCTTCGTGACCTCGTTCGGAATTATCCAAAAGGATTGGGGCTTGTAAAAGAGTTTCTTCAGAATGCTGATGATGCAGGAGCTACACGTCTCTTAATGATTTATGACCGACGCCAACATAATGGTGCATTCAGCGACTTCCCTCATATGGACGTTGCTTTAGGCCCATCATTGCTTTTTATAAACGATCAGATCTTTTCAGAAGATGATTTCCAACGCATACAGCAGATTGGCGAAGGGGGTAAGGTTCGTGAAGCTGCGCGAACAGGGCGTTTTGGACAAGGCTTCAATACATGCTACAGCGTTTCAGACTATCCAAGTTTGATGACCGGTGACCGTGTTGCCTGGTTCGATCCGCACCATCGGGTTTTTGGGGGCGGGGCGAACGCCAATGCCTGGCAATTAGCTGAGGTGGAAAGATTCTGGCCCGATTGGTTGAAAACGTTTGAGCCGGCAGGATGGAGTGCGGGTCTTTCGACGTTCCCTAGCACGGCGTTTCGTCTCCCCTTACGTACAGAGAGCAATGCAGACCAAAGCGAAATCCACAAAGAGCCTTTTAAAGAAGAAGATTTCCTGGGAATCTTGGATGGACTTTATAAGGTCGGAGCTGCGCTATTGATCTTTTTACGTTCCGTTTTAGATTTGGAAGTACGGGAAATAGATATAGATGGGGTTGATCATCTGCGGTTTAAAATAACTACAGAAAACGTTTCCATAGTGGAGAGTCATCGAAGTGCTATGAGGTCAGTAGTCGCCGGCAGTCCTAAAGAGTTGCTGAAAGGATGGATAGAAACGAATAGCAAGCTGCCTGTTGCGGGGTATGACCATTTATTTTCAGTTCAACATTCCGGTTGTTCCGAAAGAGATGAACTTTGGTCGGTTGTGACAGGTTTATTTAGAGGGCCGGATGATTTATTGCTGCACGCTGCGCTAGAAGTCTCAAGCCATGAGGAAAAAGCCATACCTTGGGCTGGGGCGGCAGTATGCCGCAATCCTGTGGAAAAGGATCTCAAACAGGGGGGGCTAGCTTGTTTTCTCCCACTTCCAGAGCAGACAAAGTGGCCAGTATGGTTGCATGGCTGGTTCGATTTAAGCTCTAACAGGAAAGGTATAACGCGAGATGCCGATGTAGGAGAGATTACAAAATCACGGCAGTCGTGGAATAAATCTCTGATGGAGCATGCCGTGGCGAAGGCATGGGCAATTCTTATCAAAAATATTCAAGGCTTACCCGAACAAAGCCTTAAACCATATGAACTTTGGTTACGACCTCCAGATAAGACTGATGATGTTGATTCAGCATTAGTTTCTGGTTTTTACAATTCGGTTGCAGAACTTTCTGTTATTCGTGGACGCGATTACAAGCGTGACAGTTGGTATCATTTAGACGAAATACGTGACTTGCCTGCGGAATGGAATGAAAGACTCTCTGCCCCTTTACTTGCCGAAGGCTGGGTGCTCTCTCATCCCTCTCTACCTGACTTTATAAAACATGAGTTCCGTAAAGTTGGCAAATTTAAATCGTCAATATCACCAAAAGATCTTAGGGCTGAGTTGAAACAAAAAGAAGGGATTCCAGACGTTAAATGCAGCATTAAGGATGCTCCAAGGCCAATGCTCAGAAGGCGGCAATGGATCTATTTGCTCGCGGAATTCTGCGCTGGTGAAACATTCGACAACCTTCAACAATTGCCTTTAGCGATATTGTCGGATGGTTTGCTTCACACTTATACAAAATGTGGCAAATTGTTTTTAGCTGAAGAGGATGAGCGTCTTTTGTTGAAGCCACAGCCAGAAAGGTTTTTAGAATCTCACTACCAGAGTGTGCTGGCACTAAATCACCCTACAGATAAGATCAATCTTGTTGCTTTTGATTTGTCAGGACTCCTTGAATATGTACCTGGACTCTTATCTCAATCAGCTCCTGAACATTCATGGTTGGTTAGGTTCTTTGATTATTTAACTTCTTGTGACTTAGAAACGATCGCTTCGCAAAAAGATAAGCTAAAAGAATTGCCTCTGTTAAAGGATCAAAATAGCAAATACATCCAGATGGGGCTAGTTAATACACCTTTAGTTCCAGGAAAAGAATCTAAGGAACTCCTAACCGCGTTGACTGAACTTGGAGTGCCAATACTCACAGTGTCGGATGAACTCCGTGCGGCCATTTCTAGATTTTCTTCAAAGCACACAGGATTCGTGTGGGAACTGACTCCTAACGACATCGCAGATAATTTTAAGGCCCATACTGAACGAAAGAGCCTCAATGAGGAGGCCTTAGACAACAAGAAAACGCTCGAACTTATACTTGATTTTCTTTCATCCTCTTCTTGGTTAGTCGAAGATGACAAGCGGCTTCCTTTCCTTCAACAGATCAGGTTACTTCCTACAAGCTGTGGACAACGTATAACGGCCCAAAATGAAAATTTATATATTCCATCTTTTCGCCCACCCAAGGGATTTGAAGGCAAATATATTTTGTTGGATACAGGACATCGAGATAAGTGGCTAAACCTTTTCGTAGCTTTGAAAGTACCCAAGCTTGATGCCGTTAGGTTTGTGAAAAGAGTTCTGCTCCCAGCATTTCACAATGGCACTTTAATGCAATGTCAAGATTACCTCAAGTGGATAAGAGATGATTTCCGCTTAGTCGTTGCACATATTACTGAAGAAGAGCGAAACGAATTACGTCAAGAAATTCGACAAAAACCTATTTTACCGGTTGAGAGTGGAGAATTAAAAGCTCCATGTTTAGTCTATAGGCCTGGGGCTGCACTACCTTTAGAACTATTAGGAGATATAGCACAGTTCCCTGATAAAACGTTTTTTTCAAACGACAAAGATTTATGGGCTAAATTCTTTGATGAATATGAGCTTCCTAGATTACCATTAGCACGAGACCTATATTTGAGTATAAAAGCTCTTTCAGAGGTAGCAAACGTTTCTGGCACTTCTCAAATAAAAGGAAAAATCCGTAGGCTTATTGACCATGTAAGTGAAAAATGGTCTTATCTTTCATCAAGAAAAGTAGAGGGCTCTCTCACCTTTACGGATGCCCTTAGCAAAATCCCCTGGCTACCTGCTTCAGTTGAAGTGTCAAATTATGCGGCATGCGCGAAATGGCCAGACAAACTTTGGCGAGCAAAAGAACTGGTACCTGGCCGCCTTGCTAATCTCTGTGCTTCTAAATATCCGATACTGGAAGGTTCTGAGTTCCCAAAAGACATGTCGGATGCTTTGGGGCTCATCACCACTTTAAATTTAGAAGAGGTTCTTCAGCATTTCCTAAAAGTTTGTGCTCTTATCCCCGACGATAAAAACAATGATGCAGTACATAAAGCAGCCGAGGGTTTTTACCGGCACATTGGTCAGTTAGAAGCAAAAAATGATCTTTCGCTTGGCATACTGGATGATTTAAGAGAGCAACTTTGCATATATATAAACGGGGTTTGGTGGCACCCTAGCCAGATTTTTTTTGACAAGCTTCCTTTTGCTACTGAATGGGTAGCTTCTTTAACAACAAGCAACTTAAATATCTCTGATTACTCTATTCGTAAAGGGCTTGCGTTTCTAGGTGTCAGACAACGTCCCGATAATGACGATTGGGTACTGTTACTAACTGATTATGCAGACCAATTCAAAGGAAAGCCGTTACCTACGGCTGAATTAAATGATGTCCATCATGCAATCCGTTTACTAAAATCGGCAACAACAGAGTGGTTACAAGACCAAGACGTTTACATACCTCTTCAAGATGGACGTCTTGAGTTAGCTGGCCGCACGTTAGTGCCTGACGACCCAAGGCTAAGAAAGTGCACTGGAACGAACTCCCTTCCTTTCATTGAAGACAACGAAGACGCCTTTGACGTAGGTCGCAGGTCGGGCGCTAAATCACTTCGTGGTGCCTTGATTGAAAGGCTCAAATATCTGCCGGCACCAACACGGAATTCAGCGTACTCCCTATTTGCGGCCAAATTAGAATCAAAATTAAGATCAAAGCAGTTCTATCAATGCCTGCAACGAATCGCATATGAAGAAGCAATTAGATCAAGAGACACCGACTTAAATCCCTTAGAATCCGCCTTTTCAGATGAACTTACACTGCCTCAAAAGATTCAAATTATCCTTAGTCCTTCTATAAATGTTGAGACAGTTGTCGAAATTGATGAAGAAGAGGTTGTTGTTTTTGACTTAGAATCACAAAGTTTTCTTGATAAAGAGACCCTTCGGTTCTGGCTTAAGGAGGGCAAACAGCGCAGAATAAAGGATGATATTGTAAGAGCTATTTGCGACCTCTGTGGATTGTCCGATCAGCTTAGATTGAATCGAGTACTTGAGGTAGAGCCTGAGAACATGTCACTTGTGCTTGATGAGGAAGAGATGTCTACTCTTCCTGAAGGTCAAACTTTAGACCTTCAAAATACCTATGAATCCGAATGCATTGAAGATCTTGATTGTTCAGAAAATGTTGATGATGGGCAGGAACCCGATAATGATGTGTCCTTTGATGATGAAGAATCAGATATCTATTCTTCCATCCATGCTCATCTAGAGCATGGAGCGATGTCTACACCAAATCAAGCTAGGGGTACATCTGCAAGTAAAGTTACCCAGCCCTCATACGCAGAGACTGAAAATTTACCCCCTTCAACATCAATAGAGCCTCCTACCAAGACGGGACATGGGAGCAGCAGTCCTTGGCGTGATAAATCATCTGGTACTGGCGATGCGAGGACTCGCCCAGATGACTCAGAAGCCTCAAATGCGTCCCGCCCTAATCACCCCACATCTTCTACAAACACAATGACATCATCTAGCGGCCAGGCTCCACCTTCCAAACCCTATCCTGTTATTTCTAAACCGTTTACGAATTCTGTGAAAGGAAATCAAGATCCGTCTCGTCAGGTAAGGATGCGCACTTATGTTCATGAAAAACCTCAGGACGACTATGATACTGGCGACTCTGATTCCCATGCAAAAAAGCTTGGCGACATTGGCGAGCAGATTGTCATGGAATATGAAAAGAAACGGAAGAGAACAGCTGAGCAGATGCCTAACAATCATGAGGGTTATGATATCCAATCGAAGGGGCGTGACGGTACACGTTATATTGAAGTAAAGAGTATTGACGGACCCTGGGGCATAAGGGGGGTTGGTGTTTCACGGGCTCAGTATGAAGCAGCCATGCGACTAGGTAAAGAGTGGTGGCTCTACGTGGTTGAGTATGTAACTGAACAACCTCCACGGACAAAAGTTCATCCCATCGCCAACCCATTTCACCTTGCAACAGAATTTCGTTTTGATTCTGGTTGGATGGGTGCCGAAGTTAATGATCTTGGTGTTTCGCCTGTTTCAACTAAACCTAAAATTGGAGCGAAGTACGAAAGAGAACCGGGAGAATTTGTCACGATCGAAACCACGACTCAGCGTGGTGAGTTTTGGCGGGTGACCTTTACTGGCTCTGACGGCACTATGCAACGTGCCATGTGGGATGCTTCGTGGAGGAAAATTTAGCATATGGCGCACATGGTCCCCAACTTAGACGACATCGCTTTACTGCACATTAAATCAGCTGCAGAACGAGCTATTTACAAAATAATTCGGGACAACGTGGATGATAAAATTGTAGTAGTGCATTCTCTTGAGTTGATTCTGCAGAAAGAAGGCTTCCCCCCTAATGACGCGGAGGCTGACTTCGTAATTTTTGACCCTTCCCGAGGATTTCTTGCCATTGAGGTAAAAGGTGGAGGCATCACATACGACGGCGTTAAGCGTCAATGGTGGTCAGTTGACAGACTTGGAGTGCGTCATGAAATAGGTGACCCATTTCGACAGGCGAAAAATGCGAAACATGAAATTTTACGCAACTTGAAAGCCAGCAAGATGTGGGGACCTTCTGGTATGCCACGTACCCTTATAGGGCATGCTGTACTCTTCCCGGATTTGCAGGATGTAAAATTGTTGGCTGGGCCAGAAAGACCAGCAGCACTGATTGGCAGTAGAATTTCTATACAAAATTTTTCATCTTGGTTAAATGTTCTCTATGAATATTGGGGTCAAAACACCTCTTTCCATCCGCTAGGCACGAAGGGGATGACTGTTGTTGAGTCAGTATTCTGTCAGAAGATAGTGGTAAATATGCCTCTCGCTCTAACTATCGAACGAGAATATCAACGGCAGATTGAATTAACAGAACGGCAGGGACGTATCCTTCGAAGTTTGCGTCATCGAAGCCGCGCTGCGATTGCCGGTGGGGCTGGCACGGGTAAAACACTCATAGCGTTACAGCACGCAAAGTCCCTAGCCTCACAGGGGTTAAAGACTCTCCTAGTCTGCTATAACAGAGCTTTGGCAGACTTCCTCAAGCGCCAAGTCGAAGACACTCAGATGCTTCATGCCATGTCGTTTCATCAACTCTGTGCTTGGAGAATAAAAAGTGTAAACGCCTCATCTGGCATAGATCTTATAAGAGAAGCACAGAATGCTTATCCTGGGCGTTCCCTGTTTGACGTACATATGCCGTATGCGCTTGCACGTTCAACAGATCTGGATGACTTCCGATACGAAGCCATCGTAGTTGATGAGGCCCAAGATTTTGGGGACGAATACTGGATGTCCGTTGAAATGTTGTTAGCGGATGAAAAAAATTCGCCGCTGTTTATATTTTTCGATCCTAATCAGTCTGTTTACCGAGTCGCATCTACCTTTCCACTTCACGAATCCCCATTCTATTTAACCGAAAACTGTCGTAACACACATCATATTCATGCAATTGCATACAAATATTATTCAGGCGAAGAGGTTGACCCGCCAGATCTTGAAGGTGCCCCTCCCCAACATATTGAAGCTATAAGTCTCGATCAACAAGCAAAAAAAATCAGGGCGCTTGTTTCTGGCCTGATTTCAAAAGAAAAGATTGCTTTAGAGGATATTACTGTCCTAGTATTCAGCGATCAAAAAGAAGCACATTATAAGGCACTGCAAAATACAGGTAACCCTGTCGGAGCATGTTGGAGCTTTGAAACTCTCTGGATACATTCTACTGTACTTGTCGATACAGCGAGGAGATTCAAAGGGCTTGAGGCCGGCATAGTTGTTTTGTGGGGTCTCGAGCTGGTTAACTGTGACCGGGATAGGGAGCTTTTGTACGTATCACTCTCTCGCGCACGTTCTAGGCTCTTTATCGTAAGTTCGCTAGAAGTGTTTGAAACTATTACTATGGAGCGGATGTCATGAACTACCCCTCAATCCGCATCGAAGGTTCGATCTTCTCCCCCGACATCCTCGATAAACTCGATGATGCCCCCGGTCAGCATCCTGCTGATTTCGGCATGGAGTCAACGGGCAAGGTAAAGGACGAAATTGCCCGGGCATGGGCCGATGCCCAAGACTACTGGCGGATTTATAATCGCAAGCTGGAAACCCTCAAGGAGAATTCTCCTGCCACCACCGAGACTCGGAACCTCTGGATCGTTCCGCTGATGGGCCTGCTCGGCTACCAGCTTGAATACGAGGCCAAGAGCATTGAGTTAAACGGCAAGCTTTACCCCATTTCCCACCGCATTACAAATCGGGGGGGTACAACTATCCATATCATCGGTAGCTGTGAACCTGCCGGACTGGACCGAAAGCCTGAGAAGGCCGTCCTTAAAATGTCCGCCCACGCTATCATGCAAGAGTACCTGAACCTAACCGAACAACTGTATGGCATCGTCACCAACGGTCGGCTTCTGCGACTGCTGCGTGATAGCTCTCGCCTAGTGAAGCTCACCTACCTTGAGTTCGATCTAGACCGAATTTTCAGCGATGGACTCTTTGCCGACTTCGCGGTTCTCTACCGCCTATTGCACGTAACCCGGTTTCCTGTCCAGCATGAGAATTCGACCGACAGCATCATCGAGCGCTACCACCAAGATTCCCTAGACTCTGGTGCGAGAATCCGTGACGGCCTGAGTCAGGCCGTGGAAACTGCCATACGCACCTTTGCCAACGGCTTCCTGTCCAATCCGCACAACACCGAACTTCTGGCAGAGATTGACGCCGAGCGACTTCAACCGGGGGAGTATTATCACAATTTGCTCCGCCTGATCTACCGCGTCCTCTTCGTAATGGTCATCGAGGAGCGCAACCTTGTTTATCCGCTCTCACCATCTGCCGCTAAACGGGAGATATACAACCGCTACTACAGTTTGATGCGCCTGCGCCGCCTTTCAGAAAAACGTTACCTCGCTGACCGGCGCCACAATGATCACTGGCTGGCTCTGTTGGCCTGCTTCCGACTGTTTGAGGACGGCGGACCCGGCAGCAAACTCGGCATAGCCCCATTGGCAGGTGACCTGTTTCGGCAAGACGCCATCGGCTCACTTGGCCGCTGCGCCCTCGATAACGAGACCTTGTTGCAATGTCTCCGGTCCTTGAGCCTTTACGAAAATCCCAACAACGGTCAGGTGATCCGGGTCAACTACGCTGCTCTTAATGTGGAGGAATTCGGTTCGGTCTATGAAGGGTTACTAGAATACGAGCCCGTTTTTCTTCGCACTGACAGTACAGTTGAGTTTGCCTTTGCCCGGGGCGACGAGCGAGCCGCCACCGGTTCCCACTATACACCTGATGACTTGGTGCAACCGTTGATCAAGCACTCCCTTGATTATCTGATCGCAGACAAGCTCAAAGAACCGAATCCTGAGCAGGGGCTGCTTTCTCTGCGCGTAGCCGATATTTCCTGCGGTTCCGGCCATATCCTTCTTGCAGCTGCACGGCGGATCGCAACGGAACTTTCGATTGTCCGAACAGGTGAGGAGCAACCGTCACCGACTGCCTTCCGCACTGCAGTGCGCGACGTAATATGCAATTGCATCTACGGCGTTGACCTCAACCCGCTGGCTGTGGAGTTGTGCAAGGTTGCTCTCTGGCTGGAGGCCCACATCCCAGGCCAACCAATCAATTTCCTTGACCACCACATCAAATGCGGCAATGCCATTGTCGGCTTTGCCCGGCGGGAAGAACTGGAGCGCGGCGTGCCAAACGAGGCGTTTACAACCATGCCTGGGGATGACAAGGCAATTGCCGCCAGCTTCCGCAAAAGCAACAAGGAGGAACGGCTTCGCTACGGCAAGCAGGAGAGTCTTTCATTTAATCCTGAAGTTGAAAAACATCTGTCGGAGGTCCTGAAGGGTTGGCGCACCATTGCGGTACTGCCTGAACGAAATCCTGCCGAGATTGAGACAAAGAGAAATCGATATCAGGCATTTGCCAGCGGACAGGATGCCTGGCTGCTGAGTCAGATTGCCTGCATCCCCATCGCCCAGTTTTACATCGAGAAAACCTCACAAAATCGCGCCAGACTGATCACTGACGAAGAATATCATCGCTATCTAGCCGGTCACCGGACGCCCCAGGGGCAGGCCACAGCCATGGCTTGGGCCTTGGCGAATCGAAAGCGCTTCTTTCATTGGTTCCTGGAGTTCCCGGAGATCATCGACCAAGGTGGATTTGACTGTATTCTTGGAAATCCACCGTATCTAGGTGGGCAAGCTCTCAGCGGTACTTATGGCCATTCTTTCTGCAATTATGCAAAATGGGAATATGCTCCAACCGGATTAAGTGACTTGGTAACTTATTTCGTGCGTCGCATCTTCGAGGTTCTTCGTCCAGGCGGTATTACTTCTTTCATTACCACCAACTCTATCAAAGATGGAGATGCACGAAAGGATGGCCTCGAGCAAGTAGTTGCAAATGGAGGTACTATTAATTTTGCTGTGCGTGGTATTAAGTGGCCTGGCAGAGCAAACCTTATTGTATCCTTGGTTGCTATTAATAAAGGTGCATGGAAAGGCAAGTGCTTTCTGGATGGAAGGGAGGTTCAAGTAATCAGTCCATTCTTTGAGGACAATCTTGATGCTGGGGAACCAATTTCACTTGCAGATAACGATGACCACATGTTTTCCGGCTCGTATTTCCTTGGAGACGGATTCCTCATGGAACATGACGTAGCTAACGAAATGAAGAGGCATCACAGCAGCTTGAGTGAAGTGATCTTCCCTGTAATCAACGGCCAAGAACTGAATAATCAGCCGGAGCAATTGCCAGGAAGGCAGGCCATTTTTTTCGCAAATTGGCCCCTTTCAAAAGCTGAAAAATATGGCCCAGCTTTTCAGCGAGTTGTGGATCTCGTTAAGCCAGAACGTGAACTCTCCGACGAAAAACCGGTTCGCGAACGATGGTGGTTGTGGAAACGCCCTGCCCTTGAAATTTATAATCGGATCGGTGGGCTTAGACGCTGTTTTGTTACAGCCCGTACAACTAAACATTTTTCACTATCAGCGATGCCGACTGATTATGTGTATACCAATGCAACCTACGTTGTAACTATTCAGCACACTTTTAAAAAAAGTTCTTGACACGGTTTTTTGTGAAAATTGTTAAAACCGCAAGCAGCGGCCCCTGTGTTATGGGAACCACCACTGAAGCACTGTGCGCCCAGTCTA
>Ga0209317_1001509_pt1 | contig 20025 bp, 14 predicted proteins | sample RifGroB2_FD_183994 | JGI IMG/M metagenome (GOLD analysis project Ga0209317, IMG submission 183994) | Soil microbial communities from Rifle, Colorado, USA - Groundwater B2 (SPAdes) (version 2) | ecosystem: Environmental > Terrestrial > Soil > Unclassified | place: Rifle, Colorado | collected... | reverse complement strand
CCCGGCCTCCGGCCTGGTATCCGGCAATCGGCTTCGGTCCCCAAACAGGGGGCAGGTCAGCTCTAAGGTATTGATTTTGAATGGCGCGCCCCATCTGAAAGAATTCGAACCGCCTCCGAGATCCCCATCGAGATGGACCTGACGAACGAAGACGCCGTTCCAATCTACATGAAAATATCAGAAAAAGTCTTGCATCTCCGCCGGTTGGGCATGCCTTACGCCACTATCGCCGAGCGTCTTAAGATCAACCTGTGGATGGCGAAAAGAGCGGCTCGGTGGGCAAAAGCAATCAAACCGTGAACCATGTCAAGTAGTTACGTTTAATCCGAACCGCTGAGAACCGGTAGCCTTTAACTATACTGGCAGAGAAGAAGCCAGGCTGAGCGCAATTTGCATAACAAACGCACTCCAGTCACGGTAGACCCTCACACTCGCTCCGCGCACCTGCGGCGCCTCAACGGTTGCCTTTAATTTTTCCCGCAATAAAAACATTGTCTGGCCGATAGCCTGTGAAACGGGGTAACCCTCACGTAGCGGTATCATCTTCGCGTCTATGAACCCGCGCCCAAGTATTTTTGGACCTCTCGCGAGGTTGTCATCCCAGAACATTCTCTCACGCGGATTCTTTGGGCTCGCAACACCGGTCTCATAGTGGTATGCCCAGGTATTAAACGCGTCGCGTAGCTTCTCAAACAAGGACGACGATATCACCGTAAGGTCCAAGTCTGAATCTGGCGAGAACGGCTTGCCCATGCTCTCCCCAGGAGCAAGTGACTGCCCAAGTCGCGCACTTCCAATTACAGTGATCTCCTTAGGATCTACCGCTAACCGCGTCGCCAGCCAACCCCTCGCTGCTTCATAAACTGCTGGCCGCTGACGGAAAGCATACGGGATGCCTTCAGAGAGCCAAAGTCGGGCAAGCACGAAACGAGCTTCCTGGCCGCCATGTGCAGCAACACGAGCAACATCCGAGGCCGAGGGATACGCTTCTCGAACTGTTTCGAGAGACGCCGGAATCTTAAATGATTGCATATCTCTCCTCGATCCGAAGATCTCTGTAGACGAACTGATCGACGTGTTTGCGGTGAAGTGCGAGCAAGTGCCTGGAACGGATCTGGATTTGTGATCTCCTCCTCTCCGAGGGATACCGAGGCTCCGTGTACTTGAGTCGAGCAATTAAGGCGGCGGCATCCTGGGGCGTCATGACTGAAGGATTCAGCCGCATACGTCGACATGCTGCCGCAAATCCATTCATTCTCCAACCGAAGTAACCAGCGCGAATATAAAGGGCAGGGAGCTCAGGTTTTGGAACTACTCGAGTCAACAGGGTTGCCAAAGCTACCTCCCGAACTTTCCGGGCAAGCGTCCGTTCGTATCGCCCAGTCAGCACTCTCACAAGTTGCATTTCTATCGTGCTCGCTCCTTCCCTGTTACCGAGAACGACTCCTCGCCAGAGTGCGCGGCAGATCGCGATGGCATCTATCCCGTCATGTGTGAAGAACCGATGATCTTCGCCTGAGAGCAGAAGCGCCTGCAAGAACCAAGATGGCCGATAGACGTCGTCGCGACGATGGTCGTCATACAAGCGTCGCAATTCACTTTCGAGGGTTGCCCACTCGCAACGCAAGAGAATCAGTGCTAGCCGAGAAAGAATTACGCTTAGAACGCGCATCATCACCTCTTGATGCCCACCGATGCAAGTTGTCGCGCTTCAATCAAAGAGCAACCTCAAGCCAACAATTGTTCGGCCAAAGGTAAGAGTGCCGATGATCCAAGTCGAGCTACACTCATCAAGGCCGAACTGTTTCTATTGACTTCGTCGGATGTTGGGGCATTTCCTTGATGCTCGGTAGGCAGTCCTCAACAAGACTGCAGAATGCCGCGAGTTTGTCTGTGGCGATCTGCCCGCTTTCATGGAGAAACAATAGGTGCTGCGGCTTCCGGTGGTCCGACTTGGATTTTGGTATGCCAAGAAAGCTCTCCGTGTCGTCCGGCACTGCCTTTACCGCGGTTGTCAGTTCGGAGTGTCGGGCATCTTGAATAAGCTGGTTCACCTCGGCATGTTCGTTCTTGCCGTTGTCATCATCGTGAAGTACGGAATGTGGAATCCCCAGATGCGAGAGCAAGTTCATGAAACGGTGAATGTTGAATTTGCCGATTGTGTCTAAGACATACAGGCCATCCCCAGGCCTCGCAATCACACCATCCCCAATAAGCTTGTTGATGAATGCTTGCTCGGTGGTCCCCTCAACAATGAGCACATGGTTGGCGAAGAACATGCCACAGCGGTCCGGGTTCAGCCATAAGAAGTACTTCACTGCTTCCATTTCGGGCTTCAGGTCATCGGATTCAAGCCGTGCCTTCAGCTTCGGCCACCGGGCCGCGATCTTATTAATTGCTTGGTTCGCATCAACGATTTCATCCCAAGCATTCTGTTCAATCTGACGCACTACGACACGTCCGCTGTCCCGCTTGAAACAAGCGATGGATGGAATGCGCGCCGCATTCCGGCTGACGAAATGCGACGAATGCGTGGAGCAGATTACTTGCTGGTCTGAGTTGGCTGACATAGCTGTTAGGTTCTGGGCAAGAATCTCCTGCTGTGGTGGATGTAAAAAAGCTTCGGGTTCCTCAAACAAGATCAATGTCATTGACGGCGTGAAGTCCTTCAACTTCTTCGATGGTTTTTTCCCAACATATTTGGCCCCTATCTGAATAAGGGAGTAAATGAAATGGCGTTGAAAACCTGAGCCGAATTGGTCCGCTGCCATGGCCTTGCCGTGAGCGTTATCTATACACTGATACGACAGTAACGACTTGATGATTTCGGATGTCGAGGGGGATTTCATATCGAGTTTAAATCCCGTTCCCCACGATTCAAGGAGGCGACTAAGATCTGACTCCAGGCCAGTCAATGATCTCCCGTCCCCAGACTTCTCAGTTTTGATTCCCTCGGCAAATAATTCGAAATCCTCCGAAAACTTGCTATACGACGGGCTCGACTCGACAACCGCTTCTAGCACACTGGTCAACAAGTCACGAAGCGCCGAGGGTCCTGTTAGCTTTGTATGCTCGTCCACCTTGCTAACGGCTGGAACAAACACGATGTCGCCAAATTTTCCGCTTTGGACGTTTTTTGCACCGTAGAATGGCTCAGACGAAAGTGTTCCGTCAGTCTTGTAACCAAATATGAAACCATCTCGATTCTTGTCGCCCACCTTGAAGTACTTCCGTACCTTCAGTGTCTTGTCCTTCTGTCTGTAATCATTAGCGAGGGACAAGTCCTCTGGATCGGTGAGCTGAAAGCATATTTCGATCCAAGACTCTTGGTCGACGCTAGTAATGAATGGGAAGTCGCGCTCGTGCTTATATTTGAATCCGTCCTTTTCGTAGAACGCTCGAATCGCATCAATGGCAGTGCTCTTTCCAGCGTTGTTGGGGCCGACTAGAAGGCTGTAGTCGAACAGTCTCATTGAGCTGTCAAGAATACCTCGAAAGTTATGGATGGCGAGATGGATCAACTTCATACGCAGACCTCAAAGAGAACACGAAGTGGACGCGCCGCGAAAATGAAATGAGCCACGAAGTCCAAACTGATTGGGCATTCGCACATACGATTCAATTGCGCCTCCTCTTTTCCCGTCGGCTAATCCTCTTCCATCCGGCGAGGCTTGCGGCATCCCGAAGAAGGGCGTCAGGTGGTTCTTTCTGTTGGCTTTGGCGAAAGGCCATCCCTTTCCGCGTAGCCCGCAACTTCGCCATCTGAAGACAATAGCCTTCCCATAGGCCAAGCCATTTACCGTTTTCCTTCTCGTTCCAGGTGCTCTGGATCTCTTTGTCCGTCAAGTTCGGCCGAGAGTCCACCCACTCAAGGACTGCCGTGGTCCCTTCATGCCCCTCGGAGTACTCCTTGAAAGCCTGGTAGTCATCAGCAGAGAGGCTGTGTCTTACGGCCTCTGCACATTGCTTGTCGACAACTATTCCAACGGGACTGTTGTATCCGAACTTACGCACCACATCAACGGGGTGGAACAAGAGAGGGAAATTCACATAGTAGGCCCACAACGCAGCATCGAGAATAAATCGTGTCTTCTCCCAAAAGAAAAGACCTACGAGCGAGTGCCCATGCTCAGATTTACGGTGCTGAACCGGCGAATTATCTGGGTGATATGGATGGGTCGAGGACTCGGACAAACCGGCAAGATTTGTTTGAAGGCGAAATCGAATCGGTCGACAAAATGAATCGTCCGGAATTGCGTTCCTCAAGACCGTGTTCCAGGAAGGATGTTTACCCCTGTTAAAATATTCCTCTATTAGAGAATATGTTGAGGCCTTCCGACTGACGCGATAGTAGTAGTTTTGGAGGAGAGTGAACTCAAGAAACGGCCTAAGAAGCGCGTCGGACGCAACGTAAAAACCATTGAGTCCGGACAAGATCGATTCGGCCAAGATGACGCAACTCTCATAGTAAAAATAGTATTGCTGAAACCATGTCCGTAAATCCTTAGACTCATGAATGATGACATCAAAAATGTCTTGGACATGCACGAATGCAGTCAACTTCCACCGGAAGTCTAGCCAGTCACTATTATCCTCGCTTGTCAACTCCTCAATAGAGTTAAGAGTTGCATGCGCGATTTCGGACAGGTCATTTCGTGGAATTCCAAGTGCAGCCAGAATATCGTAAAGTCGTGCTGGCGAGTCGGCATCCCGTCCCACCTGATAAAAGACTTCAAAGCTCTTGGGTTCGGCAACTTCGGAAAAAAGCCTCTTGAGCAGATCAGTTTGAGGCGGCGCTTGCATTTCCCTGCAAACTCCTTGGTCGTACGCCTGCGTACCCCGGTAATCTTGGGCTGTCTCGACGCAGTCTTTAATTCAGCTTCCCCGCGTTTCTACACTCTTGTACCCCACCACCAAGGTCAGTCGTGTGGGGCTTCTTTTTTCACCGCCAATGCCCTACGGCCTGAAATTAGGTAAACCACAAGGCGAAGTCAGCTCGCCACGATAAGCAGTGATTTGTCGCTTTCGCAAACTTCGACGACCGCATTGTACTTCTCTACCAACTGGTTAACCTTGACATGAATTTTTTCCGCATTGAATAGCGACAACTCATAAATATTCGTCGCGATAAACTGCTCCGCCTCCACGATTTCTATCCTCTGGCCAAGCCCGGCGTTTTCGGAGAGCACCTCAGCTGCTGTGACTCCTTTGTACTTAGTTACGATGAACGGGCGATACCCGTTGTCGATGTTTGTCCGGCACTTCGCGATAAGCGCCTCGCTCGGCGTGGTTGTTACGTGGATCGCCACCTTCTCGATCACAAAATCTCCTTGCACCGCCGAAGGAGCGTCCGCGACCGAGAATCCCCGATGCTCGATATCTTTCCCGGACGCCAGAGACAGTTTCGCCCCTACAAGATGGTGGAGCAAGGCACCTTCGTATTTCGTCCCACCCATTCCTCCCTGTCTTTCCAAAGCCTGCCTCATCAAGTCCCTGATGATTGTCCGCAGAGATTTCGACGGATCGTACTTAAGCGTAAACCCCTTCCTTTCGCGAAAATCCCTTAACCGGTCGAGCCACCAACGTTGGATTTCGTCGAGATCTATCTCCCCGTAATATTCTTTCAGGTCATTCAGAAAGACGGCATAGCGCCGCACGTTATCCACATTGCCTCGGTTCGTTCTCCCACCTTCTTTGGCCAACTCAGGGTCAACCCCGTATTTCACCAAGATGGTCATCACCCTGGAGCGGCCTAGCCCTTGAACCTGGCCACCCTTCCCGCTTTGAGTGACGAGACTATCGGGATTAATTGGTAGACCTGTTTCCTTGGCCCTTTCTGTCACGTGGAGCATTGCCGCTAAGCCGCCTCTGCCAAACTCCTTCTTTCTGGGGGTGCCCTTCTTAGTGAATACAGGGGTCCCGTCCTTGTCCACGTGAACCGTCAAGGAATCATGGAATTTAGCGAGTTTGGCGTGAAGGTCAGGCGTGGAAAGCACCACACGCCTCGGCGATAGGGAGGAGAAGATGTGCGGCGAGATGGCGCGCGACGGGCACTGCAACAGCGTCCCCCATCGCCTTGTATCCGTCATTGTACGAGCCGGGGATCTTGTACTTCCCCGGCGCGCCCATGAGACGGGCCGTCTCCCTGACCGTCAACAGTCTGGTGGCGAGCTTGCCGTCCGGTTTCCTCAGCACCAACAGCTGCCGGCTGCTGCCGCCCTCCGGCGTACGTAGGCAGCCTGCAACCCCGTCGAACCGTAACTCTAATACCTGCCGTCCCCCACGGGTCCTTTTGTATCCCGGTGCAACCTTGAACCCATTGGCGAGTTCTTGCAAGAGACGCTTGTGGTGCCGCTCTGCGATCAACACCATGTTACGGGCAGAGACTGACGTGTCGTCACAAGGGGCATCTTCTTCAATGATGTCCGCGAGTACTTTCCTGCGTGGTCCGGGCATCCGCATGCGCCACCATATCCAATCTTTGAGGTCGACGGCGGCCCTGACGACGGGAGAGGGGTGCATCCAGTTCGGGCCATGGTCGGAGAACTTCTTAATGTCTAGGTCCTTTTTCACCGCGATCACGAATACCCGGGGGCGCGATTGTGGCACCCACCTCACGGCGTTCAACACCACTGCGCCGGCCTTGTATCCGCGCTTCCTCAATGCCTCGTGAAGCGCCCGGTAGTACGCACCTCCTTCGGCGGACACCAATCCCATAACGTTCTCGGCGACGAGGACAGGCGGTTTCTCCGGCATCTCGTCCATTACACGGAGCCATTCCCAAACGAGGCCGCTTCTGGCCGCTTCGATGCCGTCCATCACGCCTGCGAGGGATAGATCCTGACAAGGGAAACTCGCCCAAGACAATGTCGCTTTCGGAAGTCTGCCCCCCCGGACATCCGAGATGGAGTTGAGTAAGAAGTGGTCCTGACCATGATTTGCGACGTACACACCTCGCTTGCGGGCGCAGACGTCGTTCGCCCAGACGCTCCTGAAGCGCCCTTTGAGCCCTTCGGCGACGAGGCCGCTGCCGGCAAAGAATTCGAGGAAGGTCGGGGTGTCGGCACCCTGCTGGCGGGAAGAAACGGTGGAAGTGGTCTTGCTCATCCTTCGAGAAACTTCTGCGCGAGGCTTCGGACCATATCCGAATCCCTGGTCTGGCATTCCCATATTACGAGAGTTCGCCATCCCATTCTCCGCAGTTTGGATCTTGTTTCAGCGTCCCGTCGCTTGTTCGCCTCCAGCTTAGGGAGCCAGTATTCCCTGCGGGTAGCCGGCCTCCTGTTTCCCCGCTTACACCGATGCTGATGCCACCAACATCCGTGGATGAAGATCGCCTTTTGCCGGGAAGGGAAAACCAAGTCCGGTTGCCCCGGCAACTCACGCACATGAAGTCGGTAACGATACCCGAGCCGATGGAGAAGCCGCCGGACGATCATCTCAGGCCCGGTATCCTTGCCCCTGACCTTCGACATCAAGGCGCTACGCGCCTGAGGCCCTATTCGATCCATGGCCGATCGACAAACCGTTGATACAAGAGTAAGTTCAATGGTTTCGGGAAGTCAACATTATTCGGCGTGCTGCCCGGCATCACCAAGAACCCCAGAATTTTTTGATGCCTACGATCTGCTTTCCCCGCCGTTAAGCACCTTGTCCACGTGACAAATCGTCATCCTCAGATCCCCGGCAACGTTCACCTCCCGATCCGCATAATACGCGTCGAACCATCCCTTCAGCAGCGGAAGCAGGAAGTCCGCGTCGATCTCATTCTTGATCAGGGAGCGGACGCCCTGGATCGCGCACCGGAAATCCGCGGTTGAAGAACCCAATTCAAAAAGGTCGACGCAACAATTCAAAAAGGGTCTTCGGTTGAAGTTGGTTCACGCCATTTGCCTGAGCCTCGGCTCTGGCTTGCCGCAACCGTGGGTGTGAATCACTCCAAAGCGGATGCAGCACGATTTCGCCACGTAGACCGGACCGAACTGCCCGCAAACCACCGAAGGTTGTCTCCGTCCCCCCGAGGGCTTGAAAGTAAGGCGGTATGACTGACGCTACAAGCGGGAGCCAGTGTGGTTCTGTAAAATCGACGGGTGCGTTCGAATTGAGCGCAAGGCGAGCGACGTCAAATGCCATGCGCCAGTCTAGGATGCAGTGCCACGCAAGATTGCTGTAGTCTCGCAGACAGTCAGGGCAAGAGGTTTGACAGTAGTCGGCGTGGTGTGCGGATAGGATGTCTCGAATTAACGAATCATCCGGGTCGGCTACGAAGCGGAGAAGTCTTTCAAGTTCACTTGGTTGAGCAAAATGGGAGCAGTAGCCGGCGCCGTTCTCAAGGCTGTCCGAGAGAAATATTTGGCCAACAACCTGCCCCTGAGGGCTACGGACCACTCGCAGGCCAACGCGCAATTCCCGTTCATTGATATCGAGAGTTACAGACATTGCACGGCGGAGTAAAAATCCGAATGAGTATAGGGCAGCGCGCCCTTCCACGCGTAACGGTGAAAGGTCGAGCTCCGGACGTACAGTGTTGAGTCCTAGCACGAGTAGGTCTGTTCGCTTAATGGAGCCAAGCCCGACGAGCCGTGGGGATGTAGCGGTGTCGTACTGCGGGGCCCGAGCTCCGGTGTGCTGCCTTGCATAGTCCACTGCATCGCGCGTCACCCAGCTTTCGCCACGCCTTACGCGCTCAAACGCAAACAACCGCCCGTTATTGTCATTCACTGAGCAGACATCGCGCTGGTCCGCCCAGAACTCGACGTTTGCCACGGCCATCATCGGAAGCGGATCGGCGTCTGTCTTCGGTCTTGAGGCGCGTGGTGTCCACTCAAATGTTCCATCAAAATCGCGGCCACCGTCAAATAGTGTGCGGAAGCCATGGGGTTGCGAGAGTGGAACGACACTAAAACTAGGCATTTGGCAAACAGGACAAGATGTGGCACCCGGCGTGGGATTTAAGCTAACCGCCTGGCAGTTACGGCAGGTGCCGATTGGCACGTCGGTTCCCAACGGGTTTGGCTCTTCCTGAACTCGGTTGCCGATTCGGCGATAGTGCGCGACTCCGACGGCGGTGTGGACCATGCCGTCTTTCACCGTTTCGGCACCAGGAGCGAACTGGCTGATAGCTATGTCGAGATCTCGGTCCACAGCTTCTTCGGGGGGCCACTCTGAGCCTCGCGTTGGGTCGGTATGGAAGAGATAGCGCGACCGCGTGGGAAAGCCGAACATCGGCAGAAGTCCTGCGTTGGCGAGCCGCTCGCTAAGCGAAGTCTGTGTATAGAGATGACTATTCGCGACTGCGGTGACTTCGCTGACCAGTTGACGTTGGATCCAGTCGAGCAATGTTGCCCTCTGACTCAGCAACTCCTGTTCGGCGAAGCTCAGAAGGATATTGCATGTGTGTTCCACAGAAATACTGTTCTGCCGGATCCAACCAGCCACCAATTCAGAAACAGTTGACCCGTCAACCGCGCCGGGAGGGGGCTGGTTCCAAGCCGATGTCTCACCGAACTCGCCATGCACGCTGTCACTGCTGCCAGTGAACATTGCTAGCGCGGTAAATGCCTGCCGCAATACCTCCTTCACCAAAACACGTCGAAGAATGCCGATCCGCCTCAGGTCTATGTAAGGCTGTGGAGGTCGATCAGCGGTTATGCGCTCGGGACGCTGGAAGTAATAATCATCGTGGCTGCGCCCGCGGCAGAGGGTGAGAGCGATACTCAACCCAGCCTCGCGGCGACCTGCGCGACCAACGCGTTGTTGGTAGTTGAAGCGCATAGGCGGCATGTTGGCCATCATTACGCCAAGAAGCGCACCGATGTCCACGCCTGCCTCCATTGTGGTAGTCACGCTGAGAAGATCCAACTCATCCGTCCTAGGTTCCTCTTCGGGTGTCGGCAAGCATTGGCCTTGAAAAAGACGTTGACGGCGACGTGCCTCGGTCTTGCTCGTCTGTCCCGTTAGTTCTTCGCAATTAAGGCGAAAGAGGCTGCCAGATTGAAGCGCGAGGAAACGATAGTAATCGTCGGCAACGGGCATATCATCGGTGGGGCGCGCAGGGTCGAGCGGTATAAGACACTCAATGCAGAGGCCACCTGAACGATGCAGGTGCAGACGGCGGCATTGGGGGCAAGCGTGGTAACTGTCAAAGGGACGGACAAGGCAAAGATACTGGGCATAGAGTACGCCAATCTGAGCGGGGTTGCACACCTGTGCGCGATGCAACAGGTCGTATACTTCCAGCTCGAAATCTGGTGGGAACTCATCATTATGATTCGCGACACGCTGGAGGTATCGCGTAACGTATGCGGGCGGATTCATCTGCGACGTTGCGTCGTGCGTCGAGAGGCGGCTGCGCCGCGAACCGAGGAGTTGAATGACGCTGTCCGCTGCTTCCTGCACGATTGGGCGAGTCGCCGGAAAGCGCAGACGGTCCGTGGTGGCAAGTCCGATGCCAAGAGCTTCAAGGCTGCGGCGTCCGGACGCAAAGATGGCATCTGTAACTTCGCGAAAGGCGTTCTCACGAATGCGTTGTAAATGGTCTTGCTCCTCCGGGGCAAGTGGTGGACTTCCTCGCTGTGCCGGCTGGCCGCCAGCATGCCATTCGTAGAGGCGTCGCCACGCCCCTTCCCGCCGACGCGTATCGCTCCATAGAACATCCTGTGAAAAACCGCCCGGATTGATGCCCCGCTCCAGCAATCGTGCCGCAATGTCTCCGGTGAGTTCCGGAATCGGGAAAGGCCCGTGCGCACTACGTTGGAGGATTTGTTGCGCTGCCTGGCGGTAAGTTAAATTGGCGAATCCGGGAGCCGTCAAGTTGGCTACGAATTGATTGCGTGCATTAGCTAACGCTGCCGCCGCCGCCGGATGGGCTGCAGCAAACTCGTTGGCAAATTGTTGCTCATATGCCGATAACGATCGCCCGTCGAGTTGCTCGCTGAAAGCCATAGCTCCTCGTCCTGCTGTTTCTAGCGCCGTGGCAAGCGCTTGACGTACGGCGTCCCGGTAATGGAGGGATCGCATACCGGCAGAAAGTTTCGCTGCATCCTGTCGGCTGTCGGAAAAGACAACAAGCTTGCGGCTGGACTGTTGCACTGTGTGTGGCATTTCGCGCAGAAGCGTGTCAGAGAGCACCTGTGCCACCCGTTGAAAACCAGTGCGCATCGGGCGAATCGGCGTATCAAGCCGGCGTCGACGGCGGTCTTCATCGCAACGAGGGCAGATAGCTGGATAGGCTTGGTCTGCATCAGGCGCTGTGATCGGAACGTGGTAAAGGAAGCCTCTCACCTCGCCTACACCAAAAGTCACGCTTCCCTCACGAACGTTCAACGAGGCGCGATCCCACCTGCGTTGCACATTGTCTTGGATCCAACTTGGAGTTGCCGGCTGCTGGCCATTCGCCGGCCAGAACACAGCATAGTTGTCGTATCGACGGTCGAGAAATGCCATTTCAGGCGCAGTCTCTAAATCCGGGTGGTCGGGGCTCAAGTACCACACGCCTGGATTTAGCTCATCCCGATGACGATATCCACCCAAGAACACCTCACCGCAGCATTCACACACAAGTAGTTCCAGGACACGCGCACCGCACGCGCACGATAGAACGGGTTTGTGATGCAGCAATCCGACCGGAGCCGCAGATCCCCGTCCCGTAACTTGAGTACATTGTGGGTTTGTACATGCCCACAGCCCCTGCACACTTCGAAAGAAGATGTGAGCGCGAAGCCGGACGGGGACGGGACGAGCAGCGGAAAGACACACCAGCAAACCCTCTATGGCTTCATCCCGTTCGCTTGAACACAAATTGGGAAAAATTGTTGCGCCAAGGATAGAGGGTGGTTGTGGAACGGGCTGTGCATTGACATGACACACGGCCCGCAGAGCCTCGCCCGCCTGGGATCGCGCCACAATATCCCTAAGAATCTGCGCGGTTTCCATCTTTCCCTTACCGATGCCGATTGCTTGGGCTAATGTCCTGGTCGGTGTCTCAATGTTCTCAGGATCATCCTTCACTGCGCGTCCAAAATCTCGAAATGCCGAAGCGAACACTTCGCATGACAACTGCGCGGCAGCGTCTGGCGGTGTCGCCACGCCGGTGACGACCGCAAAGCGCGAGCGGTCCCTCCCGAAGAAACTCTCAAGATAGGAGCGACCACTGGCTCCCACATCGAGCGAAGCGCTCGATGCAATGATTCGTAGTTGCTCCGAGTCTGGAGAGAGACCAAGCCGATCCAGCAGCACGCGGAGCAGGTAGGCCACCTCTGTGCCGGGTGTGCCGCGATAAGTATGGAGTTCGTCCACCACTAAGTGGAACACACGGCTTCGGTCAGCCGCAAGCCAAGCACGCGTCTGGTCAAAGATACCCGCCTCGATGCTCCGCATGAGCATAATATTCAGCATCGAGTAGTTCGTGATGAGCAAATCCGGTGAATGGTCTTGCATATCCCAACGTGACCACATCTCGGCTCCGTCGAGTGCCTGGAAATACTCGGCGACATCAGATCCGGTAACGGCTGATGCATTACGCGCCAAGTCCCTAAGTTCCTTGCGAAGACGGTTGATATCTCTGGAGCCGGGAATTGGTGTGCGACTGGTGTAGCGTCCGAAGTAGATGCGATTACCATGTCGATGCGTGTTGAGCCACGCCCGCGCTGTGGATCCGTCGAGCGCGAAGCGAAGGCGAACGAGTTGGTCTTCAACGAGCGCATTGAGAGGATATAGCAACAAGGCTCGTACCGCTGCTGGGCGTGTCTCGTGTGCGCGTTGTGACACGCGTTGCGCGTAGCGCGGATTTCTGCCTTGCATGGTGCGATGGCGATCGTCCCACCAATCCCACGTTGTCGGGCGCGTACCAGGGGCAGTCCATTCGCGCGACTCGCGAATCAGTTCCGCCAGCACAGGCACAAGAAAGCATTCCGTCTTACCCGAGCCGGTACCCGTCGTTACCACAACATCACGACGTTCAGCAAGGGCTCGTTGGAAGACCTCGTGTTGGTGAACATACGGTTGCCATCTTTGACCCGTTCGGTGGTCCGTAAAAAGCGAGGGTTCTATGAAATCAGCCACTTCTCCGGCGATCGTACCGCCCCAAGATGCATCAAGCATATCGTGCGCTATAGCAGTGAAATCCGCACCACAGAGCGAATAGGCAGGCACCGGTTCAATCAATGGCTCGCGCCACAAGCGACGGTCGCGGTCGAGCAGTTCTCGCCGTTCACGTAACAGATCCGGGTAACGGATGTCCAGCGGACTATCGAGATAACGTAGGTAGTGACGGCGCAAGTTGCGGAAGATGGATAGTGGATTGTTCATGAGAGTGGTTGGCGAAGCAGTTCGGCGGCCAAGAGCGCGATATCCTGGGTGACATCCGAGTAGGTCAGACGGGCGCTGGTTGGATCGAAAGCCGGCGGCAGACCGGAACAGAGAACCAGCGCGCGTTCCAACAATTGAGGCGGACGGCAGATGGCCGGCAAACTGAAAGCCCGCGTTGTCGCGTCGTAGCGCAGGAGGTTACGTCGCTTCCTTTTCAATAAAACGTATAATGCCACGGCGCGGGGCAGTTCGAAAGTTCCCCCCACCCATCGCAGAAAGTAGCGAGGGCGTTGATAATCAATCAGAAAGCGGAATAACCCAACCCGAGCAGCTTGCGCATCGCAACGCTTGATCTTTCGCCATGCAAGCTCCAACACGTCGAACTCGTGAATTCTCCAGTCCGCTCCGAGTGGAAACTCTGACAGCTTGTGCCTGCGTGACGGCGGATCACACGGGGGTAGGTACGTGAGAATGGCGAGCGGCGTGTCACATTGGAAATGGAGGCCTACTTCGGTGGCAACGTCAACGAGCGTCTCTGTATCACTGACAACGAAGCGAACCACGTCAGGTACTCCAGGAGGAGATAGTGATTCGTAGCCAAGATTTTCTGTTGCACGAAATACGCGCTCACGTAGCGCGGAGGATCGCGCGCCGCACAATATGACGCGAATACCACTCGGCATCGAATGCGCCGAGAGGGTTGGTGGTGTGACCCGCCAGCCGTCCTCGCAGTCACGTGCGAAGAACTCAACATGGGCGAGACGTTCGTAGTCGAGGCGTATCTTCTGGTGCAGTGGAAACGCAACACTCTCTGCGGCGACGTTTTCGGAGTCGAGTTCGTTGCCCTCGGAATACAATTCTTCCACTGCGGCACGAAACTGTCGCCATGAGCCTTCACAGCGGGCCGAGAGCCAATACAACAGTTCGTTTGCTTTCACCGCATCTTCCGCCAAAGATGCTTAGCCACCGCGCGGTACCGACACCAAAGGGCTTTGCTGTCCTCATTCTCCGCCGCAAGAGACAATTGCTTGCGACTAGCGTCGTTAATGACCGCTATCCATTTTGCATGCGTCAGTGTAGCGGCACGGTTGCCTTTGAATGTCGCGACGGCAGCAATCGGTTCCATTGGATGAATTAATAAAATGCGTGCAGAGCGTTTGTCCACGTGGGCGGAATCGAAGGGAAGCGCCCAAACAGGCTCAAACGGCACCCATGATAGAAACGTATTACAACGAATATCCTTTCGCTGGCGACAGTGAAACACTTCGCCGGGAACCGCGCCTATGATCAGTGGATTGGCTGCGGGCACCCGCACATGGAACCGAGGGGCGGCGCCCCGCCGATTTATTCCCGCGCCACAAATCGAAGCACCGGCGTTAAGGTCGTGAGCATGCCAACGATCCCAGACTTCGTCCATGACGCGAAGGCTGTAGGTAATGCTCTGCCCGCCGAACCAGAGGCGATGCTCCCCTTCGTTGTCCCAACCGGGCGCATCAAACGCACCGTCGGCCGCAATATGTGCAGGCTGGCCATCAATCATTACCTTGACGTTACCCAATGCGCCAGTAAAGCGAATACACGGTGGATATCCCACGAGCCACATTCGGGCTTGGAGTCGGATACCGCCGATAAAGTGAGGCTCAACGTCGGGTAACGGACACAGCGCGTTGAGAATGTGCGCCTCCTCTCTCATCGGCACGGTGTTCGTCGGTTTGACATCGTGGACGAGTAGCCAGTCGGGCGGCACACCAGGCATGGTGTCGTCACTCACTTCCGGGTTTCCGCAACCTGCTTTAGCGAGGGCTGCAAGCACCTCGTCCCGCAGATCTCTTGACATCAGAATGACGTGGGGAGCATTCAGGCAAAGACGCGACGTTGACACAAAGCCGTGTAAGCCACACTCATCGCCTCGTGCAAATACGTAAAGCTGTCGTCCACTCAGCACCCAACGCCATCGCCGGGCGTCGTCGCGTCCTCGCCACTCGACACCCTCCGATAGTGTTTTCCCCACGTTTGTGATTGGGACGGGTTCATAGCAGTCGTCGCGGAATTCAATGAGGCGCAGCTCGCCTTGAGAACCGTATATGTCGAGCTCTTCCGGCATTCCGTCACGGCGATCGGGCACGAGTGCCAACGTGCGCAACCCACCATGCCGGTCGAAAGTCAGTTGCACGCGAACATTCAGGGAGGTGCCTGTGCTTGATGTCTGCTGGTCGTTATCCCTGCGGGCAGGCTGTGGTCTTACTGTGTGTGGAACCGGCGCGAGTCCAGAATATGAAGGCGGTGTTGCTGGTTGTGATTCCAGAATGGCTATTGCGCCCTCCGGCTCTGGCTTCGAACGCTGCTCCTGTTCCTCAACTCCGGTTTTGGTAAACCTGTCCTCCGCATTGGTTCTCCGGCCCCGTCTTTGCCCGGAGTTTTTTGCCAACTCTTCCGGAGCCTCCGCCACTGGACGCAAACCCTCATTCGGGTCTTCATGTTCAACAGATATTACGGCATCGGCGCGTTTTTCCGTTGCCGGTGAACTGATCGCTGGGTCTTCACAAGGCTCTACCTGGGGCAGTACTGGTCTAAATAGAGCGGGCTCATCTATTATCGTAGGAGGGTGTTCCAGAGATGCAGGTTCGCCGGTTCCCGTCTGTATTAGAGGTTCCTCCACTGGCGTTGTGGAAAGCAGTTCAAGCGGCGACTGACTCTGGACGCCGCTCGGATTAGTTTCATGCGCCTCCTGAGGACCGCTGATTACCTCTCGCACGTCGGCAGACTCTGCCTTCTCGCCATCGTCTGCATGGAGCGCTGTGGGATACATTTCAGGAACTGGTGCTTGTTCCTTGCGAACGATTTCACTAGGTTCTGCCTGTTCCTGAAAAACCGTACCAGTCGTCCGTTCATCGCCAACCTGCGTTTGGTTTGCCTGCCGTGTGAATAGATCCCGCCGCCTCTTCCTTGCAAACCAGACGAGACCGACGCACAAGAAACCAATAATCAAAAGAATAATAAGAAACATCCTGTTCATTTCAGATGTCCACCATGACCGACATTTTCCAGATGGACGGAAGGTTACTCACGATAGCAGTCTTCACTGCCGTTGATGGTATCGCATAGACCTCCGCGGGACGCTCACTCTTCCTCGTTGCCTTAACTCCCCCCTGTTCTCGTCGCGTTTTTCTCGGCATTGGCTTCCGAGCTCCCTCAATATCTAATCCACGTCGCATGGCAAAAGTTGCCACAGGAAACGGGATTCCCCCCGTTTCAACGCACAGTCGACAGCCTAGGTTTCAAGCACATCAAGTTCACTCCAGTCAATAAATCATATTGCTGAAAAAATGAGAAAGATCTATTGCTTGAGCAATCTCTTCAACACCGGAAAAATCTCTCTTAGCGTTTTTCCATCCGCTTGCTGGATTCTTTCCGTAATCCAACTTTTTATCTGATTCTCACTGATCGGCTCCGTCCAAAGAAATATCGGTTCGGAATCAAGGACGATTCCGGGCGGCAGACCGAAATACTTGCCGATCTGCTCCAACTTTTTCTTCGTCGGGCGCTGAGCGCCGCCGATCCAGCGAGAAACCGTAGTCACATCAACCCCCAGCTTGGCGGCAAACTCTTTCTTCTGCCCATGCGGAAGACCGTCGATGAGGTGTCGGATGTTTTCAACGAGGATATCCCCGTCATATTTCTCAAGCAGATTCCCGGAAAGGTCTTTAGGAGCAAACCCCGTTGCTTTTTCCAAAGCCTTCTTCTCTTTCGATGTAAGGTCTTCCCCTTCGCCCTCCAATAAATCCTCCGTTCTCCGGAGAGGACAGCCGAGCCATTCGGCCAGTTTGGATGGCCAATCTTTTCGATCCACGCCTCCCTTCCAAAGAAGGTAGCGGAGATTCCTCTCAAGCCCGTCCATGACGCAAGTTTGGCATATGCCGAGGACGTTGGCAAATAATCGGCGTTTTTCCTTTTATACGCACATAATGCTTGACATAAATTAGCGTTATATGGATATAATGCCAATTATAGGCGCTAATAATCGGCGTTAAACCGTTGCGACGACGACCTTCGATGGTGAAGAGACAGGCGGCGGGTGGCTGAGAGGCGATGGGCGGCGTACCAGCGGAAATCATTGGCGATCGGACGGCTGACCAACCTTACGACGGTTGGAACCCGTCCGATCACCCCGAATTCCGTGAGTTCCTGGACCACGAAGGCAGCGATCTGCTTGCGGTTTGTCAGCGGCAATGTAAAAATCCACCCCTGTGGCATTTGAATTTTCCCCCCCTGATCTCGCAGGGGAGGAAGAGCTATGGAACATGAGGCTGAAGTGATCGACACTCTCCGGCAGCACGGTTTTCCGGAGAGTGAGATGATCAACCGGGACAAGCACGGAGCGGTCGTGGAGCTTGCCGGCCGCGGCACGCCGAAGAAGGTGATCGCAAGGATGTTGGACATCGACCCCAAGACGGTCCGGACCATCCTTGCGAAGCCGGAGTGGACGCCCTACCAGAGGCGTTCGTCGGAGTCGAAGGTCCTGGCGGGTTTTAAGGAGTTTCTCACTCGCCGCGCACCGGAGGTCGACTTCAACGCCGTCGTCCTCTTCCAGGAGGCGAGGCACCTGGGGTACACGGGCTGCTACGAGATGATCAAGGTATTCGTCCGGCCCTTGCGGGAAGAGCTTCGGCTGGCCATGGAAGCGACGTTGCGGTTCGAGACGGCGCCGGGTCGACAGGGACAGGTCGACTGGGGCACCAGCGCGGTCTGGTTTGGCGAGCGGCGCGTCCGCACGCGGTTCTTCGCCCTGGTACTGGGATACTCGCGGCGCATGTTCGCGCGAGGCTTCCCCAACGAGCGGCTTTCCAGCCTGACCGCCGGCCACGAGGCCGCGTTCGCCTGGTTCGGCGGAGCCCCGAGGGAACTTCTGTACGACAACCCCAAGACGATTGTGAAGGACCGGAACCGGGAGACCGGCGAGGTGGAGATGAACCCCACCTTCCGCGACTTCCTTAGGCATTACGGCGTCCATCCGCGGTTCTGTCGGCCCTACCGGGCGAGAACCAAGGGGAAGATCGAGTCGGGAATCAAGTACATCAAGAAGAACTTCCTCGCAGGGCGGCGCTTCCGCGATCTCGACGATCTGAACCGGCAACTGGAAGAGTGGCTCACAACCGTGGCCGACGTACGCGTGCACGGTACCACCGGAGTCCGCCCCATCGACCGCTTCCCGCAGGAGAAACTGATCGACCTTCGGCACGTCCCTCCCTACCGGCTGGAGAGTCCCATCCACCGGCAGGTGGGATCCGACGCACGAGTCGCTTTCCGGGCCAACCGTTACTCCGTTCCGTGGCGCTTGGCCGGGCGGCAGGTCGAAGTGCGCGCGGACAACAACGAGGTCGTGCTCTTGCACGACGGAGCGGTCGTCGCCCGTCACGAGCTGCTTGCGGGGCGGTTCCAAGAGCGTGTCGATCCCGCCCACTTCCGCGGCCTCTTCCGCATGATCGTGGAGGAGGAGGGAAGCAAGCCGCTTCATGACCCGAGATTCCCCGTCGAAGACGTCATGGTCCGCGACCTCTCCCTGTACGACCGGGTGGCCGGCATCGGAGGTGCGCCATGAGCCACCTCGACGCCCTGGAGCAGGACCTGCGCGACCTGAAGCTTACCCGACTGGCCGATCAGTTGCAGGGCTTCCTGGCCTCCGCAGCCAAGCAGGAGTGGGATTACGGCACCTTCCTTGGCAACGTCGTCAAGGAGGAGTTGGCGGCCCGGCGGGACCGGCGTACGGAGATGGCCACCCGGATGGCGCGTTTGCCGTTCGTCAAGACCATCGAGAACTTCGACTTTGCCTACCAGCCCTCGATCAATGCCAAACAGTTCAAGGAACTCTCGGCAGTGCGATGGATCGCCAACGGGGAGAACCTGATCCTGCTGGGCCCGCCCGGCGTGGGGAAGACCCACCTCGCCGTGGCGCTGGGGATCAAGGCGATCGAGCAGGGCTACAAGATCCAGTTCACGAGCGCGCAGGCGCTGATCGCCTCGCTGGCCCGGGCCAACATGGAGAACCGGCTCGAGGAACGGCTCAAGCTCTACTGCCAGGCCAAACTCCTCATCGTGGACGAGATCGGCTACATCCCCATCGACCGGCACGGAGCGAACCTGTTCTTCCAACTGATCTCCCGCCGCTACGAGAAGGGCGCGATGATCATGACCTCGAACCAGCCGTTCTCCGGCTGGGGCGAAGTGTTCGGCGACGCCGTCATCGCCACGGCGATCCTGGACCGGGTCCTTCATCATTCGATCACCATCAACATCAAGGGCGAGTCCTACCGGCTCAAAGAAAAACTCAAGGCCGGAATCGTCCAGCGTCAGGAACAAAAAGACTGACCATCGGCAGGGGGGGAAATTTCAATTGCCACAAAGGGCCCTTTTTCGATTGCCGTTGACACGGTTGAGGGCGCCTAGTTCGGGAAGGTCGGCCAAGAGTGTGCGACTGACTACGGGGCCGACGCCGGGGACGCTACGCAGGAGGTCCTCCTTGGCGCGCCACACAGGGCTTTGCTGGATGGCCTGGTCCATGTCGGAGTCGACATCGGCCAGGCGCCGCTCCAGCCAACGGATATGCTGTTTGAGACTTTTTTCCACCGGCGGGAGCGCATGGGCAAGACGATTCCGTTCGGCGACCAGCATCTCGATGAGCTGGCGGCGCCGCGTCAGGAGCGCGTCGAGCATCCGGAG
>Ga0209317_1001508_pt1 | contig 20039 bp, 17 predicted proteins | sample RifGroB2_FD_183994 | JGI IMG/M metagenome (GOLD analysis project Ga0209317, IMG submission 183994) | Soil microbial communities from Rifle, Colorado, USA - Groundwater B2 (SPAdes) (version 2) | ecosystem: Environmental > Terrestrial > Soil > Unclassified | place: Rifle, Colorado | collected... | reverse complement strand
ATTGATCATGACTTGCAACGGTTGTCACTATAGGTGCATCGATATATAAACGATAGTCAATTATTTTTATCAATACCATAAGAAATGCTTATGGTTTGCTATAATTCCAAATATTCATCTTTTGCGCAGAAGCGGGCCATGCCCGCGACCAAGAGGTTCGCGAGCATGGCCCGCTCCTGCACTTGAAAAATTATGGTCGTTTTTAACGCACTTTTAAATTAGCTCCAACATGCTCAATTTCACCCTGCGTCAGCTCCAGGTCTTCGAAAAGGTGGCCAGCCATCTGAACTACTCGCGCGCCGCCGAAGAACTATACCTATCGCAACCGGCAGTGTCCATGCAGATCAAGCAGTTGGAGGGCAATATCGGCCTGCCGCTGTTCGAGCAGATGGGCAAGAAGATTTTTCTCACCGAAGCAGGGCGTGAGCTGTTTCATTACAGCCGTAACATTGCGCAGCAGCTCGCCGAGATGGAGTCAGTGTTCGACGAAATGAAAGGGCTGGGGCGGGGCAAGCTCACCCTGTCGGTGGTCAATACCGCCAATTATTTCACCCCAAGGCTGCTGGCGGAATTCTGTCGGCGGCATCCCAACATCAACGTGATACTGCAAGTCGCCAACCGCGATGCCGTGCTCAAACAGCTTGCCGACAACAGCACCGACCTTGCCATCATGGGGCAGCCGCCGGACGGGCTGGACATCAGCGCGGAACCGTTCATGGACAACCCGCTGGTGGTGATTGCCGCGCCTGGACATCCGCTTGCCAGGCTCAAGCGCGTCAAGTTTGCCCAACTCGCGCAGGAAACCTTCCTGTCCCGGGAACAGGGCTCCGGCACGCGTAGCGCGATGGAGCGCATCTTCGCAGAGCATCACATCCAGCCGCGTATCAGCATGGAAATGGAAACCAACGAAGCCATCAAACAGGCCGTGCAGGCTGGAATGGGGCTGGGCATTCTGTCGCTGCACAGCATCGAACTGGAGCTGGAAACCAAACGTCTCGCCATCGTGAATGTCGAGAACTTTCCGCTGATGCGCCACTGGTTCGTCGCACATCGCAGCAACAAACGCCTGTCCAGCGCGGCGCTGGCGTTCAAGGCGTTTCTGCTCACCAATGCGGACACCTAAAAAATACGCCCTATTTGCCTTGCTGGTACCAATACGTCCGGGTGCGTCTGGTCGAGACCGAAATCGGCGGTTTCTGCCCGCCCAGTGCCGAGGCGCAATCCGACCCGACGCAATCCGGATTGCCGCCGCCAATCAGGAAAGGAGTCTGTATATATGTTCCGTCGGCTTGTTTGATATTGACCACACCAGATACGGGCGAAGGGGGTAATCCGCCACCGCTGAAGTTAACAGAAGCATATTGACCGGCAAATGGTTGGAGCCGGTATCCCTTTGCCACTCCCAAAGATGAGGTACAAGAATTCGCTGACGGCGCAGTCGGCTGGTTGGTGCCAAAGAAGACATAACCTGCGGTCACCAGTGGCGCATTGACGACTTTCTCACCGGCGCCGAGAGTGATGTAATAACCGTACAATGAGCCATCCCAAGAGGTACTGGTGGCATCGAAAAGGTTTTTGCCCTCTCCTCCGGTGAATGTGATGGGTGTCATCCCCGTAGCATCATTGCCAGGGTACATATCCTTGAGCAGGACTACACGGTTGTACCGTTGTGTCGAGGTATCGACGAAGAGCGGATGCTCGCGGTCTCCGGTACCGGCGATTACGGCGTCGTAGGTTGAAGTAGTAATCACCTCGGGCGGGTAAAAGAACTTGCGCGGTGTGGTGGTAGAGGGGATGGAGCATGGGCCGCTCCAGCATCCCAACGCTGCCAGTTTGTTGACCCGCCAGTAATCAGGGGTGCTATTGCCAGCGGGTTCGAGGTCAACACGCCAGATATTGCCGCCCACGTCGGCTGCATAAAGCCTGTCTATGAGTCCGTTAAGGTCACGGTCTACCAGTGTGATGTCTGCGGGAATGCTCCAATTCATTCCTGAAACCGCGCAGGAAGCCTGGGTTGCCGTGCCGGTGCAGGAAGTGGCGCCAGCTGACGGACCGGCTTTCCATACCAGCGCGCCCGTGAGGGCATCCAGCACGAAAATGCCACGACCACTGAGGTTCGCCAATGGCGGCTCGACGTCTTCTTCGGTGTCATAGCCTGCGCCGAAAATCAGTACTGGAGTCGGAGGATGGGCAGCATCACAAGTAGCGCCTCCGCAATACCCATCTACTTTGGCTACCTTGGGATGCGACCAAGTCTGACCGAGTTCGCTCATGTCAGTAGAAGTGTTATCCTTTTTCCATAGAACGCGAGGGGCGGTCGGATCGGTAACGTCCAGCGCATAGATGAGCCTGCCGCCGCGGCGCATGGCAAGATAGAGATGGGCGGTCAGCGTCGTGCCGTTGCTATCCACCAGTTGATAGACGCCGGTGGGGCCATCAATAAAATAGTCCTTCTTCGTAGGTGCGGGCAAAATTCCCGGCGGTGTTGATGGCAGATTCAACTGCGGGCTATTGGTACGCATCCGCTCAAACTTGAGTAACATTTCACTCGGGATGAACCCCCACAATTCGCTGCCCGGGACAGGCATGGTACTACCAGGCGGATTGGTTTGGTTGCCGTTGACGGCATGGTAAACACCGCCATTGTCACCATAAAAAACGATTACATTGGCAGAGTCAGTGGCGACGGTCTGCGCACCGGCAGCGCCGCAATTGCTAGTGGGATAAGTAAATGTGGTGGTCGAAGCGACCACAGCACTACAGGTAAAGTCACCGGAAAATTTGATGTTCGCCGTAACGCCGATTGCACCGATCTTGGCGACGTCCGCAGCAGAGGCCGTTGCGGTACGTGTACCACCGGAATCAGAAGTTGAGGTAATGGCTATCACCCCACCGCCATAATTGAGCACGGTGGGGCGCGAGTGCAATACGTCGCCGTGCAGCGATGGGCGGATGGTCACTGTGCCACCGGGGCCGGTCTCATCACCATAGTTATCTTCACCGCGAATCCAGTTGATCAGGCTGGTACGGTCAGGCGTCGCCCCTCCGCGGGTGGCAGTCATGGTCGCGCCACCCAGTCCGGTTGCAGGTGTGGCCGGTGTAGTGGTCACGGGGTAGTTGAAGTGGGTGCCGTCTGTTACCGTTATAGTGAAGGTGCCGGCATAAGCGCTCTCATTCGCTCCCGGTGTGCCACTGATAATGACCGAATTGCCCGTCGTAAATCCGTGATTGCCTGAGCTAGTGGCAAATGCCGTAGAGCCGGTTCGGGTGAGGGTAATGCTTACAGGACTCGAAGAAGTGCTGGCCGTGATGGTGCCGGTGGCCGGCGTGGCTGGCGAGAGCGTGGTGGTGAAGGTGAAGCTCCTGTTGTTGGTCGGGTTGTTCCAGCTTGTAGTGATGACATTGCCGGTGTATTCGTCCACGGCATTTCCAGAGCCATCTACCACTCCGGTCAGGTTGATCACTTTTCCGACGGTAGTGAGGAAGCTGTGGTTTGCTGATGTGTTGACGGTGACTGTGGTGCTGCCCAGAGGGCGGGTTACCGTACCTATCGCAGAGTTTACCATGCAGGGCGCCGGACATTGGCCAGTCGCCTGTTTTTCGCCCGTGGCCGTACCACCGCTCGCGGAAAGGGCGGGCTGTTCCGTGACGGTATACTGAAATGTATTGGCGGTAACGGTGTCCAAAATCGCGAAGCTGCCGTTGTAACCGGTCTGGTCGGCGCCGCTGATGGTCACGGTAGCAGGAAAGGTGAAGCCGTGCGCGGTCGAGGTGGCCGTCACGGTGTTGCCGCTGCGCGTGAGAGTCACGGATTTGGACGGGCCGGGAAGGCTGGCCGTATAACTGCCTGCCGCCGGCGTGGGCGGATACTCGGTGACCGGGTAGGTGAAATGGGTGGCATCCGTAACCGTAATGGGAAAGGTGCCGTTGTAATTGCTTGGGATAGCGTTGGCGATAGTGATGGAATCGCCCGACGCAAAGCCATGGTTGCCGGTGGTAGTGACCGTGACCGTGGTGCCGGAGCGGGTGAGGGTCGAGATGTTCACACTGCTGGAGCCACCAAACATCGCCGCCGTGATGGCGGCATTGGAAGTGGCGAAGGCATTATCGGCATGCGTCAGGGCAGCCTGGCAACTGGATCCACTTGGGCAATAGGTGTAGAGATTGCGCGGTGTGGCCGGAGAAGTTGCATAGTTATTGGCCAGATTGGCAAGGCGTAGTTGTTGGCTTGCTCCGCCCTTCTCCACCAGTTCGCCGTCCGGCAGGTCGAATCCCTTACCCGCGGAATTTGTCATACTTGAATAATTTATCCAGAAACCGCCATTGGTGGGATCAGTGGCGCTTACGGGATCGGTGGCGCAAATTTGACCGTTGGCGGTCAATAGCGTCTGTTGTGCCGCAGTCAACGTGCCGGTGTAGTAGGGGTTGTCCGTTCTTGCGCAAGACCAGTAACTAATTGCGTTGGGTGAAAGGAAGCCGGTGCCGGAGGAATCGAGCGCCGGATTGCCGATGCTGTCACCTAATTGCAGGGTGCCGCTGGAGGGGTCCAAGATGAACGCATATTGCTTGAGGTTTCCCGCCCATCTTGGCAGCGCACCAGGGTCGGGGCGGAACATGCCCATGTAAATCTGATTCAGGTAGGTGCCTTGGGCATTCACGCTGACCGGCAGGCTGGAGGAAGAGAAAACGCTGTTGACGGCCTGCACCTCATTGAGGATTTTCAGGATGGCAACAACCAGACTGCTGTAGTCTGTTGTGGCGAAATATTTGCCGCCGCCATAGCGCGCCATGTTGCTCAGGGTTGCCGCATATTCGGCTTGGCAGCTTGCTCCCAGGATGCCGACGGTGTAAGTAGTAATGCCTTGCACGCCTGCCGGAGTGCCGTAAAGGTCGGCCTGATTCATGTAACGCGCCCATTCGTCGGCGTAGAAGCCTTTGTTTTCATGGGCGGAGGTGGGGAAGGTATAGCTGCCGCACGATGAAGTGACGGTGTTGGTGAGCAGCAACTTCTGCGCAGCGGTCACGCCGGGAGCATTGTTGAGGGCATTGGCAACCGCTTCTGTGTCGCCAGGAGTGCCGGAAGAGCTAAATGAATTCCCAATGAAAATCACGAAATTCTTCTGGCAGCCGCCGTCGGGTTGGATGCCCGCATAGGAACGTCCGGAAAGCCCGGTGCTGCCACGGTAGTAAGCCCATGCTTCCTGCATGGCTGCGGCGGTGGCCTCTCCCGATGCCTTGACCTGACCGGTAACCGCACCTCCCGTAGTAACCCAGGATTTTATCCATGCCATGATGCCCGGTTTGTTGGCGGCATCCATGGGAATCAGTGGTTGCGCCAGGCAACCCCCCGTGGCATTTGGTGCGCCACATTTAAGGTTGCCGCTGACATCGCGGATGTCATTGTCGTTGTATAGCATGACGCCGATATTGATCCGCGCACTACCGTCTGCATTGACGGGTAAGCCGCTAATCACGTTATACAAGGCGCACTGCTCGATGCCGCCCACTGTACCGCTTAGTGCCGTAGCAACGCCGTCGATGATACAGGTCGCGCCGGCGGCGCTGGAGGAAAAATTGGCGGCGTTGTCCAGCACGAGCAGTACGTTCGGCGTGTTAACGGAAGAGCCCAGACCGCTGTAAATGTCGATGTCTTCCGCGTTGCCCAGGGTGGAATGTCCCAGCAAGGCGGCCAACATGCAGCTCTGGATAAGTCGAATCGTATTCATGATGGATCCTCCAAGCTAACGTTGATAATCAGGGGCAGGCCGTCCCGGCTGGAACGCGCATGGATACCCCCTGAACGCTGTTTGCGACTGCCCCGGTGCGGTCATCGGTCACTTGCGCCTGAACTTCCCATTGCTGCAAATAACACCACGACTGTCCTGTGGTAGCCGCAGCCACCCCCGAGACCATCAGCCCGGTATTTTGGGCAGTGCCGCTGCTGATGCAGTCTTTGTCGGCGGGGTTAGTGGGGTCAAGGTTGACATTGGTAAGCGACAGGGAGCCCGTGCAGATTGGCGCCGGCACGTTGGCCGTGTAATCCGTGGTCCCGTCGTTATTGATATCCACTGCGATGACTTGTGAAGCAGGGCTGGCGGTGAAGTTGGTGCTGATGACCTGCTCGGTGGCTTGCACGGCCGCCGTCGCTGTTTCTTCCTGCATCTGCATGTTACCGACGATGCGCATGCTAATGTTGCTGGAGCGCATGGCCGACAAGACCAGCAGGGTCAACACTACCAGCATAACCAAGCCAACCACCAGAGTTGCGCCGCGTTGCCTGTTTCTGGTGCTCATGGCTACTCCCTCCGCCCGCTTGGATTGACGGCGCGAATCAGTTGACTGTAAACGTGACGCTTGTAAGCTCCGCCTGGTGTTACTGCTCCATACCCACCGAGGGTGTAGGATTTGCTATCGGTGTAGCCGCCAGTAGGATCGTTGTTGCGCGCCAGCAGGTTCACACGAACCGCCATGACGTCCTCCCAATTAACCGGGGTTGTGGTGTAGGCGTCAGAAGAGCCGTCGCCTGTGGTATCAATTCCGTAATCAAATTGCATGTTTTCGATGCCCTCCACCAAGGGAATAGTAGTTTGGGCATTGTTTATGAACTCCACCACTTTCAGCGTGGGAAGGGTGTCGGTGTCGCAAATACTACAGGTGCTGATGTAATAGATACGCACGATATATTGGCGCAGTGGAGCCAGCGTGGCGCAGTCTTTTTGTTTCAGGGTGAAGCCAGCTGTTCCCAGCACAAACGGTATGGTATCGGTATTGCATCGGGATGTCTGGAGGTAAGTAGTAACACCATCGGCCGCGGCTGCAGCGACCGTGACGGTAGCCGTCCGGCGGGTGACAAGTACCGCTGTATTGGGTTTGTAATTGTCCAAACAGCTTGTCGCAGTTGGGTCTGCGGCGCCCCCGGCATAGCCATGGATAGCCACCGGTATCGCCGGGGTAGCGGAATTCCAACCCAGATTGGCCACCGCAGTGTCACATGGATCAGCAGGTACCGTATAGGTAGTGGTAGCTGAGGGGGAATATTCACCATAAAACCCCGCATGTTCGATTTCGTCATGCAGTATCTGCAAGGCATAGCGGCCGTTTTCGATTTGCCGGCTGGATTTTTCCAGTTCGCTGCGTGTGATGCTTTGCCGTGCGATTAGCGTTGTGATTCCTGCCAACAGTACGAGACCGATGGTGAGCGAGATCATCAGTTCCACCAGCGATAAACCGGCTTGCCGGCGAGGTGGAAAAGAATTACCAAGTTTGCGGGTGGTGTTCATCATGGTGCCGCCAGAGTAGCAAATCGCACAGGCAGGCTGACTACACGCCGCTTGGCTTCGCTTCCATACAACCCAGTGCCGCAACTCAAACTGGCAGGAGGAGCTGTTGTGTCTCCCAGCCCCTGCCATGCCACGCTGACCATAGCGACACTGGAAGCGGCGTCAAAATCGACGCAACCACGCCCACCCAGCATGGCACCGGTATTGCCTGCTTCAGCAGCGCCGGCCAGCAGGTTGCTCCAGTCGTCCATATCCTGCTCGGCCTGCGCGTTCTGTTCGGCGGTTCCAATAGCGCACGCAGGGGCTGCAATGATGCCTGTGCCTGCAGCATTTGTTCCCAGATAGGCAGGGCTGAGGGTGGTGGTGTCATAACATGCGGGCACCCCGCGGTTGACATTGATGCGTCCGACCATATCCTGCAACAAAACCAACGCCTGGACGCGCTGGTAGGACTCCATCTCTGAACGCTGCGCATGCAGTTGCAAACCAGCCAAACCCAATAGACCAATCAGCAGAATAATCAGGGTCACCAGCACTTCAATCATGCTGGTGCCGGACTGCCTACATAACGTGCTACGGAAGATATTCATGAGCAGGTTCCCACTTTGCTGTTGGGCCGCCCACCGAGGTCAATGCTGATACAACGCACGCTGGCGCTCGACGTGCTGCTGATTTCAAAAGACGGGGCAGCCGCACCAGCAGGAAGGCGCCCATTACCTGCGTAGGTAATGGGGTTGCAGTCGCCCGTGCAGGTAATGGTCAGGCCAGGCAATGCGCTTTGCTGATTCAAAGTGGCGCCGGCCGCCACTGACCAGCCGTTCGTCCAGACGCCGCCTGCCGGGGTAACCGTTACATTGGCATTCCGCTTGATTGCTTCGCTGCGCGCCAGAACCAACGTGGCCATGATGTCGAATGAGGCGGTCCGGATGCGCTGCCCGGCGATGAATTCACGGAAAGAAGGGACGGCAAGCGATGCAAGTATGCCGGCTATGACGATGGTGATGAGCAGCTCGACCAGAGTAAAGCCCGACAACCTAGGCTGCAACGTCGACCTGGAATTTGATTTACCCCACGCCCCCCGATGTAAAAGTGAAGCCGGGCCATTCTCTGCGCGATAAGCCGCGCGAGTTGCCATTGGATCTGTAACATGTGTGAGCATGGCTTCGGGTCTCATGATTTTCGATTACCAGCACCCAGTCACTGTGCCAGTACCGGTTATACCTTTTGTCCCTGCTTGGTCAATGCTCACGGTGCCGCATTCGGTGTCATTGGCCAACTGGCCACCAATCGGGGTGGCGTTGATGGTATAGGTGGGAGGCGTGGCGCTAACATTGACGATAGCGACATTGTAATTTGCGGCGACATCTGCAGGAGCGGACATGCCAAGCAAGGCCAAGGTTGTCGCATACTGGCGGGCATCGAGTATATACTGCTCCTGCTTGTTGGCGACGCTCATGATGAAGCTTTCTGCCGCAGCGCGCTTCGCATTGACGACATATTTTGTGTAGGCCGGAATTGCTATTGCCGCCAAAATGCCGACGATTACCACCGCGATCATCAACTCGATCAGTGTGAAGCCTTGTTGGCGCTGTAAGCAAACTGGATTCCCGGTTTGTATATTTTGCATGGTTGCACTCCTCTCGGTGCGGTAATAATACTCAACAAACTGTCAGCATCAAGACCCAATCCGACAAGTGGGCGATTTTTTGGCAGGAACGGCCCGTAGGCCATTTTATTGTTTTTGCAACGGATGCCCGCGCTTGCTTGATGACCACGACCCAGCCGCAGACCCAGTACGCGATCAAGGACGACAATGCGACCAGCCCGCTGGTCAATCCGCGCAATACCCTGGTAAACCAGACCCTGAGCAACAACCCGGATGGCACGGCTACCCGCCTGACCTCCGGCAACGCGGTGAATTTCTACACCGGCCGCGGCTGGTATGTCGATTTCCCGGACAGCGGGGGGCCGTGAACATCGACAGCAAACTGGTGGAAGGCACTCTGCGGGCCCCCACCATCGTTCCTTCGAATACTGTCTGCTCGCCGGGCGGGTATGGCTGGCTCAACTTCTTCGACTACAAGACAGGCGGCGCCATCAATACGGCAACCGACCTGGCTTCATTGAAGTATGACTCCACCATCGTCGGCATTAACGTTCTCTATGTAGAGGGCGCACCCAGAGTCGGGGTCGTAACATCGACCAATCCAACGCCGGATATAAATGAAAATGTGGAATTCCTGGCAACTGCTGCAGGGTTTTCCGGAAAACGGGTGATCTGGCGCGAGCTCTTGCAGTAGTAACCGCATTATTCCGCAAATAGGGAAGCGGCTTCAGGCCGCTTTTCTATTTGCGCAATCAAAGCTTGCAGCACAAAACTCTGACTACCCCTGTTTTTCGCGGGGCTGCTAGAATCGCCATTATTTCTTGAATGAGCGAGTAGCCGATATGCTGATATGGTTCGTCACTCTCTATTTGCTGGTGTCCGTCGGCATCGGTCTGTACGCCTCGACCCGCGTGCACAATTCCAGAGACTTTGTAGTGGCGGGGCGCCACCTGCCGTTGCCTGTCGTCACCGCGACGGTGTTCGCTACCTGGTTCGGCGCGGAGACGGTGCTGGGTGTTTCCGCGACTTTCGTGCAGGAGGGGTTGGGCGGCGTGGTGGCCGATCCGTTCGGCGCCAGCATGTGCCTGATACTCGCGGGACTGTTTTTCGCCCCGCTGCTCTATCGCATGAATTTGCTCACCATCGGCGATTATTACCGCGCCCGCTACAACCGCACGGTGGAGCTGATCATGACGCTGTGCATCATGATTTCCTACCTCGGCTGGGTGTCCGCGCAGGTGGTGGCGCTGGGACTGGTATTCAATGTGGTCAGCGACGGCGCCGTCACGCAACAGGCCGGCATGATCATCGGCATTTCCGTGGTGCTCGCTTACACCGTGTTCGGCGGTATGTGGTCGGTAGCCCTGCTTGATTTCGTGCAGATGACCGTGATCATGGCGGCCTTACTGCTGATTGCCGTACTGATCAGCGACGGTGCGGGCGGGGTGGGTCACGTGGTCATCCAGGCGGAAGCCGCCGGCAAGCTGCAATTGTTCCCCGGCGGCGGCATGGAAGCGTGGATACCCTTCATCGGCGCGGCGCTGACCATGATGCTGGGTTCCATTCCGCAGCAGGACGTGTTTCAGCGCATCACTTCGGCAAAGAATGAAAAGACCGCCGTGCGCGGTACGGTGCTGGGCGGTGTGCTGTATTTTGCGTTCGCTTTCGTTCCGATGTTCCTGGCCTTTGCCGCGACACTGATCGATCCGGAATTCTTTGGCGACATGATCGAGAGCGATTCCCAGATGATTCTGCCGAGCCTGATTCTGAATCACACGCCGCTGATTGCGCAGGTGCTGTTTTTCGGCGCATTGCTGTCGGCGATCATGAGCACGGCTTCGGCAACCCTGCTCGCACCCTCGGTGATGTTTACCGAGAACATCCTCAAGCACTTTGCGCTCCGGCACATGAGCGACCAGCAGATGTTGCGCACCATGCGCATCATCCTGCTGACCTTCGGTGTGCTGGTGCTGTGGTTTGCGCTGAATTCGGAATCGAGCATCTTTCACATGGTCGAGAATGCGTACAAGGTTACGCTGGTCGGCGCCTTCGTGCCGCTGGTGTTCGGCTTGTACTGGAAGCGCGCCAATAATCAGGGTGCACTGCTGTCCATCGTGTTGGGCCTGGGTGCATGGCTGTTGATGGAAGTTCTTCAGCCTGACACCTACTGGCCGCCGCAATTGGTCGGGTTGCTGTTCAGTGTGACAGGAATGTTGGTCGGCGCCATGCTGCCCAACATGATGCGTGGCCAGCGTCACGCCCATTCATAAACCTGATGCGTGTCATCTTCCTGTCATAAATTCTTCATATTCTCCCGGTCTTTGATTACGGGATAATGGCCAGATGACGGGCGCAAAGATTTTGATAGTGGAAGATGAACCGGCGATCCAGGAGTTGCTGTCGTTCAATGTGATGCGGGCGGGATTTCAGGCCGTGTGCGTCGGGGATGCGGATAGCGCGTGGGAGCAAATACAGAATCATGCGCCGGATCTGATTCTGCTGGACTGGATGCTGCCGGGTATCAGCGGTGTGGCGCTGGCCAAACAGTTGCGCACCGATGCGCGTACCCGGGGTATTCCGATTATCATGCTGACTGCGCGCAGCGAAGAACGCGACAAGGTGTTGGGGTTGGAGTCCGGTGCGGATGACTACATCACCAAGCCGTTTTCGCCGCGCGAATTGATGGCGCGCATTCGTGCCGTGTTGCGGCGGCATGTTCCGCAGATGCCGGATGAAACAGTTGCGGCAGGCGGCTTGGAGCTGTCGCCAGCCTCGCACCGCACCACTGCAAAGGGCAGGGCAGTAGAGCTTGGCCCCACCGAGTTTCGCCTGCTGCATTTTTTCATGACCCATGCGGAGCGGGTGTACAGTCGCACGCAGTTGCTCGACCAGGTGTGGGGGTCTCAGGTGTTTGTCGAAGAACGCACGGTGGATGTGCATATCCGCCGGTTGCGTGTCGCGCTGGAGCCGTTTGGAATGGACGGGCTGATCCAGACGGTGCGTGGTAGCGGTTATCGTTTTTCCGTCAGCTAAAAGGAGAGGCATTGCAGGATTTCTGGCTACGTCTAAGCATACCCGTCGTGCTGGTCACGCTGTTTGCGTTGCTGCTGTGGGCGGTATTCTCGGCTGCGCCGGCGTTGCTGTTCATGCTGCTGGTGTTGCTGGCTGTGATGGCAAACCATGCACGGCAACTGTATCGACTGGGGCGATGGCTGCAGGATGCGCGCCTTGAAACCATTCCCGAAGCGGGAGGTGTCTGGGATGAAGTGTTTTCCCGGCTGTACAAGATGGTCAAGCAGCACAACCAGACCAGGCTGGAACTGGCAGACGAGCTGCAGCATATCGAGCAGGCTACTGCCGCGTTGCCGGAGGGCGTGGCAATTCTGAACGAGGCGAATCGTATCGAATGGTGCAATCCGCTGGCACAGCAGCATTTCGATCTCGATGCCGAACACGATCTGATGCAGGACATTACCTATCTGGTGCGCCAGCCGGAATTCATCGAATACCTTCAGGAATCACATTTCAGCGAACCGTTGGTGATGCGCCCGGCTCGCCATGACGACATGCTGTTGTCCATCAAGTTTATTCCTTACGGCGTGAACAAACGATTGCTGATCAGCCGCGACGTTACGCAACTGGAGCGCATTGAGGCCATGCGCCGCGATTTTGTGGCGAATGTTTCGCATGAACTGCGCACCCCGCTGACGGTGGTAAATGGTTATGTCGAAAACCTGCGGGATATGACCGACCTTACCCGGGAGGATGCGCAGCATGCTTTGCAGCGGATGACAGAACAAACCAAACGCATGGAGAACCTGGTCACCGATCTGCTCACCCTGTCGCGCCTGGAGAATGACCGGAGTCCGTTGCGCGAGGAAGCTATAGATGTGGAGGCGCTGCTCAGCGAGATTTATCAGGATGGGCAGCTGTTGAATGGAGGCGTGCATTCGGTGCATCTGGAGGTGCAGAGCAGCGCAAAATTGCTCGGCAATCGCGACGAGCTGCGCAGCGCATTCGGCAATTTGCTCAGCAATGCAATTCGCTACACACCGGCAGGCGGTATAATTTCGTTGCGTTGGGCAGAGCGCGGCGAACAACCGGTATTTTCGGTGCAGGACAGCGGTATCGGTATTGCGGCACAGCATATCCCGCGTCTGACGGAACGTTTTTACCGTGTTGATCGCAGCCGATCAAGAGAGACGGGCGGCACCGGACTGGGGCTGGCCATCGTCAAGCATGTTGCAATGCGTCATCAGGCGAAGATCGAGGTGATGAGCGAGGAGGGCAAGGGCAGTACTTTCGCGCTGGTATTTCCGACCAAGCGGGCATTGCCGGCAAATGGATAATTCTGGTTAAAGCAATCAAGACAGCAATTCAGGGGAAGAAAATGCAAGATGTGGAGCAGGCACGTTTCAACATGATAGAGCAACAAATCCGCCCATGCGGGGTACTGGACAGCACGGTGCTGGAATTGCTCAAACATGTCCGGCGTGAGCGTTTTGTGCCGGCAGGCAGCAGAGAATTGGCGTTTGCCGATATGGAAATCCCGCTGGGTCACGGCGCCGCCATGTGGCATCCCAAGCTGGAGGCGCGCGCCATACAGGAATTGCGTCTTTCCCGGAATGACACGGTATTGGAGGTGGGCACCGGCAGCGGCTACCTGACTGCGCTGCTGTCCGCGCTGGCGGGGCAGGTTACTTCGGTCGAGATTGTGCTGGAATTGAGCGACATGGCGAAACAGAACCTGGCCGTTTATCACTGCGACAACATTGTCCTCGAGACGGGCGACGCATCGCGCGGCTGGGGGAACGGCGCGAGCTACGATGTCATCGTGCTGACCGGTTCAACGCCGGTGCTTCCCGCAACGTTCAGGAACAGCCTGAACATCGGCGGACGATTATTCGCCGTTGTGGGCGATGCGCCGTTAATGGAGGCCCAGCTGATTACCCGTATTGCGCCGGATGTCTTTGCCACGGTCAACGTTATGGAAACTTGCGTCGCGCCATTGCAGAATGCCGAGCAACCCGAACGCTTCGTTTTCTGATTGCGCGGCTGTGTTGCGTAATGCGGCGATAAGCTGTAGCATTAGAATATTCTAATATACGATTGCGCAAAAAACGATGAAACTGACCCCATTCATTCTGACGGCACTGTGCGGCATGAGCGGCTGGGCGCAAGCCGCAGACCTGCTGGAAACTTTCCGCGCCGCCCAGGCCAACGATCCCGTGTTTGCCGCTGCGCGCGCCACGCAGCAGGCCGGGCTGGAAAAATTGCCGCAGGGCCGTTCCCTGCTGATGCCCAGCATCAGCCTCAATGCGAACAGCACGTTCAACGACAGCACTGTCCAGTATCGCCAGCCTGTAGCGCTGCCGGGCGGCGGCAACCAGCGTTACAACACGCACGGTTACAGCGTGAATCTGACGCAACCCCTGTTCCGCCAGCAGAACTGGCTGGCCTATACCGAATCCGAATTGCAGGTCGTCCAGGCCGAGGCGCAATTCAGGGTTGCCGAACAGGATTTGATCCTGCGTGTCGCCGAGGCCTATTTCGACGTGCTGATTGCCCAGGACAGCGTGCAGCTCGCCGAGGCGCAGAAAATTGCCATCGCCGAGCAACTGGAACACGCCAAACGCAACTTCGAAGTGGGCAGCGCCACCATCACCGATACCCATGAGGCGCAGGCGCGCTATGACCTGACCAGTGCTCAGGAGATCGCCGCGCAGAACGATCTGGAAATCAAGCGCCGTGCGTTGCAGCAATTGATCAATGCGATACCGCAAGACCTCAGGCGCCTCGGCAAGGAACTCAAACTGGAAACTCCGCAACCTGACGATATGGAAAAATGGGTAGACGATGCGCAGTTGAGCAGCCCGCAACTGGCTATTGCGCAAGCCGGTGCCGAGATCGCCGAAAAAGAAGTGGCGCGCAATCGTGGCGGGCACTATCCCACGGTAGACCTGGTGGCGAGTTATGCCGACAACAGTGCCAGTGGCGGAGGTTTTGGCGTGGGCAGCGACAGCACCAGCAAGAGCGTCGGCGTGCAACTGAACATGCCGCTGTTTCAGGGGGGCGCGGTGAATTCCAGATGGCGCGAGGCGCAAGCCAATCATGAGCGTGCCAGGCAGGAGCTGGAAAACGTTCGCCGCACGATTGCCACTCAGACGCGCCAGGCCTATCTTGGTGTGGTCAGCGGTATTGCCCAGGTCAAGGCATTGCGGCAAGCGCTTACCTCCAGCGAGAGCGTGCTGGAAGCCAGCAAGCTGGGGCAGGAGGTCGGCGTGCGCACAAACCTGGACGTGCTGAATGCACAGCAACAGTTATTTTCCACGCGGCGCGATTTATACCAGGCCGAATACAATTATCTCGTCAGTCAGTTGCGCCTGAAGGCGGCGGTAGGGTCGCTGGGCGAAGAAGATATGGCGAGAGTCAATCAGGCGCTTTATTGAAAGGGCTATCTAAGGAGACAGCCTGGTGTGTGGCATTGGTTTTCTGATGCAGCAAATAAAAACTCCAGCCTGAGCTGGAGTTTTTATTTGCTGCTGGGCGATCGTCGATTTATTTGCCAGTGAAAGTTTGTTTTAACATCCACAAGGAAAATAATACGGTAAATAAGGCCATACCGATTGATGCTACGTCTGCGATAATCGCCACTTTCTCCTCCCATGAGAACCAGTTTGAATAAAACAACAAGTGGGGAGAATCGTAGCACAGTTTTTTGTGCGGGCGTGGGGCTTTTTTGGCAGGGCTTTCTTGCTAGAATCACATGTGACTTTTTTGCCTGGATTTAAGCGTAAATTCAGCCTGTTATTCCATGTCCATTTGGAAAGTGAGTCAATTCGTCGGGCTCCGCCCGGCAGTTTTGTTCGGCGGGTGGAACCCGCCCTACAAAAAAGCATGTTTAATTTGAAAATGGAATTGTTCGAGGTCGAGGTTTTAATGAGGCTCGGCGGCGATTATCTAAAGTAATATCCCGGCATGATCAAAAAGCTATTTATCAAAACCTTCGGCTGCCAGATGAACGAGTATGATTCGGACAAGATGGCGGATGTGCTGCGTGTCTGCGAGGGCATGGAACGAACCGACAGGCCGGAAGAGGCAGACGTCATTCTGTTCAACACCTGCTCGATTCGCGAGAAGGCCGAGGAAAAGGTGTTCTCCGACCTCGGCAGAGTGCGCCCGCTCAAACAGGCCAAACCGGGTTTGCTGATTGGTGTGGGTGGCTGTGTGGCCAGCCAGGAGGGTGAGGTGATCATGAAACGTGCCCCCTATGTAGATGTGGTATTCGGCCCGCAGACCCTGCATCGTCTGCCGCAGTTGTTGCAGGCGCGCCGCGACACCGGGCGGCCGCAGATGGACATCAGCTTTCCCGAGATCGAGAAGTTCGACCATCTGCCCGCACCGGTTCTGAATATTCCGGGACATTCGACTATGCCCGGGAGAGTCTTGCCGCAGGGTGAAGTGCCGCAGATTGCCAGCGGTGCGGCCTTTGTATCCATCATGGAAGGGTGCAGCAAGTACTGCACTTATTGCGTGGTGCCCTATACACGCGGCGAAGAAATATCGCGCCCGTTTGCCGACGTGATGCGCGACATAGAGGAACTGGTCGCGCAAGGCGTCAAGGAAATCACCCTGCTCGGGCAAAACGTGAATGCCTACTGCGGCGCGACCGAAGACGGCGACACGCTGGATTTTGCTTTACTGCTGCAAGCCGTTGCCGCGCTGGATGGCGTAGAGCGGCTGCGTTACACGACCTCGCATCCCAAGGAAATGACGCAACGCCTGATCGACGTGTACGCGACCACACCCAAACTGGTCAGCCATTTGCACCTGCCGGTGCAGTCCGGCTCGGACCGCATCCTCGCCGCGATGAAGCGCAGTTACACCGCTTTGGAATACAAATCCATCGTGCGCCGGTTGCGTGCGGCGCGCCCCGACATTTGCATCACATCCGACTTCATTGTGGGTTTTCCCGGCGAGACCGAGCGCGATTTCGAGGCAACCATGAAACTGATCGACGATGTCGGCTTCGATGTCAGCTTCAGTTACCTGTACAGCCCGCGTCCCGGCACGCCTGCCGCCGAATTGAATGACGATACCCCGCCGGAAGAAAAATCGGCGCGTCTGGCGCGGTTGCAGGCGCGCATCGACGAACTGGAGCAACAGGTCAACCAGTCCATGCTTGGCACGGTGCAGCGCGTGCTGGTAGAAGGCGTGTCGAAGAAGGACGCGCTGGAGCTGGCCGGGCGTACCGATAATAACCGCGTGGTGAATTTCTGCGGTACTTCGGATCTGATCGGGCGTTTTGTCGAGATGAAGATTACGCAAGTGGTGCGGCACACGCTGCGCGGCGAGTTAATATTGAAGCCGGAAAAATCATAGTCCACGAAAAACACAAAAGTCACGAAAAGGAAATTGCTCCTCGAAACGAAAGCTGATGATTTTCCCAATATAATGCGCCGTTCGCTTTCGTGTGTTTCGTGCCTTTCGTGGACCATTATTGATTTTCTTAAACGCATATCTTGAAGACAGATCCCCAGACTCTGCAATTCGCGCTCGAACCGGTGGATAACCAGCGGCTGGCCAATCTGTGCGGCGCGCTGGACGAGAACCTGCGCCAGATCGAGATCGCGCTGGAGGTCAGCATCGCGCGGCGCGGTGAGCACTTCAATGTGCAGGGCGCGCAGGCGGAACTAGCGCGCCAGGTATTGCAGGAATTTTATCTTGAGGCCAAACGCGACATCACGCTGGAGCGCCTGCAACTTGGCCTGATCGAGGCGATGAAATGGCGTGCCGAGCCGCAACCGGCCAGCGATTTTGTGCCGTTGCTGATGACGCGCAAGGCCGAGATACGCGGCCGCACGCCGCGCCAGAACAGCTACCTGCAAGCCATCCAGGAACATGACATCACTTTCGGCGTCGGCCCGGCCGGCACCGGCAAGACCTATCTCGCCGTGGCCTGTGCGGTGGACGCGCTGCAGCGCGAAACGGTGCGCCGTCTGGTGCTGGTGCGCCCGGCGGTGGAAGCCGGCGAAAAACTCGGCTTTCTGCCCGGCGATCTGGCGCAGAAAATCGATCCCTATCTGCGCCCTTTGTACGATGCGCTGTACGACCTGATGGGGCTGGAGAAGGTCAACCGCGCCTTCGAGCGCGGCGTGATCGAGATCGCGCCGCTGGCCTACATGCGCGGGCGCACCCTGAACCATTCCTTCATCATTCTCGACGAGGCGCAGAACACCACGCCGGAGCAGATGAAGATGTTCCTGACCCGCATCGGCTTCGGCAGCAAGGCGGTGATCACCGGCGACGTCACCCAGATCGACCTGGCGCGCGGGCAGAAGAGCGGTCTCATCGAGGCGCGCGGCGTGTTGAAGGAGGTGCGCGGCATCGCCTTCAGCGACTTCCTCGCCGAAGATGTGGTGCGCCATCCGCTGGTGCAGAAGATCGTCGCCGCGTACGAGCATCATGAACAGCAAAAGAACGCCTGAGCCCGCGCTGCCCAAACTTTCCCTGGCAGTGCAATATGCCAGTGTCGCGCAGCATCTGCCGACGCGCGCGCAACTGCGCCGCTGGTTGAAAGCCGCGCTGCGGCGCGACGCGGCCATGACGTTGCGCATCGTCGACGAGGCCGAGGGGCGCGAGCTGAACCGGAATTATCGCGGCAAGGATTACGCCACCAACGTGCTGACTTTCGTCTACGACGATACCGGCACTCTTTGCGGCGACGTGGTGATCTGCGCGCCGGTGGTGGAGCGGGAAGCGCGGGAGCAGGGCAAGGATCTGGCGGCGCATTACGCCCACCTTGCGATTCATGCCGCCTTGCACTTGCAGGGCTGCGACCATGAAAACGATGCCGATGCCGCCGGGATGGAAGCACTGGAAACCGGGCTGATGCTAGAATTGCGCTTTCCCGATCCCTATCAGGACACATACATCACAAATGGACGACCCCGAAAGTAGCAAGCCCGGTTTGCTGGAACGCCTCTCTGCGTTCCTGCTGCGCGAACCGGAAGACCGCGAGCAATTGATACAACTGTTGCACTCCGCCTACGAGCGCAACCTGCTGGATGCCGATGCGCTGTCCATGATGGAGGGCGTATTGCAAGTCTCGGAAAGCCAGGTGCGCGAAATCATGATCCCGCGCGCGCAAATGGATGTCATCGACATCAGCGAGCCGCCGGAGAAATTCATTCCCTTCGTCATCGAGACCGCCCACTCGCGTTTTCCCGTGATCGAGGGCGACAAGGACAACATCATCGGCATCCTGCTGGCGAAGGACTTGCTGCGCTATTACGCGGGTGAGGAATTCAATGTGCGTGACATGCTGCGCCCGGCGGTATTCGTGCCGGAATCCAAGCGGCTGAACGTGCTGCTGCGCGATTTCCGCTGCAACCGCAATCATATCGCGCTGGTGGCGGACGAGTACGGCGGCATATCCGGCATGGTGACAATTGAAGACGTGCTGGAGCAGATCGTCGGCGACATCGAGGATGAGTATGACTTTGACGAGAATGAGGACAACATCATCCCGGATGGCAAGGAAAGATGGCGCGTGAAGGCAGACACCGAGATCGCCGATTTCAATGAAGCACTCGGCACGGAATTCAGCGATGAAGAATATGACACGGTAGGCGGGCTGGTGCTGAAATCTGCCGGGCAACTTCCCAAGCGCGGCGACCGTGTCCATGTCGGCGAATTGACTCTCACCGTGTTGCGCGCTGACAGCCGCAGGCTGCATTCGTTGCTGGTCGAGCGGAAGAGAACCGCGACAGAAATGCTCAATCCGGGGAGCCGCTGAGCAAAGATTTGATGTTATCCAGTATTCAGAACTGTTCGTTCTCGCCCAGATAGCGCCACTGTCCGAGCGGCAGATGCCCCAGCTTCACCCTGCCGATGCGGATGCGCTTCAATCCGGTCACCTTCAGTCCGACCAGTTCGCACATGCGGCGAATCTGGCGCTTCTTGCCTTCGCGCAGCACGAAGCGCAACTGGTCTTCATTCTGCCAGGTCACCTTGGCTGGTTTGAGATATTCGCCATCCAGCTTCAATCCCTGATTGAGCAAAGCCAGCCCGCTGTCCTCCAGCCCGCCCTGCACGCGCACCAGATATTCCTTGTCCACTCTGGAATCTTCGCCGATCAGTTGCCTGGCGAT
>Ga0209317_1001506_pt1 | contig 20047 bp, 13 predicted proteins | sample RifGroB2_FD_183994 | JGI IMG/M metagenome (GOLD analysis project Ga0209317, IMG submission 183994) | Soil microbial communities from Rifle, Colorado, USA - Groundwater B2 (SPAdes) (version 2) | ecosystem: Environmental > Terrestrial > Soil > Unclassified | place: Rifle, Colorado | collected... | reverse complement strand
TGCCCAAGGTTGTTCGCCTTGGCGCTGCCAAGGCCCGGCAGGGAATCGACGAATTTGGCCAGCGGCGGGCTGTTGGCCCAGTTCGCCGTGGTGTAGTAATCGGGAGTGGCCGGATTACCCTGGGCGTCCAGGGGTCCGGTCGGGATGGGCGGGACTATCCCCGCCGCGGCAGGAAGTGGTGTGATCAAGAGACAGATTAGGACCAGCATCAGCCCCAATCTCCACCAGTCCAACGTTCGACTCTTCATATTTGCTCTCCTTGGTGACAAAAATGGACGACAAGTACTGCATTAACTAAACAGATTGCATGGTTTGAGTTCTGAAAGTAAAACAGTTACCTTTCGCTGCCGGCAGGATTCAGTTTCTTGGCGGCCTCTTTGGCCTGGTGGACTCTCAATCGCTCGGCTTTGAGCGCTTCCGTGGCAGCTTTTCGTTCCTCGGGTGTCACGCGCTGTTTTTCCTGTTTGCGCACCACCTCTCTCTTAGCAGCCAGTTCCGGTGTCATAGGGGCCCCATCGGCGGCAAAAGCGCCCACCCCCGCCGACAAAACCGTCATCATCACAACTATCCCAATGGTGCCCTGTTTCCGTCTCTTCATGCCGTTCTCCTTTTCTCCAGGAATTTGTAAGCACTGCTCCCATGCTGTGATCCAGACAAAACTCAGTTATCACTGCGCACCCTGCCAGTCAAAGAGCGACGGCTATGCTGCGCAAATCAAGGTGCTACTGACAGGACGAAGCCGCTGATCCAGTCCCAACTTAGTTGTCATTTATTAGCACGCACCATGCCAGTCAAAGAGCGACTGCTATGCTGCGGAAATCATGTCACTACTGACAGGACGAATCCGTTGATCCAGTTGCGGAGGGGTGCCACATAATTGGCTACTGTTAAAAAATGTGCGTTATTTTGTGGCAACCAGGCGGTTTAGTATAGGAAGATGACCGAGAGACAGTCGTACAAAGTGAGGATAAGCAACTCCTGCTGCTGTAAGCATGGTCAGGACGCAAAAAAGCACAAACACCAGAGAGACACTTTTGCTATTAGACGCACTCAACAGGAGTGCAACTGCTATGACAAAGGTCTGCTACCGGGATTTGTGCTTTTTTGGCTAAAGTGGCCGGATCGAGGAAATCCCCACAGACGATACTGGAACTGCAGAGCTGACAGCTGCAGAGCTGCCGAACTCCCTCTTGGCTTAATGCATGACCCACTCGCTGCGCGGCAGCAAAGCGGGGTCCGCACCTGGACCAAGCTGGATGATGTAGCAACCTTTCGAGACGTAACGCTGGCCGGGACCGAAACTGAATCGCTCGTAATCACGCACGGTCAGGTCCATCTGCATACCCATCAGGTCGAAGAGATGCTCGCGGTACAGGTTGTCGTAGAGCAGATTCAACCCGCGCAAGGCGACCTGCCGGAGCATCGTGGTGCTGCGAGAGGTGATCCTGCGGTCGCCGAAATCTTTGGCTGTAGTCAGAATCGGCACTTTGGCGTCGTAGCCGCCGTCTTTGGGACCCACGAAGGGGGTCAGGCGGTAGGGATAGCTGAGATAGACCTTGCCGCGCACGCTCTCCGGCACCGCGGCCGATTTTTCTCCCAGGTAACCGGAAGAGAGAAAAACTTTCGCGTCGGCGGGAAGTTGCCCCATGAGCGCGGGGAGTTCGGGGAGAACCGCCGCGTCGGCCCAGAGCAGCAGCACGCGGGGCCGGTATTTACTCAGGATCTTGTCGAGAGCCTTCCGATCGGCGAGTTCGCGGGGCGAAAGGGTCAGCGTGGTCAGGGCCGGACGCTCCAGTTCGGCCCAGGTCTGCCGGAAACCGTCGGCCAGTGCCTTACCTTGCGGGGAATCCTCGACGATCTGGAGCATCTCCCCCTCGGCGGGGAGGCTCTCCTCGCGGTTCAGATAGCGCGCCACCGCTTCGCCCTCCTGGAAATACCCCTTGTTGAAATAATAGGTGTACCATCCGGTCTCGGAGACAACCGGGAAGTCAGTGATCGGGAACAGACAGGGAAGCCGTTGCCCCTCGCAGAAATCGTGGATCGGGCGCCAGTCGCCGTTGGATATCCCCCCCAAAACCGCGAATACCGGTTTCTTGTCGTAGTAGGCGGCGAGCTGTGCCGGCCAGGTTTCCGGCGCTCCTTTCAGTTCCCAGATATCGAGCGAAGCCTGGCGGAAGGCGTACTTCATCTCAGTGGTGGGGCTGTAACCGAACTTGATGAACTTCTGGTACATGCCAAGTTGCTGGTTTTTCTGATCGATGAACTTTTGCAGCGGCAGCAGCAGGGCCCGGCGATCCTCAGGGCTCACGTCGTCGGTTATGATGGTGGCAAAACGAAATTCCTTGCTGGTTGCCCCGGGCGAAGGCTCCGACGAGAGCAGCTCCAGATAGTCGATCAGGATCGACATATCGCGGTCGGAGAGCGGATAGCGCGGCATCACGTCGTTGAAGATCTGGCCTGCCGGATCGACCCCGAAGCGCATGGCGCTCGCCAGGGTTTCCCGGTTGTAAGCCGGCCGCTCCACGACAGTCTTGGCATAGATATAGCGCCCGGCCTGATCGGGGATGTCGTCCAGCGAGGGGGGCCGGCGGTACGACTGGTAGAGCTTTACCCCGTTAGTGGGCGGGGTGACCACTCCCCCCTCGAAAGAACCGAGCCCGGCGCGCAGATGACAGCTTGAGCAGGAAAAGGCTGTGCTGTCCACCTCCACATCGCCCCGGATAAAGGCAGGCATCGAAGCGCCGGAGGGAAGAATCCCGTCGCGGTACATCCGCTCGCCCAGGCGGATCAGCTCGGCTTGCGGCAACCCCGAGGGGAGCACGGTCGCGCCCCAGCCGTTCCCGGCAGAAAGCAGCAGCAGCAAGGCAAGGAGCAGGGATCCCAAACGCAGAGCCTTGAGACGAGCCAGTCGATAGCAGCTCATGGTTTACCCCCCGAAACGGAGGGGGTCGCGACCCGCTGGTACTCCGCCAGAAACTCCTTGGAGCTCATCAGGCCGAAGATCCGCACCCAGCTGCCGTCCCTGGGATCCCGGATCAGGTTGATCGGGTAGTGCGACATCTTGTCCGGTATATAGGCGTTGAACGCCTTCATCACGGCATCGATATCGGCCCGGCTGCCAGTGAGAAAGTCCCACCCCGGCTGGGCGCGGTAGCGTTTCAGGTAATCCTTCAGGATCTTCGGGGAATCATGTTCCGGGTCGATGGTGATAGATATCATCCTGACCTTCTGGCTTAGGGGCCCGAGCCTTCTCTGCAGGTTTACCATGCCTGCCGAGAGCACCGGGCAGATGGTGGTGCAGGTGCCGTAGATGAAGTCGACGATCACCGGATCGCCGCTATTTACAAGCGATGCGATGCGCACCTTTTTGCCGTCCTGATTGATGAGCACCACATCGGGGATCTGGTACCTCTCCACCGAGCGTTTGTATCTGACCTCGGCGCGGGCCGGGCCGGCCGGCAGCGCGGCTGAGATGAAGGCGGTCAACAGCAGGGCAAGGCTTACTTGGAACGGTAGTCTCATCGGGCACCTGTGTGGTAATTCAGCTTATTTTACTTTCGCCCCTGCAGGCGCTGCCGCGGAGGGGGGATTGGGGGCCGCCATCTGGGTGACTTCGAGCAGTTCCACTTCGAAGGCGAGGGTGGCACCGGGCAGGATCTGCTCACCGGCGCCGGTATCGCCATAGGCCAGTTGCGGCGGGCAGACGAGCTTTGCCTTGCCTCCCGGTTTCATCATCTGCAGCCCCTCGGTCCAGCACTTGATGACGTTGTCGAGCTTGAACTCGATCGGCCTGTTGCGCTTGTAGGAACTGTCGAACTCTTTACCGTCCACCAGGGTGCCGCGATAGTTCACTTTCACAACATCGGTTGCCTTGGGTGAGGTTCCCTTCCCTTCGGCGAGCGGGATATAAACCATGCCCGAAGCGCTCTTCAGCGCCCCCTTTTCCTGGGCCGCCTGTTCCAGAAACTGCTTACCCGCGCCGACTTGTCTGTCTCCCGACGCCTTGCGACGACTTTTGGCCAGCTCCTGAATTTTTCCGTTCATTAAGGCCAGCGGGAAATCCTGCGTCTTTCCTGCCTGTGCCTCGATCAGCCCCTGCTTTACCAACTGGAACTCCTCGGGGGTAAAGTCAAAGACCGCCAGTGAACGTGATACCGAGACGCCGACTGCGTAGAGCGTTTTCTGCTCTTCCGTCAGCGGCGGCGCTTCGGCGGCAAATGCTGAAGTAGCGGTAACCAGAAAGAGTGCTGCAGTCAAGACGCGGGAAACGGAACTGACACGGTGAGGCGTTGACGGTGCTTTCATCGGTTAATCTCCATACCTGAAAAAATTGAGAATACGTTTTGATTGGTAAAAAAGAGGAGTCGCTCCTCGCTATGAGTATCGCATTGCGAGAAATACTCTATCTCAAAGAGATCTGACGTCAAGTATTGCTTGTGTATATTTGACTCAAAGCATGCAGAGGGGGCCATGCCAGTTGATATGAAACGCTATGACTGTCGGGCTGCAGCCCCATACTTAAGCCCGTTTCCAACTGCTGTCAAAGCGGACCTGTCCACTGTCAGGAGTCTAGTGACTGATTCAGAGTAGCCACCGGAGCTGGCGCCACAATGATCGCCAGATAGATATCCCGGGGCATTGGAATATTTACAACAGTGCACATCTACCATGTGAATCGCTGTAGAGTCAATACTTCTAACGCAAAGCCGGTCGCTGCTGTGTCGTACTGCAGGCAATGTCCACCAGAGCGTCACAAGTTACCTTTCCGCCTTGCCCCTCCCGCAGCAGAGCAGCGGAGCTGTGTCGAGCGTGCCCGCCAAAAACAGCAAAGGCCCGGCAAACTGCGCCGGGCCCCTGAGATCTGTATTTATTTACCTGACAGCCATAATCTACTTCCAACGCCACCAGGGTTTTTTCGCCTCCTGGTCCGCCTGATAGCCATATCCGTAGCCATAGCCATAGCCATAACCGTAGCCATAGCCGGCGGATTGGGCGTTCTTGTCCGAAATCACGATCCCCGCGACGGGAGCTGCTGCGGCCAGCAGCAATTCCCGGGTCCGAAGCGCCGCCTTGGCGGGAACCCTCCCCGCTTCCAGCACCAGGATCACCAGGTCGCAGATCTGAGTGAGCAGTGGTGCATCGGTTACCGCGAGCACGGGGGGTGCGTCGATGATGATGTGACCGTAGATCCCCCTCATCTCTGCGATGAAATGGGCCATAGCTTCGGAACCGAGCAGCTCCGACGGGTTGGGGGGGTAGGGTCCGGCCTGCAGCAGATGGAGGCCGTCGACCCGGCAGATCTCGATCGCCGCAGCCGCGCTGCTGTCACCGGCCAGAACCTCGCTGAGCCCCACTCCCCTTTCGTGCCCGAACTTCTCGTGCACGGCGGAACGGCGCAGGTCGCAGTCCACGATCAGGACTTTGCTGCCGGTCTGGGCCAGGGTAATGGCCAGGTTGGCCGCCACGGTCGATTTTCCCTCGCCGGCAAAGGTGCTGGTGACCAGAATCACCTTTTTTTCCTTTTTCAGGGCGCAGAAATGGAGCCCGGTACGGAGCGACCGGAACGCCTCCGATGCGGGGGCGCGCGGCGCATCGTGGCAGATCATGCCGGGGTCGTTCTCTTTGACGGCTATGAACGGGATCACCGCCAGAAGCGGCATGCCGAGGCTGCGCTTCACCTGCTCGGGATCCTTCAGGGTGTCGTCCAGGTAATCCCGGAAAAAGCAGAGTCCGGCTCCGGACATGAGCGCCACGATAAGCCCGAGCAGCAGATTCTTCTTCTTGTTGGGGGAGACCGGAAGGTCTGCAGGGATGGCAGGATCCACCACCTTGATATTGCTGATGGTGGAGGCCTTGGCGATGCGCGCCTCCTCGTGCTTTTGCAAAAGGAAGGTGTAGATGTCGGCGTTCACCTTAACCAGACGCATCAGGCGCGCCAGATCGCGCTCCGCCACCGGGAGCCTCTTCAGCTCCGATTCGTGGCGCGCTATCTCCTTGGAGATGTTCTCTTCCTGCCTGCCGAGTCCTCTGAGCGAGCTCTCGTAGGTGGACTGAATCTTCTTCTGTACCTCGTCGATCTGGGCCTGCACCAGCTTTACACCGGGGTGATCTGCCGTGCTATCGGCGAGCAGGCCGCGTTTCTGGACCTCAAGCTCTCCCAGGCGGGTGGCCATCGCCGAGATCAACGGCTCGTCGCGCATTACGGCCGGGGAGTAGACGCTCTCCTTTTTGCGTGCATCTTTTAGCGAGCTAAGCGCAAATTCCACCTGCTTTCGCTGCAGCGATATCTCGACCTTCTGCTTCTCCACTTCGGCGAGGGTCTTGATCACCTTCTCCCCCTCCGAATCGAGCTGGACGATCCCGGAGGCGGTCTTGTACCCTTCCAGATTCTTCTCGGCCCCCTCAAGCTCGGTCTTGATCCCGCCCATCTGCTCCTCGACAAAACCGACCGTGCGGGTCGCCTCCTCCGACTTGAGCGCTATACCGTTATCCAGATAGGCCTGCACCAGCGTGTTCACCACATCCTTGGCCAGCTGCGGATCGTGGTTTCGGTAGGTTACCGAGATGACGTTGGTCTTTTTCCCCACCTCCGCGGCCCGGATCGATTTTCTCAGGTTGGCCACCGTGGCGTTGAAAGGTAGCAGAGAGATCCGGAAGGAATCCCCTTTGTCACCCTTCAGGTCCTGGAGCAGCAGGGTGATCCCTTTGCCGCGCAGCAAAACTCCGCTCAAGCCGGTCCCGACGCTGTTATCGTCGCTGTCCTTAACCGTATAGCTGCCGTTTCCCAGAAGCTGCACAGTATAAACCGGCACTTCGGCGCTGGAGGAGAAGGCCAGCGGTTTGAAGCTCACCCCGCGGGAGCGCTTATCGACCTTCCAGTCGAGATGCAGGCTGGTCACTACCTTTTCCGCATTGGTGCGCGACTTGAGGATCTCTAGTTCCGAATCCACAGGCGCGGCCGAATTGAGCAGCAGATCGCCCATCTGTCCGACCTTCCCCTTGTCGTCCTTGACGAACAGGGTGGCGCTCGACTCGTACAGCGGGGGCTGAATGAAGGTATAGAGGGTAACGGCTGCAACAACCGCGATGGAGGAGACCGCGAAGGTCCATCTTCTTCTGATGATGACGTTGAGGTAATCCTGAAGGTGGATCTCTTCAGCCTGCGCTACCGGTAACTGCTGATTCATTGCTAAATTCCTGCTGTAGGTTAATTGGAAGAGGCTGCTGCCGTTTACTTGTCCGGCAGCTAAATGCAAACGGCTGCTTTTACTCGCTCAGGAATTTGATCGACACGAACGGCTGCAAGACCGCACTAACCGCTTGCAGCGAGGGGAGCATCTCGGCGATGGCGTCGTTCCAGTTGCCGAAACGGCTCTTGGGGACGTAGACGATGTCTCCTTCGGAAAGTTGCATAGGGAGCGACTCTCCCTTGAGGACGCGATCGTAGTCGACCACGATCAGCTCGCCGCGGGTGGTGGAAAGGGAGCGGATGATCCTGACGTGCCGGAAGTCGTAGCCGATGTCGCGCAGCTCCGCACTGGCGATCGCCTGGGCCAGGTTCAGTCCGCCCGGAGGCATCGGGACCGGTCCCGGTTTCTTCACAGCGCCGAAGATGAAGACCTGACGGTTCTTGTTGTCCGGCAGGTAGATGCTATCTCCCCCCCTGAGCCAGACGTTTTGCCGGGAATCGCCGTTGAGCAGAAGGTCGTAGAGATCTACCGGAACGATCTTGCCGTCGCGGCTCAGCCGGGCGCCCTTGAGGTTAGCCGAGCTGTCGAAGCCGTTGCCGAGCGCGAGCCCCTGCACCAGCGTGAGAGGACGGTCCATGTAATAAGTGCCGGAAACCCTGAACTGACCCAGCAGATAGATGGGAAGACTCTTGTATTCGGCGACCTCGACCACAACCCAGGGGTTCTGGAGGTACTTTTTCAAAATGTCGATGAGCTTTTGCTCTATCTGGGAGAGGGTGAGCCCCGCGACCGGGACGTTACCCGCCAGCGGCAAGTGGATGGAGCCGGAGCCGTCCACCCTGCTCCCCTGCACCTTGCCGGATCCGCCCGCGGGCGTCACCATAAATTCGGGTCTGCCGCTTACGTTGACCAGCAGGACATCTCCCGCGCCGACCTGGTAATCCCGGGGAGGGGACGGCTCGACAGCAGGAGCGGGAACCGATACCAGTTCGCGGGTAACTACCGACGAGCCAACTTCAGGCGAGCCAATGTCGCGGACCGTTCCAGCCGGCAGGTCCCGATAGGCAGCACAACCGGAAATTGTAGTCAGGGTAAGAAGTAAGAGAAGGAGGCAACGGGGGTGCAGCGATAGCGGCTTATTCATTTTCACCTATCCAATCAAATAATGACCCTCTCATTTAGCATGTTGAGCAGGTGAAGTCAATCGCTTGCGGGGCAAGAACCCTTTTAGTTTGCAACAATAGCTTGTAAGGAGGTTGGCTATGACAGTTCCGGGGCAGGCAGGCGGGGGTCTGGATAGGAGGAAGCAGCGTCAAGGCAGGACCGGGATCAGGCCTGTGAGTACAAGCCTCTGTTTCGCTTCTTCCTCGTTCCCAAGCTCCGGCTTGGGAACGCAATCGCCGGGCAAAGCTCCTGCTTTGAGTAGTCGAAGCGGAGCTTCCTGCAGCATTTACGTTCCCAAGCTGGAGCTAGGGAACGAGAAAGAGCCTGAAGCGACCACGCCTCCCAGTTTGGTTCCTGCACTCCGTGGCAACTTCCCTCATCCGCCCCTTCGGGGCACCTTCTCCCGGAGGGAGAAGGACGAAATGCCTACCCTCGCCCCCCGGGAGAGGGTGGCCGAAGGCCGGGTGAGGGGCTTTTGCACTGCGGCAACCGGCACTGTAAGTACCTAACCACTGGGATTTAATGGAATTTAATTTTGGTGACAAATTGTATAGGCCAAGAGCAATGATGATTCGCCCCTCCATTCAGAGAGGCTAAATCCCCCCAGCCCCTGCAGTCTGTGGCCATTTTATTCAACATGGGATACACCTTGTGCTATAATCCAACCTTCGCAAATTCCAAAACAGGAGCAGATCCATGCCACTTAAGATCAAAGAAGTCGAAGAGGCAACAATGCGGTTAAATTTGGAAGAGAGAGCTCAACTTGCGGGGAAACTTCTTATGAGCCTCGAGGAGCCGACGGAATCTGAAGTAGAACGGTTATGGCTGAATGAAGCGGAAAGGAGATTAAACGAGTTTCGCGAAGGCAAAACGCGCGGCATTCCTGCAGAGGAAGTATTTCGTCGTGCCATTGCCGAGTTGCCATGAAGTCGTATTTTCTTCCTGATGCCGAAGAAGAGTTCCTCGAATCCTCTCGATACTACGAATCTGAGGCTCCCGGCGTAGGTGTAGCATTCATAGTTGAAGTCCACAGAGCTGTATCCGCAATGTCGCCCTACCCCGCTCAGCTCCGAAAGTACGAGGGAGCGTCCGCAAAAAATTACTCAACCACTTCCCACACAACATATTTTATTCTATTGAGAAGGATCTGATCGTCATCATCGCAGTTGCACACCGCAAAAGGCGGCCTATGTACTGGAATAAAAGAATGTGCAAGCTACGCCTTATGCCATAACACAAGCTTCCACATTACATCCCTCTCACCTGCAAGAGCTGGCTGCCATTACCCTGCCACGAGCTTCAGGTCGAAACGCACGCTTCAGACCCACCCAATGTACTGTTGCAGCAAACCCTCCTTATTTGTCACAGCCCAACTTTGTCAATTTGCCTAGGAACCAATGGTCGCGCTATAATCATCGCTGCTATGCGCCGACAAGAGGGTCACCCGATGCCATCCAGCGTCCTGGATCATTTTCATCCCCTGATCAGCAGGTGGTTCACCGAGCGACTGGGTGAGCCGACCGACGTGCAACTGCGCGCCTGGGACGAGGTGATGCAAAAGCGGCACGTGGTGGTGACGGCACCGACCGGGAGCGGCAAGACGCTGGCCGCCTTCCTCTGGGCCATCAACCAACTGGTAACGGGCGCCTGGCCGCGCGGCGAAACCAGGATAGTCTACATCTCGCCGTTGAAGGCCCTGAATAACGACGTGCGCCGCAACCTGATCGCGCCGTTGGAAGAGCTGCAGGATTATTTTGCTCAAGCCGGCGCGGCCTTTCCCGCCATCAACGTGCAGACCAGAAGCGGCGACACCCCCGGAGACGAGCGCCGCAGGATGCTGCGCCACCCGCCTGAAATCCTTATCACCACCCCCGAAAGTCTCAACATCCTCCTCACCTCCAAAGGGAGCAGAGCAACGCTTACCGGCGTCGCCACCGTCATCCTGGACGAGATCCATGCCGTGGCCGGCAGCAAACGCGGCACCCATCTGATCACGGCGGTGGAAAGGCTGGTGCTTTTGAGTGGCGAGTTCCAGCGCATCGCACTTTCCGCCACGGTGCGACCGCTGGAAACGGTGGCGGAGTTTGTCGGCGGCCTTCAGCTATACGGGACTGCATACCGGAGACGGCCGGTATCCATCGTCAGAAGTGAGCGCCCCAAACGATACAGCCTGATGATCACTGCGCCGCCCGAGAGCGAGCGCGGCGCTGATGCAGACTTCTGGCCCGCGCTGGTCCGGCAATTTTCCAGCATCATCGAGCAGCACCGCTCCACCTTGTTCTTTGCCAACAGCAGAAGAACCACGGAAAAGGTGACCCGGCTCATCAACGAAGTGTCGGGGGAAGAAGTCGCCTACTCGCACCACGGCTCGCTCTCCCGGGAGATCCGTCTGGCGGTGGAGGAGCGCCTGAAGCGCGGCGAACTGAAGGCAATTGTCGCCACCAATTCGCTGGAGCTGGGAATCGACATCGGCAAGCTGGAGAGTGTGGTCCTGATCCAGACGCCCCGCTCCATCTCGTCAGCCATACAGCGCATCGGCCGTTCCGGTCACGGTGTGGGCGAGGTGAGCTCCGGGCTGCTCTTTCCCACCAATGGCATGGACTTCGTTTCGGCGGCGGTGATTGCCCGCGCCATTGCCGATGGCGCTATCGAGGAGCTGCATCCGGTGCAGGCACCTCTGGATCTGCTGGCCCAGATCATCCTCTCCATGGCCCTTGCCGAGGAGTGGCATCTGGACGAGTTGTACGAATTCCTCAAGACCAGCTACCCGTACCGAAACCTGTCGCGGCAACAATTCGACCTGGTTATCGGCATGCTGGAGGGTAAATACGCCGACTCGCATGTACCGGAGCTGCGCCCCAGGGCGACCGTGGACCGGCTGGAAGATACCATCTCGACCCGCCCCGGCCTATCGATGCTGATCTATATGGAGGGAGGAACCATTCCCGAGAGGGGCTATTTCGAACTCCGCCTCAAGGAGAGCGCGGCCAAGATCGGGGAACTGGATGAGGAGTTCGTCTGGGAGAGAAAGATCGGCGACACCTTTTCTCTGGGCGCCCAGGTCTGGCAGATTACCGATATCACCCACAGCACGGTGCAGGTGATCCCGGCCCGAAAGCCCCAGCAGATCATCCCCTTTTGGAGGGCGGAGGAGCTCGACCGCGATTTCTATTACTCGGACAAGATCTCCTGCTTCCTTGAGAATTGTAATGAAAGGATCGGGCAGGACGGCTTTTTACAGGATCTTATGCAGCAACACTTCATGGACCTGGGCGCTGCGCAGGCGCTGGAATCGTATCTAAAGAGGCAGAAAGAGGCGACCGCTGCTGAGCTTCCCCATCGCCACCATCTGCTGGTGGAACAGTACCACGATCCGCTGGGGGGGAATCAGCCCGAGCAGATCATCCTGCACACGCTCTGGGGCAACAGCATCAACCGCCCTTTCACCTTCGCGCTTTGCGCCGCCTGGGAAAAGAGATACGGCTACCCGCTGCAGGCCTTTTACAACAACGACGGCATCGCGCTCCTGCTCCCCCATGAACTGGACGACCTGCGCCAGATCCTCTTCCTGGTTGCTCCGGAAAACATCGAGTCCCTTTTGCGCGGCGCGCTGGAAGGTACCGGCTACTTCGGCGCCAGATTCCGGGAGAATGCGGGACGGGCGCTGCTTTTGTCACGCACCAACTTCAAGAGAAGAATGCCGCTCTGGCTAAACCGCCTGCGCTCCCGGAAACTGCTCGCCTCGGTGCTCCGATACCGCGACTTCCCGGTGCTGCTGGAAACCTGGCGCTCCTCCCTGCAAGATGACTTCGACCTGGTGAACCTGAAACGTCTGATCGGCGAAATCCAGGACGGCGAGATAAGGATCACCCAAATCCGCACCACCCTCGCCTCCCCGTTCGCCCAGGGATTGATCTGGCTGCAAACCAACAAGTACGTCTATGAAGACGACACCCCGGATAGCGGGCGGAGCTCAGCACTGGGGCAGGACTTAATGAAGGAACTGGTCTTCGCCTCGCACCTGCGCCCCCGCATACCGGTCGAGCTGATCCGGCTCTTCGAAGCCAAACAGCAGCGCACTGCGCCGGGCTACGCCCCCGACTCCGGCCGCGAGCTGATCGACTGGGTCAAGGAGCGGCTCCTGATCCCGCAAGAGGAATGGTTGAGATTACTCGATGCCATGGAGCGTGACTACGGTATCGACAGAAACGATCTCATCGCACAGGTGGCGGAACGGATCGTAGCGCTTGAGGTTGCAGACAGTGTTGCAGAGTCGGTTCCCGGCGCGGCCGCCCCGCTGTTTGCGGCTGTCGAGATGCTGCCGGAGATAGTGCGCGGCTTGTCGCGGGAATGGCGGGAGCTGCGACTTATGCCGCTTCTCGATGACGAGAAATTGCAGGAGGAACTGAACCGGTCGGTAGAGAAAATCCGGGCTCGGCAAAGCGGCACCTATCCAACGTCCCTCCCCCTTCAAGGGGGAGGTCAGGAGGGGGATGGGTCGTTTCTACTCGACGCAGCGGATGAGGACGATCCCGCAACGGAGCGGTTCCTGGCAAGATGGCTCTCTTATTACGGTCCAGTGCAGCTTTCGTGGCTGCAGCGGACCCTGGCGCTACCGGAGGGTCTGCTGCACGATGCGCTGCACGCCCTGGAGGAGAGCGGGCTGGTCCTGCTGGATCAGTTCAGCGAAGAGAGCAGGCTCCCTGAGATCTGCGATGCGTCCAACCTGGAGGCGCTGCTCAGAATGCTGCGCCGCTCCCGAAAGCCGATCTTCGAAGCGCTCGACCTGGCATACCTGCCGCTTTTCCTGGCAACATTCCAGGGAGTGGCGCGGCGCGGCAGTACCGTAGAGGATCTGAGGGTAAGACTGGAGCAGTTGCTGGGCCTGCCGCTTGCCGCCGGGGCCTGGGAGGAAGAGGTGCTCCCTGCGCGCCTGCAGCCGTATTTCAGCGGCTGGCTGGACAGCCTGATGCAGACCAGCGAGCTGTTATGGTTTGGCTGCGGACCAAGACGACTCTCCTTTGCCTTCCCGGAAGATCTCGACCTGTTCCTGGAACGCGCTGCCGGGGCCGATGAAAATGACGCAGGTTTGATCGCTCGTCTGATCCCGGACCCCAACGGGCATTACAGTTTGCCCGCCATCTGTTCCAGTTCCGGCTTGCCATCTGCCACCGTCACCACGGAGCTTTGGGACCTGGCCTGGAAAGGAGAGTTAAGCAATGACTCCTTCGTTTCGGTGCGCAAGGGGATTTTGAACAGGTTCGTCAGGCGCGATGCCGAGCACGGTCGAGAGCATGGGAGTCAGCACGGTGGCCAGCACTGGAGCCAGCAGGGCAGAGAACAAAGTAGAGAGCACGGCAGAGAACTTCGGCGCCTGGCGACCAGCCGCTGGAACCGGCCGCAGGAAAGCTCAGGCAACTGGTACCTGTTACCCACCGAGCAAGGGGCGCCGGATTTGCTGGAGAAGGAAGAGAGGAACAAGGACCGGGTCAGGGTGCTTTTGGAGCGCTATGGAATTTTATTCAGGGAGCTTTTGCTCCGGGAACTCCCACTCTTGCAATGGGGCCGGCTGTTCCGGACCCTGCGCATCATGGAGATGTCGGGAGAGGTAATGTCCGGCAACTTCTTCTCCGGCATTGCCGGCTTGCAGTTCATCTCGCAAGACGCTTACCGCCTGCTCGACCAAGGGCTGCCGCAGGAGATGATCTACTGGATCAACGCAGCCGATCCGGCCTCCCTTTGCGGCAGCGGGCTGGAAGGAGTGCGCGAGCAGCTTCCCTCCCGCCTCCCCTCCACCCATCTGGTCTATAACGGCGTGCGCCTGGTCCTTGTCTCCAGGCGTTTCGGCCAGCATCTGGAGATCAAAGCCGAGCCGGACGACCCGCAACTCCACGACTATCTCGCCTTTTTCAGGGTGCTGCTCACCCGGGAATTCAATCCCCTGAAACGGGTCTCCGTCGAGCGCATCAACGGAGAACCCGCCGCAGCATCGCCCTACGCCGAAGCGTTAAAGGGATTCGGATTTCAGGAATCGTACAAGGGGCTGGAATTGTGGAGGAGGTACTAGGCGAGGTATCAGAACAGAATCAGGCAGGTTAATTCTTCAACAGCAGTCTTGGTCAATTCACCCGACAAGTCATTCAAGTCCCAGCTCACGTCGGAGATCTTGGTAGGAAACCCGCTCATCCGATTCGGCCAGTGCAGCCTTGGCAGCTTGTACATCCATCTGTTCTTCTAGCTCTTCCAAAAGTTCCAAGTCTTTTACCGGTATGATCGCTACCACTTTTTCACCTCTTCTGGTCAGGACAAAGCGTTCAACAGGCGTAGGCATCGGGATGGCGAATGCGGGCTCTATCCTGCTATTTCTTGCTCCGCCTCTTATCCCCTCTTGCCAGCCACACTACCATAAAGTTAACGACAATGCTAATCCTGACACGCTGCACAAGCCCCCTCAACCTACACCTGCCTTATTCGCCCTTTAATTTCACCCCTACCTACACTTCCCAATAAGCCTCCGGTTACCGTAGGGGCGAATCATTATTCGCCCGCCTTGTGCCAGCAGCGTCGGCATTGCCGTCGATCACCAGAGCGAATGATTATTCGCCCCTACAGACATGAACCACTTTACCCGAAGCACGCAGCACATTTTCCTTTTTAGTTACCGACCCGGTAAGCCGATTAGTTACCATGCGAAGCTTTCCCTATACATTCTGCGTATGGACCGTACTTGCAGGGTCGATGGCCATCATCTCTCTTGAGATCACCTCTGCGCAAGCCGCCTGCGTCTGTTTTCCCGAACGGTACCTTTCCGTGCACGAGCTCTATGACTTCTGCAAGGTTCCCGGCAAATGCGGCAAACCGCTTGCTTGCGAAGAGGAGATCTCTTTGGTACAAGGAACAATCGATTACGACAACGTCTTTGAGCACTCCGGATATCCTCAACTCCCTTATGAAAAGTTTTTCCTGATGGGTGACGCAGGTAGCAAGTTGGAGGTAGTCGCGCTCTCACCTGACAACGCCACCTTGTTCGGCAATCTATTTGCCGCGCAGAAAGAGGGGAAGCGACGGGCATATTTAAAAGGTACGGTCAGAGGCACCGATCAGCACATCATGGGCGCATGTCGCAGGGATATCCGGCTTGAGCTGACCAGCCCGGACGATTTGGATTTTCGGTAATGAACCAGGTACTCCGACAACCGTTATTGAGAAAGAAGCATGGTGCTGGAGGTGCTATGAGATTACTATTTGCAGCCTGCGTTCTTTTACTGTCGTTAACCAACGGTACAACTGTCATTGCCGGTGAAGTCGCTCACAACAGGGCTCAGAGTGTGGCTCAGAACTGGCTGCAGCGTTCCATGACCGACAAGCAGCTGACCGGCAATATCGAGTACGCTATCATCGGTCAGGAGCCTATCGTGGTTGACAACGAAACGGTGGGATACAACTTCCTGCTTAGGCCGGCCGGCCATATCATTGTCCCCTCACGTGACGAACTCCCTGTCGTGAAGCTCTACTCTTATAAGACCACCTTATCCATGCATGATGATTCCAACATCGTTCAGTGGATCAAGGAAGAGCTCTCGCTGTTAAATGACGCGCTGGAGGAGCATGCTGCCGAACTGGCGACAGTCGATCATGCCAAGACCAAGAATGGTTTGCTCTGGGCGATGTTCGACCGGGACCAGGCTTCCTTTTCCCAAAAGCTTGCCCAGGCACCCGTCGCCCAGTCTACTGAAGTCGGGCAGATCGGTCCCCTGCTCTCCACCATCTGGGATCAGGGGGCTCCATTTAACCAGTACACCCCTCGCTGGTATGACGGCAAAGCGACGCTCACGGGGTGCGTGGCAACAGCTGCAGCCCAGATCATGAAATACTGGAATTATCCGGCAACCGGCCAGGGATCTACTTCATATTCCTGGTATGACGGCTCGGTCAATAAGACCCTTAGCGCCAACTTCGCCTCCAGTACCTACAACTGGAACGCAATGGCGGACAATTACGGCGGCGGGAGCAGCACAGCACAAGGTGAGGCGGTGGCAAAGCTCATGTCCGACGTGGGAATTGCCTTCCAAATGAAGTACGGCACCTCGGATATCGGCGGCTCAAGTGCCTACATATCCAAAGGCGCCACCGTTTTTCCCGACTACTTCGGCTACAAAGATAGCGTCTCAGTGGTCTATCGATCCGATTATGCCTCCGACACTGCCTGGATGCAGCTCTTCAGGAACGAGATCCAAAACGGCAGGCCGGTAGAGTTCGGCATCTTCACCCCGACATCGGGACATGCCATTGTCGTTGACGGCTACCGCGATTCTCCTGCGGAACAGATTCATCTCAACATGGGTTGGTCCGGCTCGTACGACGGCTGGTACGTCTCCAACAATATAGTTACCGGATCTAACAATTGGAGCGACGTCAACGATCAGCACGCGGTGATCGGAATTGAGCCGGCCAACAGCACCATGACACCTACGGTCACGACCAAGACAGCTACTTCGGTGTCAGCTGCCGGCGCAACCCTGGAGGGAACGGTGAACCCCAACGGGGTGGAGGTCTCGGCCTACTTCCAGTACGGGACCAGCGCCAGCTACGGGAGCAGTACCCCCCCTGTCAGCCTCGGGTCCGGCAGAACTGCGCTTGCCGTAACTGCCAATGTGAGCGGGCTTACTTGCGGAGCTACCAGCTACCATTACCGTACTGTCGGGGTCACCGGCGACGGAACCAAATACTACGGCAGTGATGCGAGCTTCAGCACCAGCGCCTGCGGTCAAAGCAAACCGACGGTAACTACATCCCCTGCAACCGAGGTAGGACAGGCGAGTGCGACCCTGAATGCAACCGTCAACTCCAATGGCGCGAGCAGCACTGCATACTTCCAGTACGGCACAAGCACCGGTTACGGGAACGCCACCGACGCCTCGGCCGCTTTCACCGGCACTACTGCGCTGAGCGTCAATCTCAGTAACCTGACTTGCGGTGGCAATAGCTATCATTACCGCGTCGTCGCATCGAACAGCGCCGGGACGAGTTATGGCGCCGACATGGCCTTCACCACAGGCGCCTGCTCCCAGACACCGCCGACCGTGACCACCGCTGCTGCTACCGATGTAGGGCGCAGCGGGGCGACCCTGAAGGGGAGCGTGAATCCCAACGGCGCCAGTAGCACGGGATACTTCCAGTACGGCACGACCAACAGTTACGGAAGCCAGACCGCCTCCCAGCTTCTCGGTTCCGGCAGCAGCAGCATTGCCATGACTGCCGGCCTCAGCGGGTTGACCTGCGGGGGAACCATCTATCACTACCGGGCCGTAGCAACCAACAGTGGCGGTCCCAATTACGGCAGCAACCTGACCTTCAGCACTGCGCCATGCCCTGACACTACTCCAAACCAGTTCTTCTTCGTTTCACAATCAGACGTCGCCCTCAGCAGCGTGACGACTTCCAGCGTCATCATAGTATCGGGTATCGAAGCGCCCGCAGCGATCAGCATTGCTGCGCCGGGAAGTTATTCAATAAATGGCGGGGTCTACACGACTTCTGCGGGAATGGTTAACAGCGGAGACATGGTGACCGTGCGGTTAACCTCATCGCCTGACTACGCCACTGCGAGATCGGCCGTCCTGACTATCGGCGGTGTTTCCGGCAGCTTCAGCGTGACCACAATAGCGGCAGCCGGAGGCGGGGTTAACGTGATAGGCAACTCAGGTTTTGAATCGGGCGATGCGGAATGGGTCTCATACAGCAGCGAGAACTATGAGCTGATTGCCAACGGTATCAATTGGGGCAACAACGGCAGCGCCTGGTTTGCCTATCTGGGAGGAGAGGACAATCTGAGCGAGCATATATATCAGGATGTTGCCATACCCGCTAACTCAACGGCTGCAGTGCTGAACTTCTTTTACTATATTTTCACCGACGAAACATCGGAATATTCCGCCTATGACACGATGAAAGTGCAGCTGATCGATCCTGCGACCGGTTCTACCCTGACAGAAATCAAAACCCTCAGCAACCTGGACGCTAGCGCCGATTGGGCAGCAAGTTCGAGTTTCAACCTGCTCCCTTATAAAGGGAAAACGGTGCGGCTTAAGTTCTCCAGTTCAACGGACAATTACTACCAGACGGCAACGACTTTTCTGCTAGACGATATCACTTTGATGATAACCGGACCTGCTTCAGACATCATCGCCCCTACGGTGACCTCTACCCTGCCGCAAAATGGGGCTGTCAATGTTGCTCTCACCGGCAGCATAAAAGCCAGTTTCAGCGAAGCGATGACCTCGGCGACCATTAACAATTCCACCTTCACCCTGAGTCCTTCCATACCGGGGTCGGTCAGCTACGATACGGCAACAAACACGGCCACCTTTACTCCTTCCACCACCCTGGTTCCCAGCCTCAACTACACAGCGACCATCAGCACCGGTGTCAAGGATGCAGCGGGCAACCCTATGACCGCGCCAAAGGTCTGGAGTTTTACCACGACATCCGGAGGTTCAACCACCAATCTGCTGCAAAACGGGGATTTCGAGCAAGGTCATGTGAGCTGGAACGAGACCAACAGCACAAGCTTGCTGAATATAAATCTCAATGCCGGGTTGGGGCATAACAACAGCGATTGGTACATCTACACAGGGACCGTTAACAGCCAAACCTCAGCAACGTATCAGGATGTCAGCATCCCTGCCAACGCTTCTCAGGCTTATGCCCAATTCTGGCACAAGATCAGCACGGATGAAATTACTGCAACGACCGGGTTTGACAGCATGGCTGTTCAGATCATAAATCCCACAACCGGCAGCGTGTTGAGGACTCTGCAGACTCTCAGCAACCTCACTGTGACTTCCGACTGGGTGCAAAGCAGTCAATACGATCTGACCTCGTATAAGGGTCAGACCATAAGATTGAATTTCCAGGTGAACACCGATTCTCTTTATCCAACCCAATTCAGGATCGACGATGCTGTCATCATGGTAACTGAGCCCGCGGCAGCCGAACAAACCTTATCCGTCGCCATTACCGGGACTGGATCAGGCACCGTGAACAGCAATCCCTCCGGTATCGTCTGCTCCACAGCTAGTTGTACGGCAGATTTCAGCAGGAATGCGGCAGTCACCCTGATGGCCAGCCCGGCGGGAACCTCCCTGTTCAACGGTTGGACGGGAGCCTGCAGCAACCCGAGCGGCAACTGCGCCGTAACCATGGACGCAGACAAAGCCGTCACTGCCAATTTCACTGCCGTGCCGCTGGTGCGCACGGACGGTGCACCGGCGGCATACTTCGCGGACCTTCAGTCCGCCTATGACGCTGCGGCCGCCGGTACGACCATTCAGGCCCAGGCAGCGGAGCTGACGGGGAATCTCCTGCTGAACCGCGGCATTCGGGTTGGCTTATCGGGGGGGTATGACAGCGCTTACGGATCACAGAGCGGAAGGACGGTTCTGAAGGGGAAGCTGACTATCAGAAGCGGGATGGTGGTTATTGAGAAGGTTTCTGTGCGGTGACGGGGAGTTGTAGGGGGAGGCAATAGCTGTCCTGATTAGCAACCAACCCCGCCTGCGGCGGCGTTTTATCGAAGAGAAAGTACCACCTCTGTTCAACCCCTTTCCGTCTAAACCAAACTCCCCCTCGCCCCCCGGGAGAGGGTCGGGGTGAGGGAGTTGCCATGAGCGCAGGCGTCACTTCGTGGCGGG
>Ga0209317_1001504_pt1 | contig 20056 bp, 21 predicted proteins | sample RifGroB2_FD_183994 | JGI IMG/M metagenome (GOLD analysis project Ga0209317, IMG submission 183994) | Soil microbial communities from Rifle, Colorado, USA - Groundwater B2 (SPAdes) (version 2) | ecosystem: Environmental > Terrestrial > Soil > Unclassified | place: Rifle, Colorado | collected... | reverse complement strand
CGGGCGCGCGCCATGCACCAGCACCAGCCGGATGCCGAGCGCAGCCAGCAGGTTGAAATCGTGCGTCAGCTCGACGAATTTGCCGTCGGCGACCACCTCGCCGCCGAACGCGATGACAAAGGTCTTGCCGCGAAACGCATTGATGTAAGGCGCGACGGAGCGGAACCAGGCAACGAAATTGGGTGTGGCAGTGATGGGCATTGGGCGCCTCCTCATTATGATTTTTGCACAGCGCGCATCATGCCGCGCTATTCTTCATCTAGCAACTGCCCTACGAGAAATCTCCCCACAGCGTTTGCAACGCGGCCAGCCCGGCCACTGCGGCGGTTTCGGTGCGCAGTACGCGCGCGCCGAGGCGGATCGGCGTGAAGCCGCAATGCAACGCGCTGCCGCTTTCCGCTCCGGTGAAACCGCCCTCCGCGCCGATCAGCAGCACGACCTTGCCTTGCGGTTTCTCCATGCTATGCAGCAAGGTGGTGCCCTGTGGCAACAGGATGAGTTTGGTGCCGGGCAGCCCTTTCATCTGTTGCAGCCACGCCATGATGTCCAGCGGCGCATGGATCTCCGGCAGCAGGTTGCGCCCGCATTGCTCGCAGGCGGAGATGGCGACCTGCCGCCAATGTTCGAGGCGCTTTGCGGTGCGCTCGGCGGACAGCCTGGCCACGCTGCGTTCGGTATCGAGCGGCTGGATTTCCGCGACGCCCAGCTCGGTGGCTTTCTGGATTACCCAGTCCATTTTTTCGCTGCTCGACATGGCCTGCGCCAGCAAGACTGGCAGCGGTGATTCGCGGTTGGCGTTGCTGGCGGTAATGTCACCGATGACCACACGCCTGCCGCTGAGTTCGGCAATCAAGCCGTGGCATGCATTGCCCAGGCCATCGAACATTTCCACGCGATTCCCCTCGCGCAAACGCAGCACGCGCGCGGCATGATGCGCCGCTTCAGGCGGCAGATCGAACAGACCGCCGAGCGGTAGCGGCGGAGGACAATAGAAGCGCGGCATGGTCAGGTTGCAAATGAATAAGGGCATCGGCGTGATAATATAACGCCCGAAGAAATCTTGTCAGGGATATGAAATGGTCAGCCTGCAACCCCCGTTGTGCGATTTCGGCTGGAAAGCCCGCGATTTCGACCTTCCCGGCGTGGACGGCAAGCGCTACGACCTCGCCGGCGCGCGCGGCAGAAATGGCCTGCTGGTGATGTTCATCTGCAACCATTGCCCTTATGTGAAATCCATCCGCGACCGCATCGTGCGCGACACGCGCGAACTGCAACAGCACGGCATCAACAGCATCGCCATCATGTCCAACGATCCCGCCGAATACGCGGAAGACTCCTTCGCCGACATGCAGTTGGTGGCGCAACAATACGATTATCCTTTTCCATACGTGTGGGACGAAACGCAGCAGGCCGCCAAAGATTATGGTGCAGTATGCACGCCGGATTTCTTCGGCTTTAACGCCAATCTGGAGCTGCAATACCGCGGCCGGCTGGATGAGTCGCGCAAGGAAGCGGTCGCCGGCGCGCCGCGCGATTTGTTTAATGCCATGCTGCAAATTGCCCAAACCGGACAGGGACCGCGCGAGCAGATCGCCAGCATGGGTTGTTCGATAAAATGGAAAAATGCAGCGTGACACGAACCGCCCAGCGCGGTTTTTCGCATCGTTCTCATGCTCCGCATGGGAACGACAAGTAAGGAGTTAGCGTGAAAATATTGATACTCGGTGCAGGACAGGTCGGTTCCACGGTGGCGGAAAGCCTGGTGAGCGAGGCGAACGACATTACCGTCGTCGATTCAGATGGCGACAAGCTGCGCCAACTGCAGGACCGGCTGGACCTGCGCACCCTGACCGGCAATGCGGCGCACCCTTCCACGCTTGAACAGGCGGGCATTGCCGATACCGACATGCTGCTGGCCGTCACACAAAGCGATGAAGTCAATCTGGTTGCCTGCAAATTGGCGGCCAGCCTCTACAACACGCCAACCCGCATTGCCCGCATCCGATCCATTGATTATCTCAACCGCGAGGAAGTGTTCAGCGCGGATAATTTTTGTGTGGATTTCTCGATCTGCCCGGAGCAGATACTCACCGAGTACATCGTCAAGCTGATTGAGTTTCCCGAGGCGCTGCAAGTGCTGGAGTTTGCCGATGGCAAGGCGTCGCTGGTTGCGGTGCGCGCCTTTGCGGGCGGGCCGCTGGTGGGCAATCCGCTGAGTTTCCTGCGCAGCCACATGCCGCAGGTGGATGCGCGCGTCGCGGCGATTTTCCGCAAGGACAGCCCGATCATTCCGGAAGGCAATACCGTGGTCGAGGAAGGCGACGAAATTTTCTTCATTGCGGCAACTGACAACATTCGCAGCGTACTCAATGAAATGCGCCGCATGGATAAGCCCAGCAAACGCATCATGATCGTGGGCGGCGGCAACATCGGACGCCGCCTGGCCAAGGCGCTGGAGCGCGACTATCAAGTCAAGCTGATCGAATACAACAAAAAATCCTGTGAAAAACTGGCCGGGGAGCTGACCAATACGCTGGTGCTGAACGGCGACGGCACGGATGAAAAACTGATGCAGCAGGAACATGTCGATGAGATCGATGTGTTCTGCGCGCTGACCAATGACGACGAGAACAACATCATGTCATCGCTGCTCGCCAAACAGGGCGGCGCACGCAAGGTGATTGCGCTGATCAACCGCAGCGCCTACGTCGGCCTGGTACAGGGCGGCAAGATCGACATCGCGCTGTCTCCGGCGCAGGTCACCATCGGTTCACTGCTGGCATACGTGCGGCAGGGCGACGTGGTGGCGGTGCATTCATTGCGGCGCGGCGCGGCGGAGGCGCTCGAGCTGGTGGCGCACGGCGACCGCCAGTCTTCGCGCGTGGTGGGGCGGCGTATCGAAGAGATCGAGCTGCCCAAGGGCGCTACCATCGGCGCGATCGTGCGTGGCGACCAGGTCATCATGGGACATCACGACACGCTCATCGAAGCCGAAGACCATGTCATCGTGTTTGTCATCAACAAGCAGATGGTGAAGAAGGTCGAGAAACTGTTCCAGGTCAGCCTCGGGTTCTTCTGATGCAACGCACGCTGACCGTTATCCATGCTTTAGGCTTGTTGCTGGTGGTATTCAGCGCGGCTTACCTCCTGCCGGTCATTACCGCTGTAATCTACGCCGACTACGCCATATTGCTGGATTTCCTGGTGGCGATGGTTTGGACATTGGCCATCGGCTTTCTGATGTGGCTACTGACGCGCCGTTACAAGGGTGAACTGTCGATTCGCCACGGTTACCTGCTGGTGGTGGCGATGTGGACGGCGATGCCGATGTTTGCCACGCTGCCGTTGCTGCTGGCGATTCCGGATTTGTCTTTTACCGATGCCTATTTTGAAACCATGTCCGGCATGACCACCACTGGCGCAACGACGCTGGTCGGGTTGGATAACCTGCCGCCCGCGATCAACGTGTGGCGGCATGAACTGAATTGGGTCGGCGGGTTGGGTATCATCGTGCTGGCGGTGGCGATCCTGCCGCTGCTGGGTATCGGCGGACGGCAGTTGTTCAAGGCGGAAACCCCGGGGCCGATGAAGGAGGCTGCATTGACACCGCGCATCGCCGACACGGCGCGCAACCTGTGGGTGATATACGTGGCGATTACGCTGGTCTGCATCGGCGCGCTGAAATGGGCGGGAATGAACTGGCTGGACGCGGTGTGCCATGCTTTTTCCGCATTGAGCCTTGGTGGCTTCTCCACGCACGATGCCAGCGTCGGCTATTTCAATTCGCCCGCTATCGAGTTGGTGCTTATCGTGTTCATGTTGATCGCCGCGATTAATTTCGCTACGCATTTCCTTGCATGGCGCGGCAAGAGCATGAAGGTGTATTTGTCAGATGCGGAAGCCGTTGCAACAGTTATTCTGATCGTCGGCAGTTGTTTGGGGGTTGGCTATTTCCTGTGGTGGCAGGGCGTTTATCCAGAATTCTGGACGGCGTTGCGCCACGCCAGTTTTAACCTTGTTTCCATCGCGACCGATTGCGGCTATGCCAGTGTGGACTTCAACCAGTGGCCGATGTTCGCGCCGCTGTGGATGCTGTTCCTGAGCAGCATCGCATGCAGTGCCGGCTCCACTGGCGGCGGCATCAAGATGATCCGCACCCTAGTGCTGGTCAAACAGGCAGGGCGCGAATTCCTCAAGCTGTTGCATCCGGCAGTGGTCAATCCGATGAAAATCGGCGGCCATGTCGTCGCCAATAACATCGTTTTTGCGGTGCTGGGTTTCATCTTCCTGTATTTCATAAGCGTGGCGAGCCTGACGTTTGTGTTATTGATCAGCGGGTTGGATTTTGTGACCGCTTTTTCCGCCATAATCGCCTGTATCAATAACATGGGCCCCGGATTAAATATGGTCGGCCCGGCGGGCAATTATCAAGGCTTGACCGATTTCCAGACCTGGGTGTGCGCTGTCGCCATGCTGATCGGGCGTCTGGAAATCTTCACCGTGCTGATTCTGTTCACACCACATTTCTGGCGACGTTAAAAAGTGTCATGACGCGGAGAATAGGATAAGTTAGGATTGCCGCCGGGAAAGGTTTCATTATCATGGGCGGCAATTTGCCCGTTTAGCTTCTGGTTACTGTGGGGACGTAGCTCAGCTGGGAGAGCGTCGCGTTCGCAATGCGAAGGTCGGGAGTTCGATCCTCCTCGTCTCCACCAATTTTACAAAGCCCAATCAATCACGAAGCCAAGCTGAGTTCGGCAAAAATGCTGCTGGGCAAGGACGCGGCGGCCATCTGCCTGGCCAGCACAGCAGAAAGCATAGAAACTATCTTGACCAGCCCCCAACTGAGACAGCGCCTGATCGATCAGATATTGCGCGCGGCTCTTTCATCCGGAGACGACGCCGGCAGTTCGCGGGTGGAACGCTATCTCGATGCATTCCACAGCGGGTTCGGGTCACCAAATAAAGCATAAGGAAAAAAGAAAAAACGATGAGCCTCGACGAACTCCTCAGCACGCTTGAATCGCCGATTGTTACCCGTAGCAATACTCGTTGGCACCAATAGCGAGTAGTTCGGTAGTAAACTTAGCGCTACCATTTTCAGAGACATCTTTTTTCTATCTGCAACCCCATTGATGCAAAGCAATACCTTAAAAGTCACTTACCGGAAATCTGTTCTCGTCGCACTTGTGTGGACGGTGCTGGTAATCGCATCCCTTGCGTGGGGTGCATACGGCCATCGGCGCGAGGTGCTGAGTATCGCTTACCAGAACGCAGTTACCATCATAGCCAAGGATATCGCTTTCCGTAATTGGGCCGCATTGCATGGTGGCGTCTATGTTCCCCCGACTGAACAAACGCCCCCCAACCCATATCTTGATTTCTTGCCAGAGCGTGACGTGGTGACTACGACTGGCAAGAAACTTACGCTGATGAATCCTGCTTATGTGCTGCGGGAAGCGCAGTCCCTCTATCAGGGCGAGCATGGGGAATCGGCGCATATAACCAGCCTGAACCCGATAAACCCGGATAATGCGCCGGATGAGTGGGAAAAGATGGCGCTCAACCGTTTTGAGTTTGGCGCAAGAGAAATCAAGGGGGTGACACAAAGCGAGGGGGTTACGCAAATGCGCGTGATGCGCGCGTTTGTGGTTGGCAAGGATTGCTTGAAGTGCCATGCCCGCCAGGGCTACAAGGTGGGCGACATACGCGGGGGTATCTCCGCAACCATTCCGCTTAAACCGTTATTCGATATTGAAGCGCGGGATATTCGCAATGCCTCGATCAGCCACGGGGTTATCTGGTTGTTCGGCATGCTGGTGATCAGCGCCTATCAGGTTGTCCGCAAGCGTGAAATCGGACGCATCGTTCGGCAACAGGAACTTGAATATCAGGCGAACACGGATGCGCTCACCGGGCTTGCCAATCGTCATGCCTTCATGACCCGTGCGGAACAGGAGCTGGCGCGCGCAAAGCGCTATAGAGGCGAACTCTCGCTGCTGATGGCGGATATTGATTTCTTCAAGAAGGTGAACGACACCTACGGCCACCAGGCGGGAGACATGGTTCTCAAGAAATTGGCGGAGGTTTTTTTGCTGGCGCTGCGTGACATTGATTTCGCCGCACGTTTCGGCGGCGAAGAATTCATCGTTCTTCTGCCGGAAACCAATGCTGAAAATGCATTGATAACCGCCGAACGGTTGCGGGCATCGGTCAATGACACCCAGGTTACGCTGCCACAGGGGGCAGTGGTGAAACTGACCGTTTCGATCGGGGCTGCCAGCTACGCTGCTTCCGCCAATGACAGCCTCGAGAAATTAATTTATGAAGCCGACAAGGCGCTTTATGCAGCCAAGGAAACCGGTCGCAACAAGGTGTGCATGAACGGTTGCACACCGGTATGACTATAAACCGCAACGGCTTGACGTGAAACCTCGTGCCCTGAATTTCACAATTCATATCGCACCGGCTGGCCATCGGAAACAACGGCTCCAAGCAAATAATTCTTTTTACGTTTATAATCCGCACCCTCCGAGGGGTGCTGCAGCGGGTTTGATTGCCATTCCCCCGTCAGGCTCGGAGCCGCAACCGTTTCAACGGCACCCATTCATTAACCTTTATGAATGGAGTGTTTCATGAACGCCGCTTTCACCGATTACAAAATTGCCGATCTGTCCCTCGCCGCCTGGGGGCGCAAGGAGATCGCCATTGCCGAGACCGAGATGCCAGGCCTGATGGCGATCCGCCAGGAATTCACCGGGAGCCAGCCGCTCAAGGGCGCGCGCATCACCGGCTCGCTGCACATGACCATCCAGACCGCCGTGCTGATCGAGACGCTGACCGCGCTCGGCGCGGAAGTGCGCTGGGCATCCTGCAACATTTATTCGACCCAGGATCACGCCGCTGCCGCCATCGCTGCCGACGGCATCGCGGTGTTTGCCGTCAAGGGCGAGACGCTGGCCGAATACTGGGACTACACCCACCGCATCTTCGAATGGCCGGACGGTGGCTATTCCAACATGATCCTCGACGATGGCGGCGACGCCACGCTGTTGCTGCATCTGGGCGCGCGCGCCGAAAAAGACGCTGCGCTGATCAGCAAACCGGCTTCGGAAGAAGAAACCTGCCTGTTCGCCTCGATCAAGGCCAAGCTGGCTACGGATCCGGGCTGGTATTCGACACGCCTTGCGCAGATCAGGGGCGTGACCGAAGAGACCACCACCGGCGTGCACCGCCTGTATCAGATGCACGAGCGCGGCGAACTTAAATTCCCCGCGATCAACGTCAACGATTCCGTCACCAAGTCCAAATTCGACAACCTGTACGGCTGCCGCGAATCGCTGGTGGACGGCATCAAGCGCGCCACCGACGTGATGATCGCGGGTAAGGTTGCCGTGATCGTCGGTTACGGCGACGTGGGCAAGGGCTGCGCGCAAGCGATGCGCGCACTATCCGCCCAGGTCTGGGTCACCGAGATTGACCCGATCTGCGCGCTGCAGGCCGCGATGGAAGGCTACCGCGTAGTGACCATGGAATATGCCGCCGACAAGGCCAACATTTTCGTCACCACCACCGGCAACTTCCATGTGATCACCCACGAGCACATGGCGAAGATGAAGGATCAGGCCATTGTGTGCAACATCGGCCACTTTGACAACGAGATCGACGTCGCTTCGCTGGAAAAATATCAGTGGGATGAGATCAAGCCGCAAGTCGATCACGTCATTTTCCCGGACGGCAAGCGCATCATCCTGCTTGCCAAGGGACGCCTGGTGAATCTCGGCTGCGGCACCGGCCATCCGTCCTACGTGATGTCCTCGTCGTTCGCCAACCAGACCATCGCGCAGATCGAACTGTTCACCCGCACCGCAGACTACCCGGTTGGCGTCTACACGCTGCCGAAACATCTGGATGAAAAGGTGGCGCGCCTGCAACTGACCACGCTGAATGCGCAGTTGAGCGAACTGACCGACCAGCAGGCTGCCTATATCGGCGTGCCGAAGGAAGGCCCGTACAAGTCGGAGCATTATCGCTACTAATTCCAATTCTCAATAGAAACAGGAATAACGTAGGGTGCGTTCCACGCACCAGTTGGTAATGGTGCGTGGAACGCACCCTACGAAATTATTATTCGTTTGTAACGCGAATTAGAGTAAGCGGTAATTTCGTTTGGCCGCCAGTTGTTCTGGAGAATATTAATGAGGCTGCTGTTAATTTGGATTCTCAATGCGCTGGCCTTGCTGGCCGTGGCGAATTTTGTGCCTGGCATCCACCTTGACAGCTTTGCCGATGCGATGATCGCCGCGTTCTTTCTCGGCCTGGTCAATACGCTGATCCGCCCGCTGTTGCTGCTGCTCACACTGCCGGTCACACTGCTCACCCTGGGGCTGTTCATTTTTGTCATCAACGGCCTGCTGTTCTGGTCCGTCGGTTCGGTGTTGCGCGGCTTCGTGGTGGACGGTTTCTGGTATGGCGTGCTTGGCGCAGTCTTGTACAGTATTTTTTCATGGGGGCTGTCCGCAGCCGCCGCACAGATCATGAGGAAATCATGAATAAACCGCTTTTCAGCTTCGAATTTTTCCCGCCGCACACGCCGGAAGGCGTGGAAAAACTCGCCGCCACGCGCAAGCAATTGACGGCGCTTCATCCTGATTATTTCTCCGTAACCTTCGGTGCGGGCGGCTCCACGCAGGAGCGCACCCTGGAAATCGTGCAGCAGATCAAGGCGGAGGGGCTTGAGGTCGCGCCGCATTTGTCCTGCGTCGGCTCGACGCGCGAAAATATCCGCAGCATCCTGCACACCTACCAGCAGCTTGGTATCCGGCGCATCGTCGCACTGCGCGGCGACCTGCCTTCCGGCATGGCTACCACCGGCGAATTCCAATATGCCAACGAACTGGTGTCGTTCATCCGTGCGCAAACCGGCGAGCATTTCCATATTGAAGTGGCGGCCTACCCGGAAGTGCACCCGCAGGCCCGCTCGGCGCGCGACGATCTCGTCAATTTCAAGCGCAAGGCTGCGGCCGGGGCGGACTCGGCGATCACCCAGTATTTCTACAATGCCGATGCCTATTTCCATTTCGTTGACGAATGCCGCAAGATCGGCGTCACCCTTCCGATTGTGCCGGGCATCATGCCCATCGTGAAGTTCACCCAATTGGCGCGCTTCTCCGATATGTGCGGCGCGGAAATCCCGCGCTGGATACGCCGCACGCTGGAAGGCTTCGGCGACGACAGCGAATCGGTGCAGGCTTTTGGTCTCGACGTAGTCACGCAATTGTGCGAGAAACTGCTCTCGGGTGGCGCGCCCGGCCTGCACTTCTACACGCTGAACCAGGCCGGACCCGCGCTGGAAATCTGGAAGCGGCTGGGGATTTGATGCGCGCTCCGGAGTTGCTGCTGCCTGCCGGCACGCTGGAAAAAATGCGCACCGCCTATGCCTTCGGCGCGGATGCGGTGTATGCCGGGCAGCCGCGTTATTCGCTGCGTGCGCGCAACAACGAATTCCAACTGGAAGAACTGCAAACCGGGATTCAGGAAGCGCATGCGCTCGGCAAGAAGCTGTTCGTCGCCAGCAACCTGATGCCGCACAACGCCAAGGTGAAGACCTACATGGCGGACATGGAGCCGGTCATCGCGATGCGGCCGGACGCGCTGATCATGGCCGACCCCGGCCTGATCGCGATGGTGCGCGAACGCTGGCCGGAAATGCAGGTTCATTTGTCAGTGCAGGCCAACACCGTCAACTACGCTGCGGTGAAATTCTGGCAATCGCTCGGCCTGACACGCGTGATCCTGTCGCGCGAACTGTCGCTGGACGAGATCGAGGAAATCCGCCAGCAATGCCCGGACATCGAGCTCGAAGTGTTCATCCACGGCGCGCTGTGCATCGCCTATTCCGGGCGCTGCTTGTTGTCCGGCTACTTCAATCACCGCGACGCCAACCAGGGCACCTGCACCAACTCCTGCCGCTGGGATTACAAAGTGGACAGCGCCATCGAGGATGGCGCAGGCGACATCCGGAAAATAGATTTCGATTTTGACAAAGAATTGAGTGAATCCGCGCTGTCCGACTGCGGCAGCCAGCCGCGCCACCCGCTCGCCGACCGCGCGTATCTGATCTCGCGCGCCGACCATCCGGACGAACTGATGCCGGTGCTGGAAGACGAGCACGGCACCTACATCATGAACTCCAAGGACCTGCGCGCGGTGGAACATGTCGAGCGCCTGGTGAAGATCGGCATTGACTCGCTGAAAGTCGAAGGCCGCACCAAATCCATCTACTACGTGGCGCGCACCGCGCAGGTGTACCGCCAGGCGATCGACGATGCGGCCGCAGGCAGACCGTTCAACTACGCACTGCTCGGCGCGCTGGATGCGCTGGCAAGCCGCGGCTACACCGACGGCTTCCTCGAACGCCACCATACCCACGAACAACAGAACTACCTGCGCGGCCACTCCGAAAGCACGCGCCAGCAATATGTCGGCGATATCGTTGCATGCGCCAACGGCATCGCCGAGATCAATGTGAAGAATAAATTCCAGGTCGGCGACAGGCTGGAAATCATTCATCCCTCCGGCAACCGCATCGTGGAGCTAACCGGGATGAAGAGTACCGAAGGCGAGCCGATCACCATAGCGCCCGGCAGCGGCCATCGGGTGCAAATACCGTTGCAGGGCGAGCTGGCAAATGGGATGGTGGCCAGGTTTCTGTAGGCAGGAAATGAAGAACGCTGTCGTGGTTATCGGGTGTTTGAGTTAAGGAGGACTTAAGGAGTGCTCACTATGCTCCTCTCCAGCTTGTACGGTTCAGCCATACCGGCGACACCCGTTGCTGTCGCTCACCCGATTCAGTTAAAGGATATCTTCGATGAACTGGAAAAATACTACAATCCGCTACGGATCGCTTTCTATCGGAATCCACTGGTTGATGCTGCTGCTCTTCGTTGCGGTATATGCCTTCATAGAGCTGCGCGAGCTATACCCCAAGGGAAGCGATCCCCGCGAGGCGATGAAGGCATGGCACTTCATGCTCGGCATGCTGGTTTTCGCGCTGGTCTGGCCGCGTCTGGCCGCGCGTTTTTCCGGACCCACGCCGGCGATCCAGCCGGAACCGGCAAGCTGGATGCAGTTAGCCGCCAAACTGGGACATCTGGCGCTCTATGCGTTGATGGTCGTCGTGCCGTTGCTCGGTTGGCTATCGCTCAGCGCAGCCGGAAAGCCGACCCCGTTCTTCGGCCTGGAACTTCCGGCGCTGATCGGCGAAAACAAGGAGCTCGCGAAGCAGATCAAGGAGATGCATGAAACCATCGGCACTTTGGGATACTACCTCATCGGTCTGCACATGGCGGCGGCCTTGTATCACCAGCACATCAAGCACGACAACACCGTGGCCCGAATGCTCCCCATACAAAAATAACCCGTGTGACCCTGGCAGGGCTTGCGTATATGATCCTCTCCACACTTTCCGAATCCGGCCGCTACGCCGCACTGCACCCGTTGTTCCCGCGCGCCTTCGAATTCATCCGCGACACCGATTTACTGGTGCTCGCGCCGGGGCGTTACCCTATTGTCGGCGAGCAGTTGTTCGTCATCGTGGAGAATGTCGCCGGGCGCACGCGCGAGGCGGCGAAGCTGGAATGCCATCGCAAGTACATTGACATCCAACTGGTGCTGGAAGGGGTGGACGAGATGGGCTGGAAGGCGCTGGCGGATTGCGTTGATCCGGTGAGCGATTACAGCGCGGAGAAAGACATCCGGTTTTTCCACGACGCACCGGCAGCGTGGATCGCCACGCCGCCCGGGGCGTTCTGCATCTTCTTTCCAGAAGATGCGCATGCGCCACTGGTTTCCGCTGGCCATATCCGCAAGGCGATCTTCAAGATCGCGGTGTAGTTCCTGTTCGCAGACCCGGGAAAAGCAAAAAATCCGGAAAGATGTTCACTAACCTGTTGAATTTGGTGGGTCGCTTGTGGTAGCTTCCCAACTGTTTTGCCAAATGCCATTATGGCGGGGTTGCTGGTCCCGCCCTTTGGTTTCCCATTTAGCTTATTTTGACTGCAGGTTGCTCTTATGATGCGATTATATTCGGGCACGACGTGCCCATACTCCCACCGTTGCCGGATTGTGCTTTATGAGAAGGGCATGGACTTTGAAGTTATCGATATAGATTTGATGAGCCGCGCCGAGGATATCGCAGCGATCAATCCATACAACAAAGTGCCGGTACTGATCGAACGCGATCTGATCCTGTATGAAGCCAATATCATCAACGAATACATCGATGAGCGCTTCCCTCACCCGCAGCTGATGCCGCCGGATCCTGTCATGCGCGGACGCGCCCGTTTGTTCCTGCATCGCTTTGAAGATGAGCTTTACAGCCATGTGGATGCGATAGAGCAGGGCGGCAAGAACGCCGACAAGGCGCGTGCCGTCATCCGCGACAATCTGACCCAGCTCGCGCAGATATTGACCAAGCAGAAATTTTTGCTGGGCGATGAGTTTTCCATGCTGGATGTGGCGATTGCGCCCTTGCTGTGGCGGCTTGAGCACTATGGCATTCAAATGGGCAAGGATGCCGCGCCGCTGATGAAATACGCCGAACGGTTGTTTTCCCGTCAGGGCTTTATCGACGCGCTTACTCCCTCCGAAAGAGCGATGCGCAAATAATGAGTGATTTGTCCACGCGCCCGTACCTGATCCGCGCGATTTACGAATGGTGCGTGGATAGTGGTTTGACTCCTTATCTGGCGGTACGGGTTGATGAGCACACCGAGGTGCCGCCTGCCTTTGTGAAAGACGGCGAAATTGTCCTGAACATCAGTGCAAGCGCGGTGCGCAACCTGGAAATGGGCAACGAGATGATTACCTGCAACGGACGCTTCGGCGGCGCGCCGTTTGATGTGATGGTGCCTGTCGTGGCGGTCATCGGCATATTCGCCAAGGAAACCGGTCAGGGTCTGGTGTTCCAGGGCAGCGATCCGCAACAAACGCCGCCCACCGCAAACGGCGGCAATGAAGAGCACAAACCGGCGCCGCGCAAGCCGCACTTGAAGATTGTGAAATAATCCACGCCTGGATTCAGCCGTAAAAAAAGCCGCAGAAACTGCGGCTTTTTTATTCCGGCATGCCGCCCATCAGGCGGCGGGCAAGGCCAGTGTTGCGTGCATCTTGCTTAATGCCTTCTGCTCGATTTGACGGATACGTTCGGCCGACACCTTGAATTCGGCGGCCAGATCATGCAGCGTCGCGGCAGCGCCATCATCGCACAACCAGCGCGCCTCAATGATGCGGCGGCTGCGTTCATCCAGTCCGCCCAGAGCATTTGCCAGGCCGGACGTTTGCAGGCGCTCACGCTCGGACGTTTCCAGAATACGTGACGGCTCATGCTCTGCGCTATCGGCCAGATAATGGATTGGCGCATAACTTTCGGCGTCATCGCTGCTGCCCGGCTCCAGCGCGACCTCATGCCCGGCAAAGCGCGCCTCCATTTCCACCACATCGCGTTCGCTGACGTTAAGCTGCTGGGCAATTTCACTGATTTGCTGCGGCTTGAGCGGCGCCAGCCCTTGTTTCATGCTGCGCAGGTTGAAAAACAACTTGCGCTGCGCCTTGGTGGTGGCGATCTTCACCAGCCGCCAGTTGCGCACCACGAACTCGTGAATTTCGGCGCGTATCCAGTGCAGCGCGAACGATACCAAGCGCACCCCGCGATCCGGGTCGTAACGTTTTACCGCCTTCATCAGGCCGATGTTGCCTTCCTGAATCAGATCGGCCTGCGGCAATCCGTAACCGGCATAGCCGCGAGCCACGCTGACTACCACGCGCAGATGAGAAAGCACCAGCTTGCGTGCCGCGTCCAAGTCATCCTCGGTTTTGAAACGTGTCGCCAAGGCAAACTCCTCCTCCTGGGACAGAACGGGAAAGCGATTCACCGTCTGGATATAGCCATCCAGGCTGCCCACAGCAGAAGGTATCGGCAGATTGATTGCTGTATTCATGGCATTTCCTCCTTATGATTTTTATATTCTAGCACTCCAATACTATGAGTGCCAAGAAGGATGATGGTTCGCGGTTAAAGCACATCGGCACCGGAATCCAGGAGACAGGCTACCGCTGCATCGTTTGTGGAGGTGAGAGCGAAGGCGGAAGTGGCTATTTCCCAATCAACATTCATATCCTCGTAGATCTTGTTCAACAGGCGTATCATTCAACAGCGCCAGTCGGTCCAATATCCGGCCCTCAGGTACCCGGCATCGGAACGGTTCTATTCTTCTGCACGCTTCGCGAAGCGTTGCTCAATACGTTCCTTCTCAATCATCTTCGAGCGCAACGCGTTCCTGAGAATCTCATTGATAAGCTCTTGGATGACAACAAGCTGGCTAGTGTTTAATTGCATAAATTAACAATTGTATTTCTGAGTTGCGATCCTTTAACCTCGCGCTTGCGCCAGACGAAGGGAAGAGTTAAAGGGGCCAAAGAGTTAAAGGGGCCAGGCTCACATTAGTTTGCTAAACTTCCTGCCATGCCTCGCCGCCCCCGCATCCATCTCGCAAACCTGCCTTTGCACATCGTGCAGCGAGGGCATAACCGCGATGCGTGTTTTTTCGCCGAAGAGGATTATCACACTTATCGTCACTGGCTGGGAGAGGCGCTCAAGTCTACGGGCTGCCTGCTTCACGCATACGTTCTGATGACCAACCACGTGCATTTGCTGCTGACTCCGCCGGAACCGGAGGCTGTTTCGCGGTTGGTGATTTCGCTGGGCAGGCGTTATGTGCAATACATCAATAAGTCTTACCGACGCACCGGCACGTTGTGGGACAGCCGCTACAAGTCGTCGCTGGTGCAGGCCGATGATTATCTGCTGCTGTGCCAGCGGTATATCGAACTCAACCCCGTGCGCGCCGATATGGCGAATGATCCGGCGCATTATCGCTGGAGCAGCTACCGGGCGAATGGACTCGGGCAAGCCGATTCGTTGCTGACACCGCATGATGTTTATCTTGGCCTTGGGCGAAGTGAGGCAGGCAGGTTGGAGGCATATCGGGCTTTGTTCCGTTCAGAGCTCGATGCCGATGCGATTGGCGATATCCGCACGGCGCTGGAGCAGGGGCAGCCACTGGGAAATTCGCGATTCCTCGATAGTGTTGAACGCGCTACGGGGCAGCGACGCGAAGCTAAACCGCGTGGTCGTCCTCGAAAGCGGTTGGCAGAATCGGATGGAGCAGAAGAGCAGTTGCTGATCGAAATTTGAGCCTGGCCCCTTTATTCTTTATCGAAATTTGAGCCTGGCCCCTTTATTCTTTATTCCTCCTTTATTCTCTAAGTCGATCACAGGGAAGCACAGGGAAGCACAGGGAAGCCCGCGCAATCGTTATTGCGCCGACTGGCAAGTATTTTGCATCTGGTCTCCTTGCGCGGGATAATCAGCCAACACAACAGAGGAATACACCATTGCGCTACTGGCTGATGAAATCCGAACCGTCCGATTGCAGCATCGACGATCTCGCCGCAATGCCGAACCAGACTGTCGCCTGGTACGGCGTGCGCAACTACCAAGCGCGCAACTTCATGCGCGACCAGATGCGGGTCGGCGATGGCGTGTTGTTTTACCACTCCAACTGCAAGGAGCCAGGCATCACGGGCATTGCCCGGGTCAGCAGCAGCGTTTATCCCGACGCGACGCAGTTCGACCGCAACAGCAAATACTTCGATCCCAAGGCTACGCCGGAGCAGCCGCGCTGGTTCAATGTGGATGTGCAACTGGCAAGGAAGATACCGCTCATCACCATCGGCGAATTGCGGCGACATCCGCAACTGGCGCGAATGCGCACCCTGCAGCGTGGCAACCGCCTGTCGATCACGCCGCTCGATCCGGCGGAGTGGCAATTTATCCTGAAGCATCTGGTGCATGACTCGACAGGGGATTCATGATGGAATGGTATGCAGCCTATCTTCTGCTCGGCGCCTTCGTCGGTTTCTTCGCCGGACTGTTTGGCATCGGCGGCGGATTGGTGCTGGTGCCGGTGTTGAGTTTCCTGTTTGAAGCGCAACATCTTGGCGGCGCGCAAAATCTGCATCTCGCGCTGGGCACCTCGATGGCCGCCATTCTCTATACCGCCGTCGCCAGCGCCTACGCCCATCACTCGCGCGGCGCGGTCAACATGCATATCGTGCGCAACACTGCGCCGGGCATGCTACTGGGCGCGCTGCTTGGCGCGTTGTTTGCCGGCAGTATTTCGTGGTTTTATCTGTCCCTGTTTTTTGTGCTGTTCGTGTATTTCGCCGCCACCCAGATGCTGCTTGGGTTCAGGCCGAAGGCCAGCCGGCAACTGCCCGGACGCGCCGGCCTGACGCTGGCCGGCAGCGGTATCGGCGCAATCAGCAGCCTCGTCTCCATCGGCGGCGGGACGCTGAGCGTGCCCTTCATGCTGTGGCACAACATTTCCCTCCGGCAAGCCATCGGCACCTCGGCCGCGCTCGGCTTTCCCATCGCGCTCGGCGGCACCGCTGGCTATGTCGCTACCGGTCTGGCATTGCATACATTGCCTGCCGGCACGCTGGGCTTCGTCTATCTTCCCGCACTATTCATGGTTGCCCTGGGCAGCGCCTTCACCACACCGCTCGGCGCAAAAGCTGCCCATAGCCTGCCGCTGGCGTTGCTGCGCCGCAGCTTTGCCATACTGCTGTTTGTCTTGGCGACAAAAATGCTGCTGAAGGTTTTCACCTGAGGCATCAGCGTGGCATTTCGATGCGCCGGTACAACCAGTAGTATTCGTTCTTGTCACCCTTGCGTCCGCCTTCCCAGATTTTTTCCCAGCGTGTTTCGTCGAGCAATGGCCTGGATAGTTTGTCGCCCTGCAGCAGACGCAAATCGCAATGATTATTGGGATCGTGCCGCGTGATGATGTCGCCAAAATAATGCAGCATGGCGCGCTGTCCTTCGCCCAGGCTATCGCGCCCGATACATTGGTATTGTTCCGGCATGGATTGCTTCAGTGAGGCGACCATGCCGCGGTAGCTCTTGCCGCTGTCCAGCCATGGCAGCCACAGCGTCATCGCGAGTATCCACACCAGCGTGATACCGGTAGCCCAATTGACTACCGCGCGGCGCATCGAGCGGCCGACGCGCCACACCAGTATCAGCCACAGCACGGTGGCGATAATGGCGATAATGAACGGCATGGTCTGGAACTCAGGCTCAAAACCCGGCTGATAATCTTTCAGCAGTCGCGTAATTTTGGCGTGGTTGTCCAGCAGCAATCCCGCCCAACCCCACCACATCAAAATGGCGGCCAGCGCGAAAGTCATCAACCCAAACCAGTCCAGCGCATTGGCCGCACCGCGTTTCAGCGACGATAGCGAGGCGGTGGCAAGCAGGGTGATTGGCAGCAGCATCGGCAGCGCGAACACTTCCTTGATGTGCGGCACAAAGCTGAGCGTGACCAGCATTACGCCGAAAGCAACCAGCGGCAATTGCAGATCATCGCGTTGCGCAATGCGGTGGCGTGATTGCCATATCACCCAGGCTGCGAGCGGCAATGCTGGCCATGCCAGCCACGGCAGATTTTTCAGGTAATAGAGCGATTCCCTGCTCGGCCCGCTTTTCGCATAATCCAGCCAATGGCCGATGTTGTGCGCCCATATCCAGTCGGCGAACAGACGTGGTGAGTGTTGATACAACAGCAATGGCCAGGCAGTGAGCCATGGCAGCGCGCACAGCGCGGCGATGGCCATACTGGAAAAATAGTTGCGCACGCGCCACTGCCGGAACAACGCGGGCAACAGCGCGGCGATAAGGACAAATAGCACCGGCGCGATGAAGCCCTTGGACATGAAACCGATGCCCATACCGGTGCCGATCAGCACGCCGGCGCGCATGGCACGTTCCTGGCTGAGCGAAAAACCGAGCATCATCATCGCGCATCCGGCGAGCAGCGCAAGGTCGGTGATCATCTGGTGTGCGCGTACCAGCATGCCAACGCAGCCCAGCAGAATGATCGCGGCGGCCCAGCCACGGTTCTCACCGTACAGCTTGCGTCCGGCAAGGCCGGTGAACAACAGGGTCAGCGCAATATAAAAACCGCTGGCGAGGCGCGCGCCATCGTGCAGCGGCAACAGCGGCGAGAACAATCCGGCGAACAGTGCGGCGGTCCAGTAAAACAGCGGCGGCTTGTCCATGTACGGTTCACCGGCAAGCGCAGGCGCCAGCCAATCACCGCTTTGCAGCATGGAATAAATCAAGCCGAAACCGGTCGCTTCATCCGGTTTCCACGGGTCATGCCCGACCAGCCCGGTAGCAACCCAGATCAGGATCAGCACCGCAAGCAGCAACGCCTTGGCAGGGGTGACCGGGTGCGGGTCGGTGGGTTTGATGAAATACATTTATTCGACGATCTTGATACGCTGCCCCGCCTGCGGCTCGCCGTCCGGATATTGCGCGTTGATCAGGCGCAGGTAGCTTTCCGCCGATTTGCCGAGTGGAGAATTTCGCGCGAGCCCGGCGTAGGTATCGCCCTGCCGCGCGGTGATGACGCGGATGCCAAGCGGTTTGACCAGCCTGCGTTCGCCGGCGGTGATGGAATGGAAGCTGCGCACGGTGTCGAAAATAGCGTTGCGGTGCGCGTTCAGCCCGCCGCGCGCCTTGGCCTGCGCCTGCAGGATGTAGGCGTATTTGTCGTGGTAGATCACGCCGCCTATCGCATTGGGCAGTTCAAAAGTTGCGGCGGACAGCCCGTCGAGATCGAGGCGCTGGACATTGCCGTTTGCACCGGCCATGCGGCGCGCATATTCGACCGGGGTGCCGCGCGGCTTCTGATCCATTTTCATTTGCAGCCGAGCCTCGCCGCCGGGGCTGACGGCGATCAGCGCATCCGGCAGGTTGTGCACCTGCCAGGCTTCCGGGAATTGCAGCGCGATGCCCAGTTCGCCGTGGTAGAAACGGTTGTTGCGCACCACGCCCTGGTCGGTATTGTCGTTGAACACCAACCCGTCGATGGCGGCGAGGAATTCGCCGCGGCCTTCAAAGGGCGCAGCAGGCGCCAGCCGGTCCGCTTCGCCGACTACCTGCTTCAGGCGCGTGTCGTTATCCGGGTGCGTGGCGAACAGGCCAGAGTAGCGACGCGGCTCGCGTCCTTCCTGTTTTGCCAGTTCGATATCTTTCAGTTCCTGGTTCTTCAGCACGCGCAGGACGCGGATGATGGCCTGCGGGTCGTAATCGGCGCGCGCCAGATATTGCGCGCCCAGCCGGTCGGCTTCGAGCTCGTGCTCGCGCCCGTAGCCGGACAGCAGCACGCCGCCAAGGATGTTGGTCAGGTTCTGCCCGAGGCTGGTGCCGATTTCCGGCACGAAGATCGAGGCGACCGCCAGCCCGATATTCGCGACCTGCGCTGCGCTCTGCTGACGTACACCGTGGCGCGCCGTGACATGGCCGATTTCATGCCCCACCACGGCGGCCAGCTCCGCCTCGCTGCCGAGATAAGCCAGGATGCCGCGCGTGATGTAAACATAACCGCCGGGCAGCGCAAAGGCGTTGATCTCCGGCGTGTCCAGCACGGTAAAGCGGTATTGCAGGTGGGAGCGGTGGCTGTTTTTTGCGAGTTTCTGGCCAACGCGATCGACATAATCCTGCAACGCCTTGGATTCGTAAACCTGGTATTGCTTGCTGATCACCTGCTCGTTGTATTGGCGGCCAATGGCGATTTCCTGGCTTTCCGACATCATCACAAAATCGCTTTGTCCGGTCACCGGATTCTGGGCGCAACCGGCCAGCAGCGAAAGGGCAAGGCTGATAATCAGAAGACGCATGTCAGTTCCTGTTCGATGTTCTAACCAGACGGGATTGTCGCCGCAAATAAAAAAGGCAGCAAACGCTGCCTTTTGATGAAGCGGCTGCGTAAAGTTCCTACGCCGCAGCTTTGGTGCCGTATTTCTGGCGGAACTTGTCGATGCGGCCGGCGGTATCGACGATCTTCTGCGTGCCGGTGTAGAACGGGTGGCATTCGGAGCAAACTTCGACGCTCAGCGCCGGCTTGCTCATCGCGGATTTGGTCTT
>Ga0209317_1001502_pt1 | contig 20063 bp, 17 predicted proteins | sample RifGroB2_FD_183994 | JGI IMG/M metagenome (GOLD analysis project Ga0209317, IMG submission 183994) | Soil microbial communities from Rifle, Colorado, USA - Groundwater B2 (SPAdes) (version 2) | ecosystem: Environmental > Terrestrial > Soil > Unclassified | place: Rifle, Colorado | collected... | reverse complement strand
CTGACCCCGGAACTGGTAAAGGAACTGAAGTGGCTGCACAGAAGCTGCGGCTACAAGAAGGCGATAAGAGAGGGAATACTCTAAACCGCTGTTACTGTAAAACATTACGCAGAACATAGAACATAGACATAGAACATAGAACATAGAACATAGAACGGTTTCCAGCAGTTCTTAGACAAGGAGTAGTATATTGGCGATCGTTGAAGACAAAAAAATGGCAGCGGCAAGGCTTTGCGAAGCAGATTTCCAGGCCCTGCCCCTGAAACAAAAGAGCGAATACCTCAGAACAGTTGCGGCGAAGGAGAAGATGGACCTGATCCTTGCCGATCCGGAGGCGAAGAAACTCACCTCCGCACTTGAGCCTCAGGAGTTTTTCTGGCTCATGAAGGAAATCGGGGAGGCTGATGCGCTGGAACTGCTGCGCATCGCCTCCGCCGAGCAGTGCGTCTTCATCCTGGACATGGAGCTTTGGGACGGGTGGACCTTTTCAGAGGAGAAGGCTTGTCACTGGCTCGCCCATTTCATGGAGGGGGGAGAACCGCGGATTCATGAGCTGTTGAAGCATGTCGATTATGAAATTTTGCAGCTATTGCTGGGGCGCGAGCTGGTGGTCGGAGGGGGCATAGGCGACCATTCCAATGACGAGGAGCGTCTGGCCGATTATGACCACACCTTCGATGGCGTTTTCATGCTCACCTTCAAGAACCCCAAGCACAGCCAACTGATCGGATCTTTCCTGTCCATGCTCGTCAAGCTGGACAACCCGCTCTACACGGCGCTCATGGAGGGGATCAAGGGGGACGTGGACCTGGAACTGGAAGAGGAGTGTCAGCGGTTTCGCAACGGAAGGCTGCAGGATCTTGGCTTTCCTCCCTATGAGGAGGCACTTTCCATTTACGCGCGCGTGAACCCCGACCAGTTCCAGCTGAGCGGCGGCAAGGTGCACTCACCGGCAGGGGAGGGGGGGCAACTGATGCCGGCTACCCCTGATCGGGACACCCTCTTTTTCAGAGCCCTCGCGCTTGCCGATGAGCCGACACTGCTCCAGGAGCTGAATTACCTGGTCAACACGGCGCTGGTAGCGGAGGGTAGCGCTTTTCACGAGCCGGAATCGATGCTTGGCGTCCTGCACCGCGTCTGCGGCTACGTGAACATAGCCCTGGAGAAGTTGTCTTCAGGAGACGAGCAGAGGGCGGCAAAAATCCTGGTCGATGAGGAGTTGAAGCGGTTGTTCCAGCTTGGCTTCAGCATCGTGATGCAGCTGAAATTCTCCGCCGAGAAGACCGGGACCGAGGATTACGCGACGGGCAAGCTTTTGGCCGGGCTGAAGGCGAAACGTCCCCGCTACTACCGCGGGCTCGACCCCGATGGTGTCGACGGCTACCGGGAGTTCAAGGATCTGGCCGACGTGCAGCGTGTAGCCGATCTGCTGGACCGGCTTGCCGGGTAAAAGGTTCTTCCCGCGACGACACAGCTTTAACATCCTCCTGATGCGCGCTTTCGGAAACCCCGCCCTCTCCCCCCAGGGGAGGGGCGGGTAGGGCGCGCCGCTGACTCCACCGCCGCTTACCGGGTTGTCCCTCATCACCCCTTCCCCTCTCCATAACCTCTTTAATTCCTCCTTGATTTGCGCTTGGCCGACGGGAGTTTGTGAATTGCAAATCATAACCCCATTGGTATGATTCTTAGCATTTGCTTATGTTTCGCCCGGCTACGCTTTCAATCCCGGTGCTGGAAAGGGGCGTTTGCTCGGCGTATAACCTGATGCTCCATTCACCTGCGGTTACTCTTGCGGGTCGCTCGGTGCAGGATGGGTTGCCGTGGGGGGGAACGATGATGGGACGCGGACGGGCCGCGGTTTCTCCTAACGCCATGGCAGGCATCAGGGGGTAGCGATGAAGGTGCTAGTAGTCGATGATTCCCGCAACGATCGCAAGATCATCCGCTACAACTTCGAGTGGCACGGCTGTCAGGTTCTTGAGGCCTCCAACGGCAAACAGGGACTGGAGCTGGCAGCAGCCGAGAGACCGGATCTGATCATCTCGGACTGCCTCATGCCGATCATGGACGGTTTCCAGTTCCTCCACGAGTTGAAGAAACTCACCGAACTGAGATCGATCCCTTTCATCTTTTATTCGGCCGTCTACACCGGGAGCAAGGAGGCTGAACTTGCGGCCGCGCTGGGCGCCCTGGCGTTCCTGGAGAAGCCGAAGCGTCCCGACGAACTATGGGAGGAGGTCGGCAGCTTGCTGGCGGCGGAGTCGACCGTGGAGGGGGAGGCCCAAGCGAAGCAGTGGCGCGAGGAGGATTTTCTGCGCAACTACAGCCAGATGGTCGCTGGGAAACTGGAGGAGAAGGTCAGGGAGTTGTCCGAGACGAACGAGAGCCTGTTGAGGCTGAACAGCGAGCTGGAACGGCGTGTTGTGGACCGTACCGCCCAGTTGGAGGCAGCCAACCGGGAGCTGGAAATGTTCAGCTACTCCGTCTCGCATGACCTGCGCGCCCCTTTGCGGCACATCGACGGCTTCAGCCAGGCCCTGATCGACGAGTACGCCGCGAAACTCAACACGACGGGGAGGGAGTACCTGGACCGCCTCAGGAAATCCAGCCGCCGCATGATGGACATGATCGACGCCCTGCTGGAGCTGTCCCGCCACACCAGGGGGAAGATCGTCAAGGAGAGCGTCGATCTGAGCGCCCTCGCGCAGGAAGTCGGCGCCCAGCTGGCAGGCTCGCAGCCGGAGCGTCAGGTGGATTTCCAGGTGGCTGAAGGGGTGGTGGTGCGCGGGGATGCTCGGCTGCTGAAGGTGGTGCTGGAGCACCTTTTGGGAAATGCCTGGAAGTTCACCGAGCAGCGGGAGGATGCGCGGGTCGAGTTTCTCACCACCCAGATGGAGGGACGCCTTGCCTGCGCGGTGAGGGACAATGGGGCCGGCTTCGACATGGCGTATGCCGACAAGCTCTTTTCCCCGTTCCAGAGGTTGCATGCCCAGGACGAGTTTCCCGGCAGGGGTATCGGGCTCGCCATCGTCAGAAGGATCATCAGCCGTCACGGCGGGAAGGTGCTAGCAGAAGCCGAGCTTGGCAAGGGTGCCACCTTCACCTTTACCGTCTAGCCTGCCACCCTCCCGACAAGTTCGCCCCCCTTTGCTCCGGTTATCGCCACCGTGACTTCCCGGTTGACAATCCCTTCGCTCCCCCCTTCTATCACTACTGGGAGGTAGTTCCTGGAGAGCCCTTTGCGGCCCCCCTCGTCCCTTTGTACCAGGACCTGCAGTTCCCGCCCCACGAATCCCGCCGCGTAATCGCGCTTCTTCTTTTCCGACAACATTCTGAGCTTTTCTGCCCGCTCCTTTATGGTCCGAGAGTGGACCTGCGGGGTCATCGTCGCAGCCGGGGTACCGGGCCGCTGGGAAAAGGGAAAGACGTGCAGGTATGCCAGCGGGAGCGACTCGATGAAACGGTAGCTCTCCTCGAACTCCTCGTCCGTCTCCGCCGGGAATCCGGCTATCACGTCGGAGCCGATGCAGACCTCGGGCATGGCGGCGAAGAGCGACTCTACCACCTCGCGGAAAAGCCTGGTGTCATAGCCGCGGTTCATCCGGGCGAGCACGCTGTCCGAGCCGCTTTGCAGCGGCAGGTGCAAGTGAGGGCAGACGATGCTCGATGATGCCATGAAGCGCACCAGCTCCGGCGCTACCTCTGTCGGCTCTACGGATCCGATCCTGAGGCGCTTTACCAGCGCTTGCTCCTCGGCCTGGGCCATGAGCCCCAGCAGGTCGGTGGGCGGCTCCAGGTCGAGGCCGTACGCGCCCAGGTGTATCCCGGTCAACACGATCTCCTGGAAACCCTTTGCGGCAAATGCCGCCATGCCGTCCAGCGCCTCCTTTAACGCCACGCTTCTGCTGGCGCCGCGGGCGTAGGGGACGATGCAGTAGGCGCAGCGGGCGTCGCAGCCGTTTTGCACCTGGAGGAAGGCCCGGGTGTGCTCCGCGAAGCTCTCAAGCGGCGTGCTCTCTCCGGACCTCTCCAGCGAAATGTCGCTTACCACCGCCTGAGGCTCATCGCCCAGCCCCTTCACGAAGCCGACGATATCCTTCTTCTCGCTGTTGCCGAGGATGAGGTTCACTCCCGGGAGCTTCAAGAGCTCCTCGGCGCTCATCTGCGCATAGCAGCCGGTAACGACGACGCGCGCCTCGGGGTTCATGCGGGTGGCGCGCCTGATCAGCCGGCGGGACTCGGCGTCGGTCTTGGCGGTCACGGTGCAGCTGTTGATCACGTATATGTCGGCGCTCTCCGAGAAGGGGACCATGCTGTAGCCGTTTTGCTCCAGCGCTTCGGTCATGGCGGCGGATTCGAACTGGTTTATCTTGCAGCCAAGGGTGGTGATGGCGATTTTCTTGGTCATCTGGTCGTGTAAGTCCTTTACGGCGGAATGCATGGCGGAAGGTGGCGGATGGGAGGGAGATTTATCAGATCGGAGCGGATAGATCAACGCCAAAAGAAAGGGACGCTTTCCCATCCCGCCTTTTCAGACCGGATCAGCGTCCCCCTGGTTCCTTTTGTTTTTCTTCGCGTGCTCCGCACTTCTGCGGCAAATCGCCCTTACCCGAGCCTCTTTTTCAGCTGCTCGTGGTCTGCGGCGAGGGCGTTGTATTTTCTCTCCAGCTCCCGGATCTGGTCGAAGAGGCAGGAGATCGCCTTTGCCTCCGGGTCCGGCATCTTGCCGTGCTCCAGGTCCATGCGCTCCTGCGGTTTCTCGGTCGCCATCACCACGCGGCCGGGGATGCCGACCACCGTGGAATTGGCGGGGACTTCCTTGACCACGACCGAGTTGGAGCCGACCTTGCTGTCCCTGCCGACCGTGAAGGGGCCGAGTATCTTGGCGCCCGAGCCGATCACCACGTTGTCCATCAGGGTCGGGTGGCGCTTCACCTTCTCCCAGCTCACCCCGCCCAGCGTGACCCCGTGGTAGAGGGTGACGTTCTCGCCTATTTCTGCCGTTTCACCGATAACCACGCCCATGCCGTGATCTATGAAGAACCCCTTGCCGATGGTGGCGCCCGGATGTATCTCGATGCCGGTCATGAAACGGCCGATGTGGGAGGTGAGCCGGCCAAGGAACCACAGCTCGTTTCTCCACAACCAGTGCGAGATCCTGTGAAACCAGATGGCGTGCAGTCCCGGATAACAGAAGATCACTTCGAGCAAGCTTCTTGCCGCAGGATCCCTGTCGAAAACCGCCTTGATGTCCGATTTCAGTCGTGAAAACATCGCTCTCCTCCTGGCTGCCGGTGCTGCAAAATGAAACAAGCGTAAACCTGTTCGCCATTCTTTGGTAGCATACCACACCGGATACGTCAATTATTATGTGACGGCGTTTTGCACGCGTCTGAGTAGTTTCAATTGTGCCTGCTCTTCCTGGAAAATGCCGAGTCCGCTCAGCTTAAGGAGCGGCGGCAGGGCCTGGGAGGCGGCGCAGCGCGGATAACAAAGGGAGAGGTGGTGCACCAGGCGCACCGTCTTCAGCGCGTCGAACCAGCCGTGGAAGGCCGACTGCAACTGCCCGGCGTTGCCTGCGTTTTGGCGCAGCTTCTCCCACACCTGCTCGAGTCCCGCCTGCGCCAGGTAGAGCGCGAGCTGCGGGTGCACCTTTTCGCTTTGCGCCAGGAGTTCCCTTCCCGAAAGCGCCGCTCCCGCCTCGACGAGCCTCAGCCAATCCCGCAGGATCAGGAAACACTCCACGCGGTAGAAGGTCTGCGCGGCTTCCCCCTGCTCCAGTATGCGGGCGATGCTTTTCCCGGTGCCGAACGGGACCCGGTGCGAGCTCCTGGCGGAAGGGTGCACCGTGGTGCCCGAGAGCCGGGCCATGCCTGCGGTTTTGTGCAGCTGCTGCAGGAAGTAGAAGTCTTCGCCGGCGCGGCGGCTGTTCATCCCCCCCATCTTCAGGTAGGCGCGGGCCGAACAGGCCATGGCCGATCCGACGTTGTGGAAGGCCCAGGGGGAGCCCGCCTGTTCCAGCCCCAGTACGTAGTGGCGCAGGAACAGCTCGTAGAGCATGATGGCCCGCTCCTCGGCAGGGGTGTCTCCGGGCTGGTGACAAAAGGGGATGGCCGCGCCGCCGGCCCGGGAGCCGGCAAAGTGGGCGCTGACGGCCTCCAGGTAGTCCGGTTGCACCAGCGTGTCGGCGTCGAGGCAGGCGATGATGCCGCCCTCGGCGAGCCGCGGCAGCGCGAGGTCCATGCCGATCTTGCGGGCGAGCCCCACGCCACCCGTCGCGGCGGAAAGTTCCAGCCCCGGGCTTGCCGCATCGACAAAGGCGAGCCTCAGCGGGGTGTCGAGCCTCCTGAGAGCGGCCAGGGTCAGGGCGTTGTCGAGCCGGTCGGCAGGATCTGCATCCTCCCTGTGGTTCACGACCACGACGACCAGAAAACGCTCCAGCTGGCAGTGGGGATTGGCGGCGAGCGAGGAGAGCGTCGAGAAGAGACGCTGCGATTCGCCTAGCGCGGGGATCACGACGCACCCTGCGAAGCCATGCCCCGGCTCACCCTCAAGCCTGAAGGGGAGGCCGATGGCGCGGCCGGCGAGATAGTTCCGCAGGCGGTCCTTTTTCATAGTTGCCCGGTTGCGGGAAGCCCCGCCCCGACGACCAGCTCGAGCGCCTGGGCCAGCGGGTCCCCGGCCCCCTCCACCCAGTGGATCGCGGTGCCGTGGCTCTGCATTCTCTTGAACCAGTTCTCCTGCTTCTTGGCGAAGTCGTGGATCGCGCTGTTGAGCTTTTGGAACATGTCGTTGCGGGAGAGCTCCCCCTTCAGGTAACGAGCCAGGTAACGGTACTCGAGGCCGTAGAATTCCAGCTGCTCCCAGGTGGTGCCGCAGGCGTGCAGCCGCTCGACCTCCTCGATCATGCCTGCCGCAAGCCGCTCCCTGAGCCTGTTGGTGATCCTCTCGCGCAAAAGGGCGCGCTCCCAGCGGATGCCGATGGTAAGCGGCACCATGTCGGGCCACGGCCGGCTGTCGCCGCCCCGGTACTCGGCGATCTCGATCGCCCTCACCAAGCGGGGAGGTTCGGTCAGGTCCGTGCTGTTGTGGAGTTTGGGGTTGGAGTTCGTCAGGCGCTCGATAAGTGCCGGCATGGAGAGTGAGGCGAGCTCGGCTCTGAGCTCCGGGTTCTCAGGGACCTCGGTCAGGCGGTAGCCGCGCAGCACGCAGTCGAGGTACATGCCGCTCCCGCCGACCAGGACCGGGAGCACCCCGCGGCCGGATATCTCGGAAAAGGCGTCCAGGAAGAGGCGCTGGAATCGGAACAGGTTGAACTCGTGGCCCGGCTGGGCCACATCGATCAGGTGGTAGGGGATACCCTGGTACTCGTGCAGGTCCTTGCCGGTGCCGATGTCCATGCCGCAGTAGACCTGGCGCGAATCCGCCGAGACGATCTCGCCGTTTAGCCGCCCGGCGAGTTGCACGCCGAGCCTGGTCTTCCCGGAGGCGGTGGCCCCGAGGATGACCAGGAGGTTGGGACGAGTGCGGCTGGAGCGTTGCATCCCGTCCGTCAACGCATCCCGCCGGTCTTCAGCACGTTGACCCCCTTCAGCAGGTCGAGGGCCCTGGCAAGCTGGTTGTCGTCTTTCAAAAGCTCCTGCTCCTTCAGCTCCTTGGCGCTTCCCTTTTGCTTCGGCGCGGCAGGAAGGAGCGGGCGAGGCGGCTGCGGTGCCTGATCCATGTGCCCCTCAAGGTCCTGCTCCCGGATCTCCAGCTCGTGGCCGTTCTCTTTGCCCTTATCCCTGGTGCCGGCGGGCTTGGAGGCGAACTCCACCACGATGTCGGGCGTGATCCCCTTGGCCTGGATGGAGCGGCCGCTGGGGGTGTAGTAACGCGCGGTGGTGAGTTTCAGTCCGTCGCCGTTGTCCAGGGTCATGATCGACTGCACGCTCCCCTTGCCGAAGCTCTGGGTCCCCATGATGACGGCGCGCTTGTGGTCCTGGAGCGCTCCCGCCACGATCTCGGAGGCGCTGGCGCTGCCGCCGTTGACGAGCACCACCATGGGGTAGTTCGGCTCCTTCTCCCCGATGAGCGCGGTGAGGCTGCGCTCGGAGGAGGGTTCGCGCCCCTTGGTGGTGACGATGACCCCGTCGGACAGCCCCTCCCCTATGAATCGGTCCGCCACGCGGTAGGCCTGGTCCACCAGCCCCCCCGGGTTGAAACGGAGGTCCAGTATCAGACCGGAGAGCTGCTTGCCGTTGTCGGCGGCGAGCGTTTTCAAGGCCCTCTCGAAGTCCTCGCCGGTCCGCTCCTGGAATTCCGCGATGCGGACGTAGCCGTACCCGGGCTCCAGAAGCCTCCCCTTGAGGCTCTTGGTCTTGATGACGGCCCTGACCAGGCGGAAGGTGAGGGGGGTGGCGCTCCCCTCCCGAAGTATGGTGAGGGCGACCGAGGTGCCGGGGGTGCCGCGCATCCTGCTCACGCATTCGTTGATGGCGAGATCGCGGGTCGGTTTGCCGTCGATCTTCCAGATATGGTCGCCGGCCATGATCCCGGCGCGGTAGGCGGGGGTGTCCTCGATGGGGGCGTTGACCATGAGCCTGCCGTTTTGCATGTCGAGCTCAATGCCGACGCCGCCGAAGGCGCCGGCGATGTGAACCTTCATCTCGGAGAAGTCGGAGGCCGGGAGGTAGCTGCTGTGCGGGTCCAGCGCCGCCATCATGCCGTTGATGGCGCCTGCCATCAGCTTCTTGTCGTCGACCTTGTCCACGTAGCTTTCTTTGACGATCTGCACTACCTCCTCGAACATCCCGAGGTATTCGGCCTCGCTCCTGCGGGCCCTTTCCTCCTTGTCGAGCATCGGGACGAGGAAAAGTAGCGCTAGCAGCGTGGAGACGGCGGCCGATATGGCGAAAACTTTTTTGGACATCTGGGGGAGCCTTTGTTCGAAGAAAATGTCTGTTATTTGCAACCTGATAATGTAGTTTTTGCAGGTGTAGTTGTCAACTGCTATTGCCGCGCAAGGTGAACGAACTGCAGGGGAGGGAGCTTCCCGCAGCAGCTCGCCGGCTCCCCCTCCGAAACCCGTTGACACTGCGACAGCTTTTGTTGCATAACCCAACCGGAACCTGAATCGGAGGCACAATGGAAAAAGTAGCCAGGCACTTCAAGGGGCGCTTCATCACCGGACTGTTCGTCGTGGTCCCGGTCGGCATCACCATATTCATACTGAAGTTCCTGTTCAACTTCGCCGACGGCATCCTGGGCTCGTACCTCGACTCGCTGTTGGGCGCTTTGGTGGACAACCACTACCACATCCCGGGGCTCGGCATGCTGACCGGCTTCGTCGTGATCTACCTCTCCGGGGTGCTGGCTACCAACGTGATCGGCACCCGGATCCTCAGGTGGTCCGACGGGGTGCTCTCCAGGATCCCGGTGGTCAAATCGATCTACGGCTCCAGCAAGCAGCTCACGCAGGTTTTCAAGGAGGGGAAGTCCTCCTACCGCAGGGCCGTCTTCGTCGAGTGGCCCAGGGCCGGGGTGCGGGCGGTCGGCTTTGTCACGGCCGAGGTGGAACGAGACGGCGAGAAACTGGTGGTGGTCTATGTCCCGACCATGCCCAACCCGACCTCCGGGTTCGCCCTGTTTTTCAAGGAGTCGGAGGTGCAGGATTGCGGCATGAGCGTGGAGGAGGCGGTGAAATTCGTGGTTTCGGGCGGGGCGGTGGTCCCCTGAGGGAGAGAGCTATGAAGATGGTGGTGCTGGACGGATACACGCTGAACCCCGGTGACAACCCCTGGGATGAGGTGGCGGCCCACGGCGAGCTGGTCGTCCACGACAGGACCCCCGACGAGCTGGTGCTGGAGCGCTCCCGTGGTGCCGGGGTCCTTTTGACCAACAAGACGAGGCTTGGCGCCGATACCATCGCCGCGCTCCCGGAACTGAAGCTGATCTGCGTCCTCGCCACCGGCTACAACGTGGTCGATCTGGAAAAGGCGGCCGAGCGCGGCATTGCGGTGGTGAACGTCCCGGAATACGGCAGCGACTCGGTGGCCCAGCACGCCACGGCGCTGCTTTTGGAGCTGACCAACCGGGTGGCGCAGTACGCCGCCGCCGTGCAGGAAGGGAAGTGGTCGCGCAGCGCCGATTTCACCCTGGTGGCGCAGCCGCTGACCGAGCTGTACGGACGCTCGCTGGGGATCGTGGGGCTGGGGCGGATCGGCGGGAGGGTGGCCGAGATCGCGCAGGCGCTGGGGATGAAGATCCTCGCCCACAACCCGAGGCACCGCGTGGCGCCGCAGGGAGTGGAGGTGCAGTGGCTCGGGCTCGACGAACTTTTCGGAGAAGCCGACGTGGTGAGCCTGCACTGCCCGCTGAACGCCGAGAACGAAGGGATGGTGAACGCGGCCCGCCTGTCTCTGATGAAACCCCAAGCGCTGCTTGTCAACACCTCCAGGGGGGGGCTGGTGGACGAGCGCGACCTGGCCGAGGCGCTGAACAGCGGGAGGATCGCCGGCGCTGCGCTGGACGTCGCCGCAAAGGAGCCGATCCCGTTGGACAGCCCGCTTCTGGGTGCCAGAAACTGCATCATCACCCCGCACATTGCCTGGGCCACCCTCTCTGCCCGGCAAAGGCTCATGGCGACAACGGCCCGAAACATCGCCTCCTTCCTGGCCGGAGTGCCGCAAAACGTGGTGAACGGGCTCTAGCGGGATTTGTTTTCCCGTTCTTTGCCGATTTGTCACGGCGCTGTCACGTCGATCGCTTATCTTCTTTCGAAAAAGAGAAAGGAGGATCGATTATGAGGACGATGGCAATGGGCGAATACTACCTCTGGTACTGCGAGTGGTGCGATTCCAGGAATCTCACGCGCTGGAGCCAGGCGACGGGAGGGAGGGTCGGCTGCGGCTGCTGCCACAAGGAGTTCGCCGTGGCCGGCGCGGGACACGAAGAGGCCGGCGCCCCCCGGCACGCGGCGCATTTCTAGGACGAGCTACCTGCTGTCGATGCAGGAAGGGGAGGGGCGGCCTGCCGGTCACCCCGCCCGCCCCGGCGACGCTCCGCAAAACCACCGCAGCTTGTCAAAGCGGTTCAGGATGCAACCTCTCCTCCCGCATGCACAGACAGTGCGGACAAAAAAAGGGGCGCAGTAAAGCGCCCCCCTCGAAACTTCCCTTACTAGCGCCCGTACCCTCTTCCTAGGCGATGGTGTGCCGGATGTCCTTCCCCTTCACCATGAAGATGACCATCTCGGCCACGTTGGTGGCGTGATCTGCGATGCGTTCCAGGCACTTGGAGATGTGGTTGATCTTCATGGCGCGGGAGATGGTGCTCGGGTCCCCCATCATGAAGGTCAGGAGCTCCCTCTGGATCTGTTCGTTCAGGTCGTCGACGAACTGGTCGTCCTGGCACACCTTGATGGCCAGCGCGTCGTCTCCGCGCACGAAGGCGTCCAGCGCCTCCTTGACCATGTCGGAGGCGGCCTGTGCCATGCGCGGCATGTCGATGTACGGCTTCAGGGAGGGTTCCTGGTTCAGCTCCCTGGCGCGTTTGGCGATGTTGGCGCACTGGTCGCCGATCCGCTCCAGGTCGGTGACGATCTTGAGCGCGAGCGTTATGAACCGCAGGTCGCGTGCCGCAGGCTGCCGGCGGGCCAGCACCTCCAGGCATTTTTCGTCGATCACCATCTCCAGCCGGTTTATCTCGTGGTCGAAGGCGATGGTCTTCTCCGCCAGCTCGGTGTCCCTTTCCACCAGGGACTGCATGGCGTTGGCGATCATGACCTCGACCTTGCCGCCCATCTCCAGGAGTTTTTCCCTGATCTCGTTCAGCTCGGTATCGAACTGCTTGCTGAAGTGCTCTCTCTCCATACGGTCTCCGTCTCTCTTTCGATTTTTGTCACAGCTTTGCCGGATGAGATCCTGCAAGCTTCCGCACCGCTTCCGCTTCGGGGAGGCGCCGCTTTTGCCGATGGCAGCTGCGCCCTCATGTTCGAAGAATCAATCGGGTTTTCTTCCTGCGCTCTAGCCGAAACGCCCGGTGATGTAATCCTCGGTCCGCTTCTGCTCGGGGGTGGTGAAGATCTTCTTGGTCTCGCCGCACTCGACCAGCTCCCCCAGGTACAGGAACGCGGTGTAGTCGGAGACGCGGGCCGCCTGCTGCATGTTGTGGGTCACGATGATGATGGTGTAGCGCTCCTTCAGTTCCTCGATCAGTTCCTCGATCTTCAGGGTGGAGATGGGGTCGAGCGCCGAGGCGGGCTCGTCCATCAGGATCACCTCCGGCTTCACCGCGATGGTGCGCGCGATGCAGAGCCTTTGCTGCTGTCCCCCCGACAGGGTCATGGCGTTGGTCTTCAGCCTGTCCTTGACCTCGTCCCAGAGGGCGACCCGCTTCAGGCAGCTCTCCACGATCTCCTCCGCCTCGGCGCGCGGCGTCCGCCCGTTCAGCTTGTACCCTGCGATCACGTTGTCGTGGATGGACATGGCGGGGAAGGGGTTCGGCTTTTGGAACACCATGCCGACGCGGCGCCTGATCGAAACAGGGTCCACCCCCTTTTGATAGATGTCGCCGTTGTCGACCAGGATCTTCCCCGTCACCCGGGCCGAGGGAACCAGGTCATGCATCCTGTTCATGGAGCGAAGCAGCGTCGACTTTCCGCACCCCGACGGGCCGATGATGGCGGTGACGCTGTTCTCCGGGAAGCCCATGTTGATGTCGCGCACCGCGTGGGTCTTGCCGAAATGGATATTGACATCTTCCAGTTGTACCTTGTTGTTCATGCTTTCCTCTTTTTCGGATGCGTTTGCTTTTCCACCGCGGGGGACGCCGAGGACGCGAAGAGAGCGTTCGGGGGAGCAAAGAGCGTAAGGCATACGCCTTTTGCCTCAGCGTGCTTGGCGTTCCTAGCGGTGCAAAGATGTCAGCCACTAAACCTTTACCGTTGCGTGCCTCGCGTTCCCTGCTGTGCATGGGTTTATCCGCTGTGCCTGCTCCGGCCGAAGAAGCGGGCGGTCAGGCTCAGGCAGAACATCACGGTGACCAGCACCAGGGCGCCGGCCCAGGCGAGCCGGTGCCAGTCCTCGTACGGAGCGATGGCGAAGTTGAAGATCTGCAGCGGGATTGCCGCCATCGGCTGGGTGATGTCCCTGTTCCAGAACTGGTTCCCGAGCGCGGTGAAGAGCAGCGGCGCCGTCTCCCCCGATACCCTCGCGATCGCCAGCAGGACTCCGGTCAGCACGCCGGAAAGGGCGCTTCTCAGGGTGACCTTCAGGCTGGTGCGCCAAAGCGGTACCCCGAGGGCGAGCGATGCCTCGCGCAGCGACCCGGGGACCATCTTCAGTTGCTCCTCCGTGGTGCGCAGCACGATCGGTATCATGATCATGGCGAGCGCCACGGAGCCGGCCAGTCCGGAAAACCCCTTCATCGGCACTACCAAAAGGGTATAGGCCACCATGCCGGTGATGATGGACGGGGTGCCGGAGAGGACGTCGGCGGCGAACCTGATCGAGGTGGAGACCTTGCCCCCTCCGTACTCCGCCAGGTAGATCGCACCGAAGATCCCCACCGGGAGACCGATGAGCGAGGCCCCGCCGATCATGATCAGCGAGCCGAACATGCCGTTGGCCATTCCGCCGCCGGTCTCGCCGGTAGGCTTTGGTATCTGCGTGAAGAAGTCGAGGCTCAGGGAGCTCAACCCCATCTTCAAGATATGGAAGAAGATCAGCCCGAGCGGGACCAGCACCGCGATGGTCGCCGCCAGCATCAGCAGGGTCATCAGGTGGTTCTTCGCCTTGCGAAAGAGCATGCCGTGCATCATGCCGCACCTCCCTTGGCGCTTTTGGATACGCTCCAGATAAGGAGCCTCGCCATGGCGTTGACGATCAGGGTGACCACCATGAGGATCAGGCCGATCTCCATCAGGGCCGAGGCGTGCAGCTTGGAGGTGGTCTCTGCGAACTCGTTGGCGATCACGCTCGGCATGGTGTAGGCGGGGGAGAGGAGCGAAAGCGAGATGTTGGGCGAGTTGCCGATCACCATGGTGACCGCCATCGTCTCTCCGATCGCCCGCCCAAGCCCCAGGATGGACGCTCCCAGGATGCCGGACCTGCCGTAGGGGAGTACGGCCATCTTGATCATCTCCCAGCGGGTCGCGCCCAGGGCTATCGCCGCCTCCTTCTGGCTTTGCGGCACGGCAAGGAGCACCTCGCGGGTGATGGAGGTGATGATCGGCACCACCATGATCATCAGTATGAATATGGCGGCCAGCATGCTGACGCCGTAGGGCGCACCCTGAAACAGGGGGAGGAAGCCCAAGTGCTCGATCAAAAACGGCTGGACCGTGGACTGCAACCACGGTGCCATGACCAGCACCCCCCAAAGGCCGTAGATGACGGAGGGGATGGCGGCCAGAAGTTCCACCAGGGGGGCTGCCATCCCGCCCAGGCGCTGGGGCGCGATCTCCGTGATGAAGAGGGCGGCGGCTATGCTCAAGGGGGTGGCGAGCACCAGTGCCAGCACCGACGACACCACAGAGCCGTACAGATAGGGGAGGGCGCCGAAGAGTTCCTGCACGGCATCCCAGTCGCTTGAGGTGACGAACTTCAAGCCGAAGGCCCTGATCGAGGGGATGCTCTCCGCGGTCATCTCGAACAGCATCAGGGCCAGGATCGCCAGGATGCTGAAGGCGAAGAAAGTGGTCAGGTAGCGAAAGACGAGGTCGCCGTTTAGCTTTCTTGCCGGCGCCGTCTCATTGGTATTTGTCGCAGATTGCAAAGTTCTTCTCCGATTCAGGCTGCTACGGAAACTGCCGGTGCTGTCGATGCCGTTCACCGGCATGCCGTCGAGCCACCTCCCTCCGCTGCTTGCTGCGGGCGGGGGAGGTGTTGGGTTACCTGATGCTGCCGACAGTTTTCTCCACCATCCCCGCGACGTTTGGCGGCAGCGGCGCGTAGAGCATCTTGTCCGCCATCTTCTGCCCCTGCTTCAACTCCCACTTCAGGAACTCGACCAGCTTCTTCCCCTTGGCCTTGTCCTTCTGATCCTGGTATACGAGGAGCCAGGTGAAGCCTGCTATGGGGTAGGCGTTCTTTCCGGGCTGGTTCACCAGCGAAACACGGTAGTCCGCCGGCATGGACCTGCTCGCCCCGGCGGCCGCCGCGGAGGTGGAGGCGATGGAGGGCTCGACGAAGGTCCCGGCGCTGTTCTTCAGGAAGGCGTAGGGGAGCTTGTTCTCAAAGGCGTAAGCCAGTTCCACGTACCCGATGGTGTAAGGCGTCGTCTTGATCTGGCCGGCCACCCCCTCGTTCCCCTTGCCGCCAAGTCCTACCGGCCACCTGACCGAAGCCCCCTTGCCCACCCTCTTGGCCCACTCGGGACTTACCGCGGAGAGGTAGTCGGTAAAGATGCTGGTGGTGCCGCTGCCGTCGGACCTGCGCACGACGATGATCGGTTTGGCGGGGAGTTTCAGCGCGGCGTTCTCCCTCGCTATGGCGGGGTCGTTCCACGAGGTTATCTTCCCCAGGTAGATCCGCGACAATACCTCCGGAGTCAGCTTCAGCCCTTTGGCGACGCCCGGGATGTTGTAGGTGACAACGACGGCGCCCATCACGGTCGGTATGTGGAGCAGCTTGCCGGGGGCCGCCTTGAGCTCCTGGTCCGAGAGGAACTTGTCGGTGGCGCCGAAATCTATGGTCTGCGCCATGATCTGCTTGATGCCGCCGCCGCTGCCGATCGACTGGTAGTTGAACTTGACGCTCCGGTCTATTTTTGCGTACTCGGCAAACCATTTCGAATAGAGCGGGTAGGGGAAGGTGGCCCCGGCGCCGTTGATCAGTATCTCGGCGTGTGCGTTGCCGGCTGCAGTCAGAACTGCCAGCGCGGAGAGCGCCAGCACGGCTTTCCTCATCATCTTGAACATATGGGTCTCCTCTTTAGGCTTTTGTCATCTGCTGACAAGATGCCCGTCGAATGTTACAGCCTGGTTACGTTTTCCCTAACTTTTCGTGAACCACCGGATTATAGCAAACCGACCCCGTCACCGCCCGGGGGGCTCCGTAAAGATCGTGTTTTTTTCTTTTTGGCCGGGCGCCGGGATCGGCACCGGCAACTCCTTTACACCCTTCGTTTTCCCTTTCCGTTTACATGATGTGGCGCTGCCAGAGGGGGAGCCTCTCTCCGTTCCGGTCGATAAATAGCTGTATCCGCGCGTAAAACTCCTCCGGCCATCCATTGTCCCCATCGTTTGTGGATAGCGTTGTGGAAAACGGGTGGAACGTCGGCAAAACCCTTTTCAAATTGGCAGCATCTGCGAATCGCACAAAAATAGGGCAGGGGGAATGTAACGTTGTTACAGAAGATGTGTCAATGATTCCGGCAACTTACGCTAAGGGTTCGGACCTTGGGCGGAAATCCTGTCAAGCACTTTTTGGTGCGGCACTCTCTGTCTCGCCCCCGTCCCGAAACTTCTGCAGCGCCACGGTCACCTGGACGGCAGCGACAGGGGGCGGGTTCCTTCAATCCATATATCTTGACATGCCTCGGGTGCTGTGATAATTGGTAAAACCTTTTTATTTTAGGAACTTGATTTTCTTATTCAAATGTCGCCCCGTGATATCGGAAGGAGGGTAACCATGTCGCAACAGATAGAGTTGACCATAGGAGCATTGCTGGACGACGTCGCCGCGAGGTACCCGGAAAACGAGGCGCTGATCTACGTAGAGCGGGGGCTGCGTTACAGCTATCGCGAGTTCAACGAGCGCTGCCGGCAGGTTGCCAAGGGGTTGCTGAGCATGGGGGTGAAGAAGGGCGACCACCTGGCCATCTGGGCCTACAACGTGCCGGAATGGGTGGTGCTGCAGTTCGCCACCGCCAAGATCGGCGCGGTGCTGGTCACCGTGAACACGAGCTACAAGTCAGCCGAGCTGGAATACCTTTTGAAACAGTCCGACGCCAGCGTGCTCTTCCTGGTGCAGGGGTTCAAGGATACCGACTACGTGGAGACGCTGACCGGCGTCGTTCCGGAACTGCGCGGCAGCAAGCCCGGGGAGCTTTGCAGCGCGACCCTCCCGCGCCTGAAACAGGCGGTTTTTCTGGGTGAGGGGGCCCCGGAGGGGATGATCAACTTCGAGAGGATCGTCGAGATGGGCATCGAGGTCCCGGATGCGGAACTCGATGCCGTGGAGAGGACCCTCTCCGTGCACGACGTCATCAACATGCAGTACACCTCCGGCACCACCGGCTTCCCCAAGGGGGTCATGCTGACCCACCACAACATCGTGAACAACGGCTTCAACATCGGCGAATGCATGCGCTTCACCGAAAAGGACCGGCTCTGCATCCCGGTACCGTTCTTCCACTGTTTCGGCTGCGTGCTGGCCGTCATGGCCTGCGTCACCCACGGCTCGGCCATGGTGCCGGTGGAGATCTTCGACCCGCTCAAGGTGCTCCAGGCGGTGGAGAAGGAGCGCTGCACGGCGCTGCACGGCGTTCCCACCATGTTCATCGCCGAACTGGAGCATCCGCGTTTCTCCGAATTCGACCTGACCTCGCTCAGGACCGGTATCATGGCCGGTTCCAACTGCCCCATAGAGGTGATGCGCCGGGTGATCAGGGACATGCACGCGAGCGAGATCACCATCGCCTACGGCCAGACCGAGTCCTCGCCGGTGATCACCCAGACCCGCACCGACGACCCGCTGGAGCTCAAGGTCTCCACCGTCGGAAAGGTGCTCCCCAACGTCGAGCTGAAGATCGTGGACATCGAGACCGGCGCGGAGCTTCCTCCGGGTAAGCAGGGGGAGCTTTGCACCCGCGGCTACCTGGTGATGAAGGGGTATTACAAGATGCCGGAGGAGACCGCCAAGGCCATCGACGCCGACGGCTGGCTCCACACCGGCGACCTCGCAGTGATGGACGACAACGGCTACTGCAAGATCACCGGCAGGATCAAGAACATGATCATTCGCGGCGGCGAGAACATCTACCCGCGCGAGATCGAGGAGTTCCTCTACACCCACCCGAAGATCTCGGACGTCCAGATCTACGGCGTGCCGGACCGCAAGTACGGCGAGCAGGTGATGGCGGCCGTCGTGCTGAAGCAGGGGTCCGGGATGACCGAGGAGGAGGTGCGGGAATTCTGCCGCGGCAGGATCGCCAACTACAAGATCCCGAAGTACGTCCGTTTCGTCGACTCCTACCCGATGACCGCCAGCGGAAAGATCCAGAAGTTCAAGCTGCGCGAGATGGCGATACGGGAGCTGCAACTGGATGAGAATGTTTAACCCCTCGTTCTGATTGGCCGCACCGGTTGACGAGGGGGCGATTGTGAGTTATCTTTCCTTCTCCTCCTCATGAGCCGTTGGTGGGGAGAGAAGGAGGAGATGATGCGGCTCACGCCGAAGAACGAACTGGAATACCGCTACAGGAAACTGCAAAGCGAGATGGCCGCCGCGGGTGTCGATGCGGTCATCATGGTGCAAAACGCAGATCTTTTCTATTTCACCGGCACCGTACAGGCCGGCCACCTCTATCTTCCCGTCTCGGGGGAGCCGATCTACCTGGTGCGCAGGGACTACATGCGGGCCCGCATGGAGAGCGCCCTCGCCCAGGTGCATCCCTGCTCTTCGCTCACGGACCTTCCCACCCTCCTTGCGGAACACGGTTGCGGCGCCCCCAAGCGGCTCGGCCTCGAACTCGACGTTCTCCCGGTAAACCTCTACCGGAAATACCTCTCCCTCTACCCAAGTGCGGAGCTTTTGGACGCCTCGCCCATGATACGGCGCGTGCGCATGGTGAAGACCCACTACGAGATCCACATCATGCAGGACGCCGGCAACCAGGCGGACAAGGTGTACCGGCGCGCGAAGGAGTGCATCCGGGAGGGGATGAGCGAGCTGGAAGTCGCGGCGGAACTCGACCACCTGGCGAGGCTCGAAGGGCACCAGGGGTATCTCAGGATGCGGGCATTCAACGGCGAGCTCACCGCCGGCCAGGTACTCGCCGGCGCGGATGCCGCAGCGCCCGCCTGCACCAATACCGCCCTCGGCGGCATGGGGGTCACCCCCGCCTTCGGTCACGGGGCGAGCTACAACAGGATCAGGCGCGGCGAGCCGGTCGTGGTCGACTTTGCCAGCTGCTTCGACGGATACCTGGCGGACCAGACCCGGATCTTCGCCATCGGCTCGGTCTCGGAGCGCATGCGGCGCGGTTACGACGACATGCTCCGCATCGAGGCTCTCATGATGGAGATGGCTGTCGAGGGAGGAAGCTGGGGGGGGATCTACCATGCCTGCCTGCAGCTCGCCCGCGAGATGGGGTATGCGGAGAACTTCATGGGGACCCCCGGGAACCAGGTCCCTTTCATAGGGCACGGCATCGGGATCGAAATCGATGAATATCCCTTCATCGCCCGCGGCTTCGAGAAGGAGACGCTCCGGCCCGGGATGGCCTTCGCCTTTGAACCAAAACTGGTGTTTCCCGGCGAGGGCGCCGTAGGTATTGAAAACTCCTTTTACCTGTCCGAACAGGGGCTTAAACGTCTCACCTTCTCCAGCCAGGATCTGGTACTGCTCTAGCTTGAATTAAAATGTATGCAAAAAAGTAAAACACGATTTTTTTGTGTTGAAATTGCGACAGGGCAATGGTATACATTTGAAAAATCTTTGTATACAGTATACCTTCCTAACGCAACCGGCCGAGATGTTCGACCGGCACGGTGTCAGCGGGCGATTCGATCGTAATTCAATCGGTATGTACCTCAACCCCAACAGAAAAGGAGATCTGGCACATGACGCAATTAAAAGAGAAGTTGTTTGAGAAGATCCAGGCCCACCGCCCCCGCATCACCCGACTGACCAAGGAATTCGGCTCTGTCATCATCGACAAGGTCGACATCGGCCAGTGCATCGGCGGCGCCCGCGACATCAGATCCCTGGTGACCGACATCTCCTATCTTGACCCGCAGGAAGGTATCCGCTTCCGCGGCAAGACCATCCCCGAGACCTTCGAGGCTCTGCCGAAGGCTGCCGGCTCAGAGTATCCGACCGTCGAGTCCTTCTGGTATTTCCTGCTGACCGGCGAGG
>Ga0209317_1001501_pt1 | contig 20082 bp, 15 predicted proteins | sample RifGroB2_FD_183994 | JGI IMG/M metagenome (GOLD analysis project Ga0209317, IMG submission 183994) | Soil microbial communities from Rifle, Colorado, USA - Groundwater B2 (SPAdes) (version 2) | ecosystem: Environmental > Terrestrial > Soil > Unclassified | place: Rifle, Colorado | collected... | reverse complement strand
GTAGTACATAATTTGTCGTAGGTCCAAACGGAGAGCTGGCCGAGTAGGTCGAAGGCGCACGCCTGCTAAGCGTGTATACTGGGAAACCGGTATCGAGGGTTCGAATCCCTCGCTCTCCGCCACTTTTAAAGTGGTAGCAAGCAGGGCGGTTGTTGCAAGAGGCAGCGGAGGTTTTGGTGAAGCGATTGATGAAACTGATGGTTTTGTCTCTGGTCGCTATGGGTTTCGCAGCGGGGTGCAACGATAAACAAGAAACAAAGCCTGCAGCAACGAAGCCGCGACCGGCTAGGGCCCAATCAGTAGTAGTTGTTCCTGATAGTGTGAAAGGGAAATGGAAGGCGGTGCAGATAGCCGTCGCAGACAAGAACGCCAAGCAGCAGAAGGTTTACACGATAAACATAGGCGAGGAGTTCAAGCTTCCAGGTTCCGATCTCACCGTAAAGGTTGAAAACTTTTTACCGCATTTCGTGATGGAGGGTACCGCCCTCACCTCGCAGTCGAACGAGTTGGTGAACCCGGCAGCGCAGTTCATCATCCGCGAGGGGGGGAAGGAGATCTTCAAGGGTTGGCTCTTCTCGCTCTACCCGACCACGCATGCGTTTCAGCATCCGCAGTACGGTTTCACGCTGGTCGATTACATACCGGCCAGTTGATATAGCTTGCGCTCGTAGCTCAGCTGGATAGAGCAACGGACTACGAATCCGTAGGTCGGGAGTTCGAATCTCTCCGAGCGCGCCATAAAAAACGAGGGGTTAGGCGACTAGCTGGACCCCTCGATTTTTGTCAATCAGTTCATTTAGCAGTACAGTTTGCGCCCGTAGCTCAGCTGGATAGAGCACAAGACTACGAATCTTGGGGCCGGGCGTTCGAATCGCTCCGGGCGCACCAAAAAAATCAAGGGGTTAGGCGATTTCGCCTAACCCCTTCGTCGTTCCGTGCTAATCAGCAATCCCTCCCTCCCCTCTGCTCTGCACTCACTCGAATGGTCAACTTCCGTCAGCTTGATCCGCTTTCGCACTTTCAGACAGTTCTAATCCGTCTGCGTCATTAAAAAAACAGGTGGGTTACCACCCAACCCTGGAGCGAAACTATTGGGGCGGTGGACTCGGGCTGACCTTGCGATGCAAGCAGAGACGGATTGGTTGTGGGGTTTGACACTATAGCATTCTAATTTATGCTTGAGCCGCTACGAAAGTCTCAGGCAGGGACGCAGGTGCTTCCCCGGCTTCGCAATCACAGAAGGAACATGGAGCCGTGGGTTGTTGGCAACTTCATCAACAAAGGGGGTTCATCATGGCTATGCCAAGTTCTTCCGCAGTACGAAGGTTGTTCCGCACCAACGTCATCTCGCTCGTTGCTGTTCTCTTTGTCTTTGCTGGAACGGCCTTGGCCAATCCATGGAACGGCAAGGTGGTGCTCCAGGCATTCTGGTGGGACCTGCAAAACGATAACTATCAAGGCGACTGGTACACCTATCTTGCAAAGCTCGCTCCGCGCCTCAAGGGGATGGGGATCGACGGCATCTGGATACCTGCCCCCTCCAAGGGGGCCTCGGGCGGGTACAGCATGGGGTACGACCCCTATGACCACTACGACCTCGGCGACAAGGATCAGAAAGGGACCGTGGCGACAAAATTCGGCAACAAGGACAGCCTCCTGCGCCTTGTGGCCGTTGCCCACGCAAACGGCCTCGACGTCTACCCCGATGCCGTGCTGAACCACACCCAGGGGGGAGAGGCGGACCCCCAGGCGCCCGGCAACAAGGCAAAGAAGTTTCGCTACGTCGCCTACGGAGGCAGGGAGAGCGGCAGGTGGGCGAAGGACCATTGGAACTTCCACCCCAATCCCGACCACAACTGCCTAAGCGGCGATTGGTGCGAGGAGAAATTCGGCCCTGACAACTGCTTCTACGACCGGGAGCACGGAGGGGGCGGCAACGGCAAGTACATGAGGGACAGGGCGCGGGAATGGTTCGTCTGGCTGAAGAAACAGACCGGCGCCGACGGCTTCAGGTTCGACGCGGTGAAGCACTTCCCGCCGTACGTGGTCGAGGACGTGCTCTACAACGCGATGGGGGAGGGCAAGGAATACTTCGCCGTCGGTGAGTGGGTCGACTACGACGCCGCCACGCTGGAGAAATTCGTCCGGGATACCAACGACAGGTGCGGCATCTTCGACTTCCCTTTCCGCGGCGCACTCGCCAACATGGTCAATTCGGGAGGGTTTTTCGACATGGGAAGCCTCCCCAACTACCAGTTGAAGGAGAGGTTCAAGAGCTATCCATGGGTGAACTACCACGACACCTACCGGGGGGCGTACTGGGATTCGAACGGCAACGCCTCGGCTGCGCACGATGACCGCGACGGCGACTGGAGGCAAAACGGCGACGAACTCGCACCGACCATAGATCCGGACAACCCGCTTACCCCGGTGGCCTACGCGGCTGCCTTCGCGGTCGACGGTTCCCCCGTCGTCTACTACGAGGACCTGTTCGTGAACTACGGAGCAGACCGCAAGAAGGCGAACCCGAAAACCATCGCGAACCGCGATTACCTGGTCAACCTCATCTGGGCGCATCAGAAGCTGGACTTCAAGGACGGTGCGTACAAGGTGCGGCACCAGGGGTCGCCGGACCTGCTCGTAGTGGAGCGCAGCGGCAAGGCGCTCATCGGGATGAACGACAACGGGACGACCTCCCTGAGCGCCTGGGTGCAGACCGATTTCGGCCCGAACGTGGCGCTCCACGACTACAGCGGCAGGAGCGGCGATGACCTGAAGACCAACAACGACGGCTGGGTCCGGCTCTCCGTCCCGCCCAAGAGCTACACCGTACTGGGGCGCAAAGGGATAGCGGGGGGATTTACCCCCAAGGTGCGCAGGACGACGCAGGAGTTCCAGCTTGACGACGATCTGGGCGACTCCAGCCCGAACTCGCTTCGTTACGGCGGGAAAATGACCCATGGCGAGTACCGGACGGCAGGGGCGGTGTGGGTGGCGCCGAATTCGACGGTGAAGGTCTGGGTATATACGGATGGGGCAGCCGGTCGGCAGGTGGATCTCGCAGTCTACAAACCCGATGCCAGGGGGGGAAAGAGCACCGTGTCGGGCAGGACAACGAAGAGGGGCAAAGCCAGTTCCAAGACCCCCCTGCTGCTGCAATTCAGGTCTGGGAGCGAAGGGTATCACCGGATCGCTGCGAAGCTGGCCGCCGCTGGAACACCGATCCGGGGGTACATCAAGGTGGAATATCAGGCCCCGGCCGCATCCACGAAGTTTTAGCGCCCTTTCGTCCCACCTCTCCGCCGCATGCAGGGAGAGGTGGGACGACAGCAGGGGGGGGCAGGTCCGGGTCGTTCTCCTGCACGGCAGATAGTTTGCGGGAAACCCGCAACGGTTCCGTGAAAGGTCTGACACCGAAGTCGGGCCTTTTTCCTTTAAGGGGATCGTTGGTTAGCGCCACCTGAGATGAAGCTGGAGCTTGGGAACGAGACGAACGGTTCCTTAAAAAGGTCTGACATCGAAGGGCCTTTTTCTTTTATCCGGCCTTTGGAAGCAAAGCCTGCCAAATCTTCCTAATTTTAAAGGAGAAGTTGCCGATGAATGTAAGGCAGGTTCACGGTGACACCTTGAAATGCCGCCTGACTCTGTAAACCGCTATTGCTAACAGGGTCTTAGCATCAATTGCATGGGAACTGTAATGTGATACGCTCGGTCCCCACCATGTTCTACGGTCACTGATAGAGCACTTGAGGAGTCCTATTGTAGTACTCCGGTTGGCCAACAACATACAAACATCTGTAAGCATCGTTGCGTCGAGGCGTTTGCAATATTAATCGTTGACAACAAAGATAAAATATTAAATTATCCGCTCACTGTGAGTGAAAACCGCTTGTTTAGTTGAGTATCCCAAAATCTTCTCCGAAGAACAGGGAGCCACGCCGGCAGCGCCCGGCCCCGGTTCCCGAGAGTGGCCGTGCGGAGGAAGGGATCTTCGCCTGGAGGAAGCTGATGAGAAACTGCCGCCCCGGCCTGCAGCTGTTTGCCGCTGGATTTTTTTTCTGTTCATTGCTGGGAGGCCCTGCGGCATTCGCCGAGCAGGGGCCGGAAACGTCCTTTCCTGCGGAGCTGGGGGAAATGGACCTGGAGCAGCTGACCAACCTGAAGGTTGAGAAGGTCTACGGCGTGTCGAAGTTCGAGCAGGTGGTGACGGAGGCGCCGGCTTCGGTCTCCGTGGTGACGTCCGACGAGATCAAGCGCTACGGCTGGCGCACCCTCGCGGACGTGCTCAGGGCCACCCGCGGTTTCTTCACGAGCCATGACCGGAACTACAGCTATATCGGGATGCGGGGCTTCAACCGCCCCGGCGACTACAACACCAGGGTGCTGCTCCTGCTCGACGGGCACCAGATCAACGACGTCATCTACGAAAGCGCGTCCATCGGGACGGAGTTCATCCTGGACCTGGCCCTGATCGACAGGATCGAGATCATCCGCGGCCCCAGTTCCTCGCTCTACGGCGCGGGGGCCTTTTTCGGGGTGATCAACGTCATCTCCAGAAGCGGGAGGCAACTGGATGGGGTGGAGCTTGGGGGAAGCGCCGGCAGCGACAGGACCGGTACCGGGCGGATCAGCTACGGCAAGGCCTTCGAAGGGGGCGAGATCCTCCTCTCCGCCTCCGGGCTCACCAGCCGCGGCAACGACACGCTCTTCTACCCCGAGTTCGACGATCCCGCCACCAACAACGGCATCGCGAGCAACATGGATCGGGACAGCAGTTATTCGATGTTCCTTTCGGCGCACCTGCGCGACTTCACCCTCGCCGGCGCGCTGGTTTCCCGCGACAAGCGGATCCCCACCGCCTCGTTCGGCACCATCTTCAACGACCCCCGCACCCACTCCATCGACAAGCGGAGCTACCTCGACCTGAAATACGACAAGGCGCTGGCAGGGACCAGCGTCACGGCGAGGCTCTTCTATGACGAATACCGCTTCAAAGGCGATTTCACCTATGAAACCACCGCGGACGACCCGGCCTTCTACCCGGCAAGCTACGTGAACCGCGACGACCAGCTGGCCCGCTGGTGGGGAGCCGAGGCCCAGGCGAGCCGTCAGATCATCCCACGCCTGCAGCTGACGGCCGGCACCAAGTTCAGGGACAGCTTCCAGCAGGAGCTCACCAACTACGACGTGGTCCCGCAGGGGCGCCGGCTCGGCAACGAGCAGAGCAACCTGTTCTGGGCGCTGTTCGGACAGGGAGAGCTGCGCATTATGGACGAGCTGATCCTGAACGTCGGTGTCCGCTACGACCACTACAAGACCTTCGGCGGGGCCACCAGCCCGCGCTTCGCGCTCATCTACACCCCGGTTGCGGGGAGCGTCTTCAAGCTGATCCACGGCAAGGCCTTCCGCGCGCCCAACTCCTACGAGCTCTACTACAACGACGTCTTCGACTCAAACGCCGCCAACCCGCTCCTCTCCCCCGAGACGGTAAGGACGACGGAGCTGATCTACGAGCAGTACTACGGTGACGTGCTGCGCACCAGCGCGAGCGTCTTTTACAACAAGATCGAAAACCTGATCAGCTACGAGGACGTCTCCGCGACCCAGGTCGCCTTCGGCAACATAGACCGGGTAAAGGCGGTCGGCGGCGAGTTCGAGGTGGAGGGTCATTGGGCGAGCGGCTTCGCAGCGAGGACAAGTTACAGCTTCGTCTCCGCCAGAAACGACATGCTGGACCAGCGCCTGGACTATTCGCCACGGCACCTGGTCAAGCTGAACCTGACCGCCCCGCTGTACCGGAAGCAGCTCTTCGCGGGGTTCGAGATGCAGGGGGTGAGCCGCCGTGAGTTCACCCAAAACGGCGTGCAGGCAGCATCGGCAGGGTACTCCATAGCCAACGCCACCCTGCTTTCCACCGGGATGCTCCCCGGGCTCGAGGCATCTCTTTCCATCTACAACCTGCTGGACCGGCGCTACGACGACCCGGCGACGACGGATCATCTGCAGAACGTGATCCCGCAGGACGGGCGGACCTTCAGGGTCCAGCTCGCGTACCGTTTCTGAAAAGGAGAGGGTTTCTGATCCCAGCTGAACTTCGCATACCGGCGCCACGCCTTGCCCGCTCCCTGCTCGCGGCCTTGGCCCTGCTCCTCCTACCAGCCGCGGAACTGCGGGGGGAGGGGCCCCAGGAGCACCAGGTCAAGGCGGCCATGGTATTCAACATGGCCAAGTACGTCGAGTGGCCGGCCGGCTCCTTCGGCAGCAGCTCCGCCCCGCTCGCGGTCTGCAGCGTGGGGCGCGGCCCGTTTGCCCAGGCCCTGGAGCCGTACCGGGGGAAAACGGTGCTGGGGCACCCCCTGGCCCTGCGGCGCCTTGCGGTGGGGGACGACCCCGCCGACTGTCACCTGCTCGTGGTGAGCGGGATAGAAAAACGCTACCTGGCTGGGGTCCTGGACCAGGCCCGCAGGCGGACCGTGCTGACGGTCAGCGACCTGCCGGACTTCGCGCGCTCCGGCGGGATGATCGGGCTGGTCGAGCAGGAGGGCCGGATCCGTTTCGAGATCAACGTGAAAGCCGCGCAGCAGTCACGGTTCAAGATCAGTTCGCAGCTCCTGAAGCTGGCGAAGATAATAAGAGAGAGTGACTAATGGGGCGCCCAGGGCAAAATTTCATCCGGAACCTGCCGCTGCAGCGCAAGCTCATGCTGATCATCATGGTCTGCTGCGGTGCGACGCTGCTGGCGGCTTCCATCTTCTTCGTGGCGAGAGAGGCCAAGGTCCTCTACCGCGCGCAACAGGAGGATCTCACCTCGCTCGCCGACATGATCGGCAGGAACGCCGCATCCGCCCTGGTGTTCAACGACCCGAACTCGGCGCAGGAAACCATCAAGCCGCTCACGGCGAAGTCCTCGATCCTCGCGGCCTACGTGGTGAGCCGGGACGGCCACCTCTTCGCCAGGTACCTCGCGCGGGATACCGGGGGCGCGCTGCTCCCCCTGGAGAGGCTTCCCTTTTCGGCGCCCCCTGAAGCGGTGACCGAGGCTGTGGAGCGGATCGCCAGGGATGCCGGTCAAAACTCGGTCCTTTCCGGGTACGCCTGCCTGGTGAAGCCGATCCACCTCGACTCCGAGTGGGTGGGGACCGTCATCATCCACGCCACCACAAAGGGGTTCCTCAACAACCTGCGCGGGACCATACTGGGGACCCTGCTGTTCATGGCCGCGGCCTTTGCGGCCGCCTACTTCTTCTCCGCCAGGCTGCAGCAGATGATCTCGACCCCGCTTTTGAACCTCCTCGACACGATGAAGGAGGTCTCGGCCAGCAAGAACTACGCGATCCGGGCGGTAAAACCGTCCAGCGACGAGATCGGGCTTTTGTACGACGGCTTCAACGAGATGCTCTGCGAGATAGAGGAGCGCAACCAGATCCTCAGGCAGCGGCAGGCACACCTGCAGCAGCTCGCCCACTACGACCCGCTGACCCGTCTCCCCAACCGGACCCTCTTCTACGACCGCCTGGCGCAGGCGCTGTTCCATGCCGAGCGGACCAGGCAGGCGGTCACCGTGATCTTTATCGACCTGGATCACTTCAAGGACGTAAACGACACACTGGGGCACCGCACGGGGGACCTCCTGCTGATCGAGGTCGCCAACAGGCTCGCCACGGTGGTGCGCAGTTGCGACACGGTGGCCCGCCTGGGGGGGGACGAGTTCACCGTCTTCGCGCAGAACATCGAGAACGCGCAAAACGCGGCGATCGTCGCCAGAAAGCTGAACGCGCTCTTCGCAGCCCCTTTCCATTTGGGGGAGAGCGAGATCTACGTGACGGCGAGTATCGGGGTGACGCTCTTCCCAAGCGACGGCAAGAGCGTGGACGAGCTGCTGATGAACGCGGACATCGCGATGTACCACGCCAAGTCCTGCGGCAAGAACGTCTACAAGTTCTACGACAAGAAGATGAACGAGCACGCAAGCGAAAGGGTCACGCTCCTTTCGGACCTGCGGCTCGCGCTGGAGCGGGAGGAGTTCATCCTCCATTACCAGCCCAAGGTGGACCTTCTGAGCGGCAAGGTGACCTCCGTGGAGGCCCTGGTGCGCTGGATGCACCCGAGGCTGGGGCTCCTGGCGCCGGACAAGTTCATCCGCCTCACCGAGGAGAGCGGTCTGATCGTGGAGCTTACCGGTTGGGTCATGCGCACCGCCTGCACCCAGGCGAAGGCGTGGCACGACGCCGGTCTTGCCGTCCGGGTGGCGGTCAACCTGTCGCCGTACCATTTCCAGCGCCAGGATGTGAAGCAGGCCGTCTTCTCCGTGCTGGGGGCGACGGGGCTGCCGGCCAACCTTTTGGAGATCGAGCTCACGGAATCGGCGCTCATGCAAAACGACGAGTACACCTGCCGGGTGCTCGGGGAGTTGAGGGACATGGGGGTCACCATCTCGGTGGACGACTTCGGCACCGGTTACTCCTCGCTTAGCTACCTGCACCGCTTTCCGATCCATACGCTGAAGATCGACCGGACCTTCATCCTCAACATGATGAAGAGCAGCGAAGACCAGGCGATAGTGACTGCCATCATAGCGATGGCGAAGAGCCTCAACATGCAGATCGTTGCAGAAGGGGTGGAAACGGTGGACCAGCTGGAAAGGCTCAAGGGGCAGGGATGCCACGAGATCCAGGGCTTCCTGGTATCGCGCCCGGTAAACGCAGATCACGTAGCGCATTTCTTCACCGACGAGAACCACCTGGATCAGCACAACCGCTCCGACGCAGGGCCGGGAAGTGACGCTGCAAAAGCGATGGCCTGAGATGATAAAGCGCCGGGAGAGGTATTAGATGAACGAGCTGATCATAAACCTGAAGACCGGCGACCGGATCGAGGGGAGGCTGACCCGCCCCTTCAAGTACAACGACACGGACCTGGAGGTGCTGGTAGACGGCGCCAGGGAGAAGCTCGTTTTCCCGCTGGACGAAATCTGCTACATCCGCTTCCTGAAGGCGCCTGCCGGGATCACGGCCAGCGAGCCGGCGAGCTTCCAGGAGGTGCAGACCATCGCCGGTGAAACCTTCAGGGTGGCGCTTCTTGGCCACGTGAAATTCCTGAAAGGGTTCCTCGCCCTTTTGCAGGACGACACGCAGGGGTACCGGACCATCTTCTTCACAGACACCGGGGTGCGCGACCGCCAGGACGACAGGTACCTGGAGGAAATCCTCAGCGACGAGGGGTTCATCGTCAGCGACAGGGTGGAGGACGCGCTGAGGCTCAAGGAACCGCGCACAGGGGGGATGCAAAAACGCGCCGACCAGGAGGCGGAGATCCTTCTGGCCGACGCGGTAGACGAGGGGCCCTCCGCCCGGGAGGCCGAGGAGAACCGCACCAGGGTAGGCGACATCCTGGTGGAGTCGGGGCTCGTCACCCGGGAGGAGGTAGAGGCCGCCTTCAAAGGGCAGCTGGGAAAGAAGCTCCAGGTGGGGGAGCTTTTGATCATGAAGGGGCTGATCACCGAGGAACAGCTCCTTTCTGCCCTGGCCACCAAGTTCCAGCTCCGCTTCGTGGACCTGGACACGGTGCACCCCTCCGAGGCGGCGATGAGAGCCATCTCCGAAGGGCTCGCGAACCGGCTCAAGATCTTTCCCATCGCGCTGGAGGGTAGAAAGCTCGTCGTCGCCACGTCGGCACCGACGGATCTCAGCATCGGGGACTACCTCCGCTTTTCCACCAACTGCTCTCCGGAGTTCGTGGTAGCCTCCTCGCGGCAGATAACGGCCGCGATAGAGAAGTACTACCGCCACCGGGTGGAGACCGTCGACACCCTGCTGAACTCCATGAAGGGGGAGGCGGAAACCGTTTCCGTGGAAGAGGAGGCGGACGAGTCGCGCCAGCTCTTCGAGCCCGACTCCAAGATCATCTCGCTGGTGAACCGCATCCTGGTCGACGCCTACAAGCGGGGCGCCTCGGACATCCACTTCGAGCCGGGGATGGGGAGCGACCCGCTCACCATCCGCTACCGGATCGACGGCGAGTGCCTGCCGGCCCACAAGGTGGCCGCCTTGTACAAGGCGGCGATCATCGTCAGGATCAAGATCCTGGCCGACCTGGACATAGCGGAGCGGAGGCGGCCGCAAAGCGGCAAGATCCTCCTGCGGTACCGGCAGCAGATGCTCGAGTACCGGGTGGAGATCACCCCGCTGGTCGGCGGGAGGGAGGCGGCGGTGCTCAGGCTTCTGGCCGCCTCGAAGCCGCTGCCTTTGTCCGGCCTGTCGTTCATGCCGTACAACCTTGGGCGGTTCATGGAGCTCCTGGAGAAGCCGCACGGCATCATCCTCTGCGTCGGCCCGACCGGCTCCGGGAAGACCACGACGCTCCATTCGGCGCTGGGGCACATAAACTCGCTGGAGCGCAAGATCTGGACCGCCGAGGACCCGGTGGAGATAACCCAGCCGGGGCTCTGCCAGGTGCAGGTGAACGCGAAGATCGGCTTCACCTTTGCCGAGGCGCTCCGCTCCTTTTTGAGGGCGGACCCGGATGTCATCATGATCGGGGAGATGCGGGACGCCGAGACCGCCAAGATCGCCATCGAGGCATCGCTCACCGGGCACCTGGTGTTCAGCACCCTGCACACGAACAGCGCCCCCGAAGCGGCGGTGCGTCTCATCGAAATGGGGATGGATCCCTTCAACTTCAGCGATGCGCTCCTGGGGATCGTGGCCCAGCGCCTGGCGAAAAAGCTCTGCGAGCACTGCAGGAAGCCCGCGAGAAACAAGCGGCAGCTCTACGATGAGGTGGTGGCCGCCCTGGTCCGCATCGCGGGACCCCGGTACCTCCCCCCCGAGTACCAGGAGGCGAACTTCATGGAAAAGGTCGGCTGCGAAGAGTGCGGCGGGACCGGATACAAGGGGCGCATAGCGATCCATGAGCTGATGGTGGCGACTCCCGGGATCAAGAGCGCCATCAGGCGCGAGAAGGAACTGGAGGAGCTCAGGTCCATAGCACTGGATGAAGGGATGCTTACCCTCAAGATGGACGGGCTCATGAAGGTGCTTTCCGGCGAGACCGACATGGAGCATATCCTGAAGGTCTGCATGTAGCCTCTCTTGTAAAAACGGATGAGGGAGGGGAGGGTTTAAACGGCGACGCTCTCCGGGGCATCCTCGCGGAGCTCCGAGGAACGGATGGGGATGCTCACGATGAACCGGCTCCCCTTGCCGACCTCGCTTTTGACCGTCATCTCGCCGCCATGCCTCTTCACGATGTCATAGCTGATGGAAAGCCCGAGCCCGGTACCCTTTCCTGCGGGCTTGGTCGTGAAGAACGGCTCGAAGATCCGGTCGAAGACATGCGGCGCTATGCCGCATCCGGTATCGGCAACCATGACATGCACCCGCTCCTGATCCGACCAGGTGCTGACACGGATGGTTCCCGCTGTTTCCATGGCGTGAGCTGCGTTGACCAGCAGGTTCATGAAGACCTGGTTCATCTGCTGCGGGAAGCAGGTCACCTGCGGCAGCTCCCCGTAATCCTTCACAAGTTCGGCGTTGTACTTGATCTCGTTCCAGATGATGGAGATGGTGGTGTCCAGGCAGGCATTGAGGTCCACCTCCGTCATCTGGGCGCTGTCAAGGCGCGAGAACGACTTCAGGTTGCGCACGATGGTCTCGACACGCTCGATCCCCCCCAGGCTCTCGGCTATGATCTCGGGGATGTCGTCGACGACGTACCCTATCTTGAGCTCCCGCCTGTGCCTCTTGACCTCCTCTTGCGACGGATGTGCCCGCTCCAGCAGCTCGATGTAGCCGATCATCTTGGCGAGGTAACGATCGATGGCGGAGATGTTGCTTTTGACAAAGCCGACCGGGTTGTTGATCTCGTGCGCGACTCCCGCCGCTATCTGCCCGATGCTGGCCAGCTTCTCCGACTGGATGACGCAGCTCTGCATGGAGCGCAGGGACTCAAGCGCCAGCGCCAGCTCCTGGTTCTTCTCGGCGAGGGCGTTCTCCGTCTCCTTTATCGCCGTGATGTCCTGCGTGACGTGGACGACCTGGGTGACGACCCCGTTGGCGATGGTGACCGGCGCCACGATGGCCAGCAGGAATTTCATGGTTCCCGACGCCTCGCGCCGGACCTCCTCGATCACCATCCCGCCGGTGGCGCGACACTTTTCGATGGGGCAGGCGGCGAAATCCTCCTGGCATCCCCAGTGGAGGTGGTGGCACCCCTCCCCCATGATCCCTTCCCTTGGCCGTCCCAGCCGCTTAACCAGGTAATCGTTGGCGTCCACGACCGTCTTGTCGGCGGCGTTGACGATCAGGATGTCCATCGGGATCGCGTCCACGATGGCGCGGGTGAAGCCGAGGGCGGCATCGAGGCTGTCCCTGGAAACCATGGACTGGGAAAGGCGCTCTATGGTGTCGTTGAGGGCCATGGCGAGCTCCCTGGTTTCGCGGCACCCCTCGACGGGGGCGGTGGTGGTCAGGTCGCCCAGCTTCTTGGAAAAGTGGGCAAGGTGGCGCAGGGGGAGCGTTATGCGATGGGCGAGCAGGACGGTCGCCACCAGCAAAAGGAGTATGATCAGCACAGTCCCGCTCAGGAGGCGGAGCTTCAGGAGGTAGATCGACTCCTGCACCTCGATAGCGTAAACCCCGGTCCCGATCACCCAGCCCCAGGGCTGGAAAGACTTGACGAAGGAAAGTTTCCGCACCGGCTCCTTGGAGCCCGGGGCCGGCCACTGATAAGGGACGAATCCCTCACCGTGTGCCCGGCAGATCTCCACGAAGTCGAGGAAGATCGGCGCCCCGCCGGCATCCTTGTACTCCGCCAGGGGCTTGCCGGTCAGGTATTTGTCGATGGGGTGCATCAGCATGACCGGGGTCATGTCGTTGATCCAGAAGTAGCCGCTTTTGCCGTACCGCATCGAGCCGACCCGTTCCAGCGCCAGTTGCTTGGCATCCTCTTCCTTCAGCTCCCCCGCCACGCTTCTGTGATGATACGCGCTCACGATGGAGTGGGCCGCCTCCACCAGGGTCCGGATCTCCTCCTTCTTGCTCGACAGGAGCTGATGCTCGAACAGAGGAAGCAGGTAAAAGGGTATCGCCACGGAGACGATGACGACTGTGGCCAAGCAGATGCAGAGCATCTGGGCCAGGATGGGGACCCCTTTTTTTTCTCCGCTCATTTTGGACAACGAAGCCTCACTCTCGGTTCATGCTCCCCAACTTCTCGAATTCCCGCTCCTTTGCGGTAGACGCCATTTCCTCGGCATCGACCGTCGTGGGCTTGACAGGCGCCTTCTTGAAATAGACCCACAAGGACATATCGGAGGGGGAGTTCGCTGCTGAATAGGGGAATTTGACCGGTGAGAGGAGGATAGTCCCAAATGGGACGACTCAGCTTACGGAAGGCGGGTCGTCGGGAAACCGCGCGATGCGCAGGGAGTTCCCCAGCACGGTAAGGCTGGAGACCGCCATGGCCAGGGCCGCCAGCAACGGGTGAAGCAACCCTGCGGCGGCCGCGGCGAGGGCCAGAGCGTTGTAGGCGATGCTCCAGGCGAAGTTGCCACGGATGATGCTTGCGGTGCGCCGGCTGAGGCTGATCAGCCAGGGGAGCTGCGAGAGGCGGCCGGAGAGGATCACCACGTTGCCCGCCTGCCGGGCCAGCTCCATCCCCCCCCCAAGCGCCACACCGGTCTGCGCCGCGGCGAGGGCGGGCGCGTCGTTGACGCCGTCGCCGACCATGGCGACCCCCCTCCCCGAGGCCATGGCCCTGGCAACGCTCTCCAGCTTTTGCGCCGGGGTGCGGGGCGCCTCCACCCTCCCGATGCCGATGCATGCTGCGACCGCTGCAGCCGCGGTCAGCCGGTCACCCGAAAGGAGCACGCAGTCGAGACCCTGCTCCCGCAGCGCCGCAACGCAGTGCGTGGCTTCCGGGCGGATGGTGTCGCTAAACGACAGGCAGCCGCGCAACCTCCCGTCCCACGCCACGTGGACGGCGCTCCCATGACCGTCCGGGAACTCAGCAGCTCCCTCACCCTCAAGAAAACCGATGCTGCCGGCCCTCACCTCCGTTGTCACCCCCTCCCAGGTCACGGCACCGCTGATGCCGCTACCTGCAAGGACCTCGACCCGCTCTGCCAGCCCCTGCCGCACCCCCGCCTCCTTTGCCTTTTTCATGACCGCGCGTCCCAGCGGATGCTCGCTCGCCGATTCCAGCGCGGCGAGCCGGCCCAAGAGCTCCTCCTCGGTCAGCTGCGGGTCGAGCAGCTCGATCTTTTGCAGCGCCGGGAACCCGGAAGTCACCGTCCCCGTCTTGTCGAGAAAAACGGTGTCGGTCCCGGCTATCCCCTCCATGACGCTGCCGCCGCGCACCACGATGCCGGCGCGGGCGGCCCTGGCAATGGCGAGCGAGGTGGCAAGAGGGGTGGCGATACCCATGGTGCAGGGGCAGGCGACCACCAGGACGGAGAGCGCGCTCAGAAGCGCCTGGCCCGTGTCACCGTAAAGGGACCAGCAAAGGAGGGTTCCTGATGCGAGGCAGAGCACAAGAAAGAGGAACAGGGATGCCGCCCTGTCGGCGATGAGCTGGCTTCGGGAGGGGTTGCGCCAGGCCTTATGCACCATTTCGGCGATGCCGTGCAGCAATAGCCGCTCCCCCGTCCTCACGGCCAGCACCAGGAGGGGTCCCGCTCCGTTGACCGTGCCGGCGACCACGTCGTCCCCGGGGGTACATACCCTGGGGAGGAACTCGCCGCTGAAGGCGGCCTCCTCGATGCAGCTGGTCCCTTCCAGGATGCGGCCGTCGACGGCGATGCGCTCCCCCGGCCGGACCCGGACCAGGTTCCCGGGGCGCAGCGAGTCGAGCGCCACCTCCTCGCTTCCCGCCGGGGTCACGAGGAGCGCGGTTCTCGGGAGCAGCGCCTCCAGCGCATGCAAAAGGTCTGTCGCGCGTCTCTTCGCCGACGCCTCGACGAGCTTTCCCACCGTGACCAGAACCGGGAGCATGGTCGCCGTGTCGAAGTAGACCTCACCGGTGCCCCTAAGCGCGTTGGCGGCGCTCACGGAGAAGGCGGAGAGGGAACCGAGGGCTATCAGGAGGTCCAGGCTCATCCGGCGCTCCGCGAGCTCGCGCAGCGCACCCGAGAGGAACGGCGGGATCAGGATGGCGAGGGCCGGGGTAGCCAGGGCGAGAAGTATCAGGCGGAACAGGGGGACGGTATGCATCTCGACGCTCCCTGCATACAGCAGCAACGAGATCATCATGACGTTCATGGCGAGCAGGGTGCCAAAGCCGAGCCGAAGCAGGTTGGCTGCCTGCTCTCCCTCACCCTGGTTGCCGATGATGAGAAACGCCATGCGGCAGGCGTGGCAGCAGAAAACCTGGACGGAGCCGGGGGAGCCAGGGGGGGGAGCGCCGGGTGCCGATGGAGGAGCGGCCACCGGGAGGCCGCAGTGGGCGCAGTCGTAGCTGCGCGCCGCGCTACTTGCCGCCGCCGTCATTTCCGGTCCGGGCGTAGCACTGGGTGTCGCCGTGGTCGCTTAGGTGCAGCACCGGCTTCGGCGGGCAGCCGATGAGCTTGTGGTAGATGCCCGTCCCCCTGAGGGCCGTGGTGGCGGCGAGCAGGATCAGTATCATTCCCGCCGCCTTGGGAGCCCAGCTGCGCAGATGCCAGCGTGTCATGCGGGCCGCTCCCCCGAGGAGTACGAGCGGCAGCGAGGTCCCGAGACCCAGGGAAACCATGGTCGCCATCCCCCCGGGGACCGACCCGGTCTGCAGGGAGTAGGCGATAAAGGCGAGGATGATGGGGCAGGGGAGAAAGCCGGTGACGACCCCCAAAAGAAGTGCCGCGCCGGGCGACTGGGTGGAGAAGAGCCTCCCCCCGAACGAGGCCAGCATCCCCTCGACCACCCCCTCGCCGCTGCGGTTTTGCACCGGCAAAAGCCCGAAAAGGCTCAACCCCATGAGGAGCATCACCGCTCCCGAGAAGTAGCTCAGGAGATTTTGCCACATGCCGTGGCGCAGGAAAAAGAGTTGGAAGTACCCCCCGGTGAAGCCGGCGAAAGCCCCCAGCAGCAGGTAGCTGAAGAGTTTTCCCGCGTGCCAGGGAAGTTGCGATGTCAGCATGGCGTGCCGGGTTTTATCCCGGGAGAGGTGCAGCACGAACCCGCCGCACATGCCGACGCAGTGCACGCAGGCAACAAGCCCCCCGGCAAAGCCGATCCAGATGTGATGGGTGATGGTTTCCATGTGTCTCCTTAAGGTTTGCCTACTGCCGCTCCTACCAAAGACTCACCGTTTCACGAGCGACCGCACGAAAAGCGCCAGGTGCCACCTCTGCTCCGGGGGGACCACCCGCTCGAGCACCGGCTCGTGCCCTACCCCGGTCAGCATCGCGCGGAGCAACTCCCCGTCGCCATACCCGGCGACCCTCCCGGACCTGAGGTCGATCGGCTTCGGGTGGTAGCTCCGTCCGACCGGGCCGTCCCCCGCGCCGCTCTCCCCATGGCAGAACACGCAGTAATAGCGGTAGTAGACCCTCCCCCTCCCGAGATCCCGGGGGGTCCCCGGCACGGGGTTCTTCAGCCGCGCCGCCTCGCTCTCCCCCGGAAGCCGCTGCGCGCCAGGAACCACGCTGACCGTACCCGCGGCGGGCGCGGGCGTCACGACCTGGAACTCGCGGAAGTGGTGCTGTACCGTCATGCGCGGTCCCGTGTAGAGGATGAAGGCGAACAGCGCCGCGAACAAGAGCGGGGGGGCGACGACCAGCAGTGCGATTAACTTCTTCATCTCCCTTCCCCCGTTTTAGGTCCGGCTGGAGCGGGGCGGAGAGGCTGGGCCTCCGGGAGCGGCCAGATCTGCTGTTTCGGCGGCTTCTTCAGGTCGGGCTGGTCGGTGGAATAGATCGATTCCGCGGGCGCGTCGGGAAGCTGCCCGAAGTCCCAGTACCTTGCCCCGTCGGGGACCAGCAGGTATACCAGCCACCCGAATCCCATGATGGCGGCGCTGAAGAGGACGAGGATCACCCATTCCCAGGGGGATGGCAGCTCCTGCTTCTCGTCGTATAGATGTTTTTCTTCCATGGGTCGCCTCACCAGTTGGGCGGGACAGCGTGGTTTTCTATGAGCTCGAAGACGGTGAACGCGCTGCTCGCCAGAAACAGCAGGATGACCACCCAGGGGATGAAGCTTAAGAGCCAGGTGAGGAAACTCCTGAAATCCTTCACCTTGATCCGCTCGCTCTTCCCCTCGATGCCGCGCGGCAGCCAGAGCGCCTGGTAGGTGAGGCAGAAGAGGAGCGTGAGGATCGACCCCGCCAGCAGCGTGATGACGATCCACTGGTTTTGCAGCACGTACAGGTAGAGCATCATGATGGCCATCCTCCGCTCTGCGTCCGCCCGGCATCTCCTTGTTCGGCTTCGGGGAGCCCCTTTTCCCCCTCCCCGTCCCTCCCGCTCCGGGGGAGGGTGTCCCGGATCTCAGCCTGCAGCGCCAGGTAGCGCGCACGCTCCTGGTTGGCGAACTGCCCGGAGCGGATCCCCCATAGGAAGAAGGCGCCGATGCCGCAGCTCATCAGCAGCAGAAAGCCGATCCACATGAACAAGAATTCCTGTCCTTCCCACGGGTTGCTCATTTGGTCAATTCTCCCGGCTATTTGTGCCCATCCCCCTCCCTGCGGGGGAGGGGACGCTCTCCCTCGCTTCGGGTGGGAGGTTCTGTCCATCTCCCCTCGCCCTCCGGGAGAGGGGAAGGGGTGAGGGAAGATCCGGCCGTTCGGTCCCCGGCACCGGGTACCTGTTCTCCCACCCCCCCTCGAAGCTGGCGTCTATGCCGCGCGGCTCCGTGTTGGCGTCGGTGTACCCTACGAAGGAGACGGCCAGGTAGTTGGCCAGGTCCCAGATCTTCTCCGACTCCAGGTGCTTCTTGAAGTACGGCATGGCGGTGCCGGTCACCCCGTTCATGATCTGGTAGTAGAAGAGCCCGCCGATGTACCTGTTTTCCACGACGTGCCGGCGCAGCGTGGTGAAGTTCAGGGGGGGCGGGGAGAGAAACGGCTCCGCGGGGCCCCTGCCGTCGCCGATCGGGCTGTGGCAGTTGATGCAGAACTGCTGGTAGATCCGCTTTCCCCTTTGCAGCGCGGCCTCGGTCGCCGGGTACGGGTTCGGCATACGCCTCCACACCTCGGGGACCTGGGCGTGCAGCCACTCTATGTTACGGTCGGGGCCGGCGGCAAAGGCGGCTACCGCCTGCTTTTTCCACTTCCTCTGGCGTGCCTGGCGCAGGTCAGCCGCTTTCCCTCCCAGCGCCTGCACGTAGGAGGTGAGCGCGCCGATCTCCTTGTCCTCCAGGAAATCCCAGGCGGGCATCAGGGAGATCGGGCTCGTGAACCGCGGGTTTTTGAAGTGGGCGACGTTCCAGTCGTCTGGGTGCTCTCCCCCCTCCTGCGAGAGGTCCGGCCCGGTCCGCTCCGATCCGAGGATGGCCGGCTCCACCCCCACGTAGTCGCCGCTTTGGGCGATCCTTTCCGCCCCGACGTCCCAGTCGTTGACCCTGATGAAGAGCGAGTGGCAGTAGCTGCAGCCGTTTCTCACATAGAGCCGGTGCCCCACTTTCTCTTCAGCGGAGAGCGGGCGCCAGATCTCGGACGGGACCTCCTTCATGGTCATGGAGGGGATGCCGACGATGATGAAGGAGGAGGCCCAGAAGACCATCAGCGCTCCGACTATGAGTACGGCGGGGGTCATCTTCATGCCGCTTCCTCCGCGCGCCGCAGCTCTCCGGTTTCAATCACCTCGCCCTGGCGCAGCGTCATGAACAGGTTGTAGAGTCCGATGACGGAAGCGGTGAGTATGAACACTCCGAGTGCCGCCCGCGACGCCATGAACGGGACGAGCTGCGGCAACACCCGGTGCACCGTCTCCCCGTTGTGCCAGGCGGTCCCCTGGATGAGGCCGGCGGCGGTCAGTACCAGGAAGAACCCGGTGAGGCCGAAGGTGATCAGGCCGAACTGCAGGCTGACGAGCCTTTTCGAGTAGAGTTCCCGCCCGGTGACGAGCGGGACGATGTGCCACATGGCGCCCAAGGCTATGTAGCCGCCGAAACCGAGCATGGCGATGTGGGCGTGGGCCACGGTCCAGTTGTTGAAATGGGTGACCCTCTGCAGGAAGGGGAGCGACTGCAGCGGGCCCTGGATGCAGGTGATGATGTACCAGACGATCCCCCCCATCACGAGCCTGGCCGCCGGGTCCCCCCAGACCCGCGCACCGAAGCCGCGCGCCGTCATCCAGAGGTTGATCACCACGATGGAAACCGGGAGCACCATGGCGATGGAATCGACCACGGAGACGGTCTTCAGCCAGTTGGGGATCGGCGACTGCAGCACGTGGTGGCCCCCGATGTGCGTGTAGAGCGCCACCAGCAGCCAGAAACCGAGCAGCGACAGGGTGTGCGAGTTGAGCGGGGTCCTGGTTACCCGGGGGATCACGAAGTAGGCGGCACCGGTGGCGAGGGGGGTGATCAGGAGCCCCGGGAGGTTGTGCCCCCAGAACCAGAGGAAGATCGAGTCGATGAGCCCCGGCATGGCGCCGGTCGCGGGGTGCCACATCACGTTTCCCAGCGGGTAGTTGCAGGCGGTCCAGAGGAAGGCCGCCATGAAGTACCAGACCGAGACGTAGAGCTGGCGCTCGTTGCGGGTCGCGATGGTGAGCACCGTATTGACGATGAGGCAGAGGGTGGCGATCACGAGCGAAACGTCGGCCACCCAGACGTACTCGTTGTACTCGCGCCCCTGCGTGTAGCCGAAGGCAAAGCCGAAGGGGCCGCTGGCGACGGTCAGGTTCCAGAACAGCAACGCCGCCCAGGCAAGCGGCTCGGACCAGAGCCTGGTTCTCAGGAGCGCCGGGAGGTAGTAGAGCCCCCCCCCGATCAGCATGGTCCCCACGAAGCCGTAGAGCATGGTGTTCACGTGCACCGGCCTCTCGCGGCCGAAGACGAACGCGCCTGTGTGCGGGAGGAACTCGGGCGCCACCAGGTGGATGGCCGAGATGAAGCCGTAGAGCGCCCCCACCACAAACCAGGCGGCGCCGGCGACCATGAAGGC
>Ga0209317_1001500_pt1 | contig 20087 bp, 13 predicted proteins | sample RifGroB2_FD_183994 | JGI IMG/M metagenome (GOLD analysis project Ga0209317, IMG submission 183994) | Soil microbial communities from Rifle, Colorado, USA - Groundwater B2 (SPAdes) (version 2) | ecosystem: Environmental > Terrestrial > Soil > Unclassified | place: Rifle, Colorado | collected... | reverse complement strand
CGGCCGGCTACCAGTTCAGCTACACCACGTCCGTCCCTCCCCCGAACAACCCGCCGGGGGCTCCCGCCTCGCTCGCGCAGTTCCAAAGCGACGGCGCGACCCTGCTCGCCAAGGGGCTTTATACCAACCGGACCACCCTGGTCTTCAAGGGGACCGTAACCGACCCCGACAGCGACAGCGTCCAGCTGGATATCGAGATCGCAGAGATCGGCGCACCGTTCGCCGGCGCGCCGACCTGCAGCAGCACCCTGGTCGCCAGCGGCGCCACCGCCGCTGCCACCTGCGGCGGCATCCCCAACGGGCGCTTCAAGTGGCAGGCCCGCGCTACCGACAGCAACAGCTCAACCGGCAGCTGGACGCAATACTAGGAGTGGCACTCGATGAAGTTCGATAGGATGAGGAAGACAATGGATATTTCGAGAGCTTGGGACCGGACGGCGGCTTTTCGCTCCGTGCCGAACAGCTTCAAGACGGGGCTGGCCCTGGCGGCGGCATCTTGCGCCCTGTTCGGCTTGATCGCGCTGCAGCAAGAGGCGCAGGCGATGCCCACCAAGACCACCACCTGCCTCACCGGCTCCTGCCACGGCCCCACCTCGACCGCCGCCGCAATTTCCTGGGGTGCGATCCTCAACGGGACCGGCTATCCGGCGAGCCCGACGGCCCTCACCGTCCAGGCAGGCAGCTCCTTCGAGCTGGAGTGGATCGGCAGCAACTTCACCGACGCCTCCCACGGCAACACCGGCATGGTCCCCATGATCGCCCTCCCCGCCGTTTCCCCGACGGGATGGACCATAACAAAGGGTACTGCTGCCAACTCGGGGATCACCGGGTGGAACACGGTATGGGACGCCACCGGCGGCTGGAACTGGCGCACCGGCAGCATGCTGGGCGTGAGCGCCACCTTCCCCAGCTCCCCCAACGGCTACAGCATCGACTATTCCGGCTCCACACTCTGGAACGTAGCAGGCGCCGCCTACGACAACGGCTCGACCACCACCCCGGGCGACCAGGACCGCAGCGCCGACAAGATGGGGGTCGACGTGGTGATCAACGTTCCCGCCGACACCCCCGCAGGGTCCTACACCGTCAACATCGGCGGCATCGGACATTACTTCACCACCAAGACCGCGAAGTCGAGCAAGTTCCAGGCGCTGACCGTCACGGTCACGGCCTCCGCCAGCGACACCGTCAAGCCGGTGGTCTCCGCCGGATTCAGCGCCGCCGACCCGTCTCTCTCCAGCACCATCGGCATCTCCGGATTCGCCGCCACCGACAACACCGGCGTGACCGGCTACATGATCACGACCAGCGCCGCCGCGCCGCTATCCACCGATGCCGGGTGGCTCGCCACCGCGCCCACCAGCTACACGGTTGCCTCCGACGGGAGCTTCACCCTCTACCCCTGGGCCAAGGACGCCGCGGGAAACGTGTCGACGGTTTACGGGTCGCCGGTCACCGTCGTCGTAGACAGCACGCTTCCCACCGTTTCCAGCACGGTTCCCTCCAGCGGCGCCACCGACGTCGTCCCGGACAGCAGCGTCACCATCGACTTCTCCGAGACGGTGAACTGCGCCACCGTCACCACGGGCGCGGTCACCATCTCCCCGGCCGTCGCGTGGAACAAGACCGGCTGCTCCGGGAGCCAGGCCGTCTTCACCCCTGCCGGCCAGGCCGGGTCCACCACCTACATGGTCACCGTGGGGACGGGGGTCGCCGACACGGCGGGGAACGCCATGGCGAGCCCCTACGCCTTCAACTACACGACCAGCGTCCCTGTCATCCGCCCCGAGACCGCCATCTCGGCGCCGGCCGCGGCCTCCGTGCTGACCACCTCACCGGTAGCCATCACCGGCAGCGCCAGCGCCGGCAGCAACCCGCTCGGCTCGGTACAGGTCTCGACCGACGCCGGCGCGTCCTGGAACGCAGCCGCCGGCACCGACTCCTGGTCCTACAGCTGGACGCTTCCGGCCGAAGACTACGTGGCCCACACCATCCTCGCCAAGGGGGTGGACGATGCTGCCAACGAGGACAGCACACCCGCCTCGGTCACCGTCAGGGTGGACAACGCGGCCCCGGCCGGACTTGCCAACTCGGCCCCGGCAAACGGCGCCGCGAACCTGGCGACCACCGTCACCCTGGACTCCAGCGCCGCCACCGACGCCAACACGACCGCCGCGGTGCAGTACCTCTTCGAGATCGCCACCGACGGCGGCTTCACCACCGGCCTTCAGCAAACCGGCTGGCAGAGCGGGACCAGCTTCGCACCGACCCTCGCCGCAGCCACCACCTACTACTGGAGGGTGAAGGCGAAGGACGCCGCCGGCAACGTCTCGGCCGACACCGCCACCTGGAGCTTCAGCACCATCGGCCCCACCGCGCCCGACGTCCCGTCCGCCTCGCAGTACAAGGCCGACGGGGTGACCCCCATTGCCCAGGGAGGGACCGCCACGGACTCCTCTTTGGTGATCAAGGCTACCGTGTCCGATGCGAACTCCGACAACGTCGCACTGCAGGTGGAGCTGATAACCAACGGCAACAGCTTCGCGGGGGTGGCGAACTGCTCCTCCACCTCGGTCGCCAGCGGGCAGGTGGCGACCGCCACCTGCTCCGGGCTCTCCGACGGCCTCACCTACAAGTGGCGCGCGAGGGCCAGCGACGGGACGCTCGACAGCGCCTGGGCCGACTTCGGCGCCGGCGATCCCGACTTCACCGTCGCGCTCGCCAACGCTACCCCCTCCGCCCCCGTGGCACCGGCGCAGTACCAGCAGGACGGCGCCACAGCCATCGCCCCGGGCGCCGCGGCCGACAGCAACGCGGTGGTTATCGGCGCGACTGTCGACGGAGGCAACGGAGACCCGGTGCTTCTCGAGGTCGATCTGAACAACGACGGCGTCGCCGACTGCGCGAGCCCCTACGTAACCGGTCCCGCGACCGCCAACGCCACCTGCTCCGGGCTTGCCGACGGCTCCTACGACTGGAGGGGGAGGGCGAAGGACAGCAAGTCAGCGACAAGCGCCTGGACCGCCTTCACCGGCACCCCGGACTTCACCGTGGCCACCGGCCTTGACTTCGGCGTCGATGCCACGCCCCCCGTCGACGGTACGGTTTCCGCCGGCTCCGGCGACGGCTACCTGAACATCGCCTGGACGGCCGCCTCCGATTCAGGCGCGGGCCTCGACCCCGCGGTCAGCTACAAGCTCGTCAAGGCGGGGGGCGCCACAGCGCCTGCGGACTGCTCCGGGGCCGGGGTCTACAGCGGCAACGGCACCGCCTACTTCGACGCCGAGGTAATCAACGGCAGCACCTACTCGTACCGGGTCTGCGCCGTCGATCGCGTGGGGAACATCTCCGCCGGGGCGACCGTTTCCGGCTCCCCTTCGGCGATAGCGCTCCCCGAGACCGCCATCGCCGCACCTGCCGCAGCGGCCACCCTGACCACCTCCCCCTACGGCATCGGCGGTACGGCCGTGGCAGGGGATCACGCGCTCGCCTCGGTACAGGTCTCCACCGACAACGGCGGCACCTGGTCCCCGGCGGCCGGTACGACTTCCTGGTCCTTCGACTGGACCCTTCCCTCCGAGGACTACGTCGCCCATACCATCCTGGCCAGGGCGACGGACAGCCTCGGCTACGCCGACGCCACCCCGGCGCAGGTGACCGTCAGGGTCGACAACGTGCCCCCGGCAGGGCTCGCGGCCTCCTCCCCGGCCAACGGCGCGACCGCGGTCGCGCTGGGTTCGTCGCTCACCTCGACCAGCGCAACCGACGGCAACAGCTCCGCCGCCGTCCAGTACTTCTTCGAGCTGGCCACCGACCCCGTCTTCAGCACCGGGGTGCAGCAAAGCGGCTGGCAGGGTTCCACAAGCTTCTCCCCGACGCTCGCCCCGGGGAGCGTGTACTACTGGCACGCAAGGGCGAGGGACGCCGCAGGGAACACGGCCCCCTACACCGCGACCCGGAGCTTCACCTCCGGCGTGGTCGCGCCTGAAACGAGCATCACGGTCCCGGCGGCCGCCGCCGTCCTTTCCGGCTCGCCGGCAGCCATCACCGGCAGCGCCGGCGCGGGGACCAACCCGCTCGGCTCCGTGGAGGTATCCACCGACAACGGCGGCAGCTGGTCCCAGGCCACCGGTACCGGCAGCTGGTCCTACTCCTGGGTCCTCCCGGCCGAGGACCACGTGGCCCACACGATCCTGGCGCGCGCGCTGGACAACGCAGCCAACGCGGACCAGTCGCCGGCGAGCGTCAACGTGATAGTCGACACGGTGGCTCCCTCCGGCCTGGCCAACTCGGCCCCGGCCAACGCAGCCACCGGCGTCGCCACCACCTCCTCTCTGGTCGCCACCGCCGCGACCGACGCCAACGCCACAGGACCTTTGCAGTACTTCTTCGAAATCGCCACCGACCCCGGTTTCGGCACCGCTTTGCAGCAAAGCGGCTGGCAGGCCGGGACCAGCTTCGCACCGGCGCTCGATATCCTCACCACCTATTACTGGCGCGTGAGGGCGATGGACGCGGCGGGCAACAGCTCCGCCTACAGCGCCACCTGGAGCTTCACCACCGCCGCGGCCACCACCACGGTGGGGCAGGGTACCGGCGAGAGCAACGTCACCATTGGCCCGGGAGGGGTCGATACCGAACTGGACTCCTTTACCCTGGTCACCCAGGCCGGCACCGACATCGTAACCAGCGCGACGATCACCCTTTCGCCGGGGAGCTATGCCGGGATCGCGTCGATAACCATCTCCAGCGACGGCGGCGCTACCGTCCACGGCACCGTCTCCAACCCGTCGTCCGACACGGTGCCCATACCGCTCACCGAAAGCATCACGGTCACCACGACACCCAAGCTGTACCACGTCATGATCGTCCCGAGGGCCGCCGCCGCGATGACCGCGCCTCCCGGCGCCTCCTACCTCGTGACAGGAACGGTCACAGCCATCACCTCGCCTAACCCGAAGGCCTACAGCGACACGGCCTCGGCCACCGTCACCATCGACAACCTCTCCCCCGGCAACGTCACCTCCGCAGGAGGGGCGGCCGGTGTGGCTTCCAACTCGCTTTTCTGGATCAACCCGGCCGACAGCGACTTCGCCGGCATCGTGGTGCTGCGTCGCGCCGGGAGCGCCGTCGCAGACACGCCGGTCGAGGGTGTGAACTACCTTGCCGAAAACGCGGTCGGCGCCAGCAACGTCGCCTACGTGGGGAGCCTGACCAGCTTCACCGACATGCCCCTCACCAACGGGACCGCCTATTATTACCGGGTGTTCACGCTTGATTCCCACGGCAACTACTCTGCCGGCGGAACGGCGCTCGGCCCCTATACCCCGGTAAGGACGGCATGGTCGAACACCAAGCTGCTGCACAACTCCACCAACACGGGCTCCACCAAGTGGATCGCCAACGGCGGATGGGGCGAGCCGGGGAAGAAGTACGGAGCCTTCACCTGCGCCACCTGCCACAACATGAGCAGCGCCAACATCAAGCGGGTAAGCGGCATGGTCAGCACCGGCGACGGCTCCAACTGGGTTTCCACGAACACCGCCTCCGCGCCGGTGTCGCTGCAAAACCCCTCCACGGACCTTGGGAGCGATTCCGACCACGCCGCCTCGAACCGCATCTGCGAGGTGTGCCACAGCCAGACGAGTTACCACAGGTACAACAACCCCGCGGCGAACCATAACGGCACTGTGAGCTGCACCCAGTGCCACTCCCACAGCGCGGGCTTCAAGGGGTCCGGCGGGAGCTGCCTTGCCTGCCACAACTCGCCGCGCGGCGTACGCCAGCAGGTGGTGGGGGCGACCCTGGGGAACACCGGCGACGACTTCGTCCGCGCCAGCAGGCATATCAAGAACACCTCGGTGAAGAACGTCGACTGCATCATCTGCCACGCCGAGGGTGACACCACCTCCAGCGAGGGGTCCGTGAAGCAGGTCGACTCCCACATGAACGGGGTGGTGAAGCTGAGAAACGTAGACAACCAGGGGAACCCCGGCGTCGCGGGAACCAACTACTGGAACTGGCCCGGCAGGCGCAACGGCGGCACCACCATCACACCGGGCGACCGCGACAACATGGACCGCTTCTGCATCGGCTGCCATGACGCCGACGGCGGCCTCACCATCGCCGTCAACTCCGCCGGCACCGGCGTCGACACCGGTGCCTCCGTCGCCAGGAAGAACACGCCGTTCAACCCGCTCGACGGCGGCACGCCGCTCAACGTGAAAAGCCAGTTCAACTCGCAGAACCTGGCGGGAAGCGGCTACGCGAGCCACCACAACCTGAACATCTACACGAAGAGGTACAGCGCAGCCTACGCCTCCGCCTACGCCGGCCGCGGCGGCTGGACCGGCAGCTCCAGGGACGGCGCCGCCATGACCTGGGATACCGGCCTGCACTGCTCCGACTGCCACCTAAACGAGAGCAACGCCCACGGCGCCCGCAACGCGAGGCGGATGCTGCTGGACAAAAACGGAGCCGACGCCGCCGCCGTGAACTCCGGCGACGGAACCGGGACCTTCGTCTGCTACCGTTGCCACCTGAACAGCGTGTACAACGGCTCGAGCATCGGCGCTCCCGGCAAGGCGCGCATCGAGCACAACACCTTCGATACCCGCCCCTTTACCGCAGGCTCCTACGCCGACCGCGGGATCGTCTGCCTGAACTGCCACAGCGGCGGAGCGCTGGGCGGCATCCACGGCAACAACCGGACCATCAATACCGTCACGAAGGGGCAGACCAAGAGTTACCGCTTCATGTACGGCAACGAACTCGGCTACAACATCGGCGATTCCGAGTGGTCCACCTCGGCCCAGCCGACCTGCTACACGGCCTCTTCCACCTTCGGAGGCAGTTGCAGCCAGCACGACGGCACCACCAAGACGTCGCCGATAGGGGCGCCCAATCCGAGCCTCTCGCGCCCCTTGCAGTAATTCCCGGCAGGGATGCCCCGGCCTCGCCGAGGGCATCCCCGTTCTTCTTCCTGAGCAGACAGCTCGACATACGGGTGAACTGCTTCGACAGCGGCTTCCTCGCCATCCGTTTTTGCAATGAAGGGCGGGAATCTTCCGCCCTTTTTCCGTTTTGCCGGTGAAATTCCCTCTCTCCCCCGGGCCGCTTTGGCGCCCGGCCGGTCCTGAGCGCGGCCTTGCCGGATCGCCGCGCACCGATGCGGCAACGGAGCGGGAGAAAGGTGCCGCAACAGCCTAAGGTGCAGTGGTTTTTCTCCTTGATCTTTAACGAGGGGAAAGTTACTTTGTATGGCCATCGGGACCGCCCGCCCGTCAGCGGCGCCCTAACCACGTTTCGCTCGGAGTCCGTAGTGCTGCAGGCCCATCTGAAAAGACATCTTTCCTGCATCTTCATCTGCCTTTGGGCTCTCCCGCTGGCCGGTCTGCTCTCCGATCCGCCCCACTTCCGCTATGCCTTTTCCCGTGTACTGCCCGGCATCGCCGAGACCGGCAAGGTCCGGGAGGCCGTGACCGACTTCAACAACCGTCTGATGGACGTCTACGCCTCCCAGGGGGTGAAGCGGGCAGCGGACACGATCCCTGCGACCACCGGCATGCGCCATCGCCTGTTCAAGGATGCCGGATTCCTCGAGATGGGGGGGCGGGTGCTGGTCTACGATCTCGCTTCCCTCGAGATCCGCGGCGTCGAGATGGGCGGGCCGCTCACCGCGACCGCGGTGGCAAGGGAAGAGTGGAATTACCAGTACAAAAACGACAGGGACTGGAAGTCGGTTGCAGATGTCCGTGGTACCGGCTCGCTGTTTCGATACCACCTGGTGAGGAAGGGGGGGAAATGGCTTGTGCTCAAATACGAGCCGGTGAGAGTGGGGGGAAAAGGTGCTTAGGCTCCCGGCGCAAGCCGGCTCTCCCGCGCTCACACTCGGCCTGGCCGTTTCCGCGACGGCCTGGTACCTGATCCTTACCCTTTCCGGCTCGGTCTCCCCGGGGTGGGAGGCCGCCGACCTCGGATCCTTCAGGCTTTGGGCCGTCCTCCTTTTGCTGAACCTCTCAGCCGGAGCCGCGGATGCCTTGCGGCAAGGGGCGCAAGGATTGCGTCTTTGTTTCTGTCTCGCCGCCCTGTTCGTGCTTTTCTCCGGCGCCTATGTCTATCTGTTCAGGTTCGAGGGGGTGGTCGGCCTGGCCGAGGGGGAGGCTTACGAGCCGGTCCCCGCGATGTTCAGCGCCATGGACAAAGGGCCGCTGGCGTCCATTCCCGCGCTGTCTTTCACCGTTACCAGGGTGGACCCGGACCACGCGGCGGGACGCGTGGAGATAGTGCGGCAGGGCGTTCGCAGCGAGGCCGGCACCCGGTGGGAAAGGATCGGGGAGAGCGACCTCCGCTACCTGAGGAGCCGCCTGGCGCCGCTTGTCACCGTCACCGGAAGGGACAAGGGAGAGCTGGAGCGAAGCTATGTGAAGCTCGACCTGGAGCCGCCCGGCAAGGAAGAGTCGTTCATGTTCGGCACCCTGCCTTACGAGTTCTATCTGCGCAAGGATCGGCCGGGAAAAGCCGGCGCGAAACCCTCCTTCCACCTGAACGTACGCAGGGGGAAGCTGAGCCTGTTCGACGGCCCCCTCGCCGTGGGGCGGAAAGCGCCGGTGCAGGGGGTGGAGGTCGCCATCCTCGAAGAGCGCAAATTCGCGATGCTGGAAATCCGCAGCCGGCGCGGTCATGCGGTGTTCATGGCGGCACTCGGACTGCTGGCGCTTGTCGCGGCGGCGGCAGTGACCGTGAGAGCCAAGGGCGATCCCCGGGGCGCTTGAACCGGGCGCCGCGCCGGAGGACGATTTCAAGAGTATGTGAGGACGGATGGCTACCTACGAAGCACTGTTTTTCTGGATTGCGCTGGTTCTCTACGCCTTTGCCAGCGGCGGCAACATCTACGCGGTGGTGTTCGGGAACCAGAGGGTGGTGCCCAGGCTCGCCCTGCTGCTCGCCCTGGGCTTTGCCCTGCATACCGGTGCGATAGCCGCCCGCTACATCGCGCAGGGACACATGCCGTGGAGTGCCGATTACGAAAACGGCCTCATGGGGGGGTGGTTCATCATCCTCTCCACCCTGTACGTCGCCTGGCGCCAGAAGCCGCTGCAGGTCCTGGCTGTGGCGACGGTGCCGACCGCCATGCTCATCATGGGTTACGGGGCCATGCGCAACCCTGCCCTGGCCCCCCTGGCTGCGACACTCAAGTCGTTCTGGCTCGCCATCCACGTCTACTTCGCCTGGCTCTCCTTCGGCGCCTACGTGCTGGCCATGGCGGCCGGCGTCGTCTACCTCCTCAAGGAGCGCGCCGCCGCAAGACAGGGGAGCGGCACCGGGCAGCGCTTCGCGGAGCTCGCCCCCGAGCGCCTGGACGACCTGATGTTCAAGTACCTGGTCTTCGGCTTCATCACCAACGCCATCATGATCGCAGCCGGCTCCATCTGGGCCAAGGACCTCTGGGGGGCCTACTGGAGCTGGGACCCCATAGAGACCTGGTCCCTCATCTCGTGGCTCATGTACGGCGCCGCCATCCACCTGAGGGTCACCATGGGGTGGCGCGGCACCCGCTTCTCGTGGCTCATGATCGGCGCCCTTGCCACCGTCCTCGTCAACTTCTTCGGCGTCTCTATTCTCATGAAGAGCACCGTCCACGTGTTCAAACTGGCCTAGCAGGGATGATGCTCAAGGGTTCCCTCAAATACCTCGGCTCGCTTGGCTGCACCATGTGGCTGATCCTCGCCTTGCTGGCGCTCTTCTCGGTCGGCTTCTTCCTGCCGCAGCGCGCGCTGGTGGGCAAGGCGGCGTACCTGGAGTGGCAGGCCGCCTCTCCGCTGCTGGCCCGGATAGACCAGGCCCTGCAGCTCACCGAGATCTTCACCGCGCCGGTCACCCTGGCCGTCTGGGTGTTCTTCTTCCTGAACCTGGTCTTGGTCATGAAGCAGCGCATCCCGCTGGTGCTGGCCAAGGTCGCCGTCGACCCGGAGAAGGCGCCGGGGCGCCCGGGCTGCGCCCCCTTTAGCTACAGCATCGAGCTGGGGGAGGCGGACGCGGCCGGGGTCCCCGCCGGGCTCGCACAGCTGGGTTACGCCGTCCGGGGGACGGCCGAGCGCTTCCACGCCGTCAAGAACCGCCTGTCGCCGCTGGCCACCCTCCTGTTCCACCTGAGCTTCTTCCTGATGCTGATCGGCTGGCTCACCGTCTTCTACACCAGGTTCACCGGCTTCGTCGACCTGGCCGAGCACGAGCCCTTCCTGGGCGAGCTGTCCCGTTACAACGCCTCCCCGAAGCTCCCCAGGGCGGGCGCCCCCCCCGAGTTGAAGTTCGTGCTCGAGTCGGTCGCCCCCGAGGTGACCCGGGGGGTCGCCACCGACCTGAAGATCACCCTGCGCGACGAGGCCGGCGCGCTGCACCGTGTGGGCATCAACAGGCCCTACAAGACCGGCTACGCCTCGGTGCTCTTCAACGACCTCGGCATCTCGCCCCTGTTCGTGGTCGAGGACGGCTCGGGGAGGGAGATCGACGGCGCCTACGTGAAGCTGGACGTCATGAAGGGAAAACAGGACCGCTTCCGTATGCACGGCTACGAGGTCGCCGCCCGGTACTACCCGGACCACGCCGTGGTGGACGGGAAGGACACCACCCGCTCCGAGGAGTTCAGGAACCCCGCCTTGCACCTGGAGATCTCCCGGGGGGGGCGGCGGCTGGCGGCGGGGACGGTGCGCCCGGGAGAGGCGCTGCAGGTCGAAGGGGTAGCCCTGGGCTTCAAAGAGCAGGGCTTCTGGGTGCGGCTGCTGGTGACCAAGGAGTACGGCCGGGAGTTCATCTATGCCGGTTTCCTGCTGGCCCTGGTGGCGCTGGTCTGGAGGCTGGTCTACTACCGCAGGGAGCTCGACGGCGTGGTGCAGGAGGTGGAAGGGAGGCGGGTCCTGCAGCTGGGCGCGCGGGCAGACTTCTACCGGGCGCTGGCCAGGGACGAGTTCGACAGGACCGTGCAGAGGCTCGCCGCCTGTCAGGGGAAATGACGGCTTCCCCCGGCAGGCAGCGGCGCTGAGGCTGGAACTCCCGAGAAGGGGGATCCGAAGGTGGACCATGAAGATCACATACATCTTTCCTCCGCTGGGCCACGCCGGGGAGCGGGTGCGGAGCATGCCGCTCATGCCCCCCGTCCTGGAGTACCTGGCGGGGCTCACCACCAGCGTCCGCCCCGAAGCGGAGATCAGGCTCATCAACGCCAACGTCGAGGAGTTCTCGGCGGACGACCTGCGGGCGGACCTGGTCGGCATCAGCATCCTGACCCACCAGTCCTCCTGGGCCTACCGGACCGCGGATCGCCTGAGGGCGCGCGGCGTCAAGGTGATGCTCGGGGGGCCGCATCCGACCGTGCTCCCGGACGAGGCCGGGGAACATGCGGACTGCGTGGTGGTGGGCGAGGCGGAGAGCGTGCTGGGACGGCTTTTCGACGACCTGGAAGAGGGGAGGCTGCAGCCTTTCTACCGCGGGGAGCTGCTTCCCGTCGACCGGGCGCCTTACCCGCGTCGCGACCTGGCCCCGGGGTACGTGTTCCGCTCCTTCTTCACCTCCCGCGGCTGCCCTTACGACTGCAGGTTCTGCGCGACGCCTATGCTGCACGGCACCCGCATGCGGTACCGTCCCGTCGCCGAGGTGATCAGGGACCTCGGCAGCTGCGACCACAAGATGTGGTTCTGCACCGACGCGGACAGCTGGGGGCCGGACGTCCCGCGTTACACGGAGCTTTTCCGGGAGATGTCCTCCTCGCTCAAGGGGATCCGTTGGGTAGGGGAGACCAGCATCGCCTCGGTGCAGCACCCGATGGGGGAAGAGATGCTGAAGTGGGCGCGCCGCTCGGGGCTGATGCAGGTCTGGATCGGGTGGGAGAGCCTTTCCGACGCCACCCTGAAGGAGTACGGCGCGACGGCCAAGATGCTCTCGAAGCGTGAGGACGCGCTCAAGAAGATCAGGGACAACGGCATCGACGTGGTGCTCTTCATCATGCTGGGGACCAGGAACGAGCCGCTTTCCTCCTACGGCTCGGTGATCGAGTTCTGCGACCGGCTCTCAGTCACCCCGCACCCGGTGATGGTGGTCCCCTACCCGGGGAGCGCGCTGCACCGGGAATGGAAGGAAGACGTCACCAGGCGGGGGGAGTGGGATTACTACGACGGCATGCACTCCATCATCCGTCAAAGCGAGGGGAGCAACGCGGACCACGAGCGGGCGCTCAAGTCGCTGTGGGTCGATTCGTTCACCTGGAAGAGGGTGCTGAAGCGGGTCGCCGCCATTCCGGCGGCAGGTTTCCCCTCGGCCCACCTCGCCTCGATCATCGTGCAGGGCGCGCTGAGAAAGGCGTTTCGGGAGTACGCGGAGAGAAAATGAAGCTTGTGCTGGTGTCTCCCCCCTTCGGCGAAAAGGGGCAAAAATCCAAGGGCCTTCCCATCGCTCCGCCGGTGCTGGAGTACCTGGCCGGGCTCACGCTCCAGCTCAAGCCGGACACCGAGATCACCATGGTGGACGCCAACAAGGAGCAGTGGGACCCGGAACGCTGCGAGGCCGACCTCGTCGCCTTCACCGTGCTCACGCCGCAGGCCCCCTGGGTCTACCGCACGGCGGAGAGGCTGCGCCGGGGGGGCAAGCAGGTGGTGCTGGGAGGCATCCACGTCTCGGCCCTCCCCGACGAGGCGGGGCTGCACGCGGATGCCGTGGTCCTTGGGGAGGCGGAAACGATCTGGAAGGAGCTTCTCGAGGACGCAAAGGAGCGCAGGCTGAAGCCTGTCTACCGGGGGGGCTTCCCCGAGCTGAAGGGGCTCCCCCGCCCGGTCACCCACCTCTGGAAGGAGAACTACGTCTACGGCTACTTCCAGACCTCGCGCGGCTGCCCGCACCGCTGCACCTTCTGCTCGGTGCACGAGTTCTTCGGCGGCAAGGTGCGCGTGCGCCCCATCGACGAGGTGGTCTCGGAGATCGCCGCCAGCAAGAGACGGCTCTTCTGGGGGATCGACGACAACGTCTGGGGCGTCAACATGGAGTACACCATCGAGCTCTACCGCGAGATGGGAAAGAACCTCACCGGCAAGTCGTGGTTCGGCTCCGGCGACCTGGTGTCGGTGGACCACCCCCGCTCCCCCGAGCTTCTCAAGAACGCCCGCAACGCCGGCCTCACCGCGGTGCTGGTGGGGTGGGAGTCGAACAACATCGGGAGCCTCGAGGAGTACCGGGCGACCAACAAGCAGGGGCGGCAGCGGCGCGACGCCATCAGGAAGATCCGCGACGCGGGGATCGAGGTGATGCTCTTCATGATGATCGGCGGCCGGCAGGACCGGGTCGAGGACTACGAGGGGATCCTGAAGCTCTGCGACGAGCTGAAGGTCTCGGCGCACCCGGTGATGACCACCCCCTTCCCGGGTACCGAGCTGTACCGCATCTACCAGCCGCACCTGATCCCAGGCCACGACTGGGATGCCTTCGACGGCAACCACGCGGTCTTCAGCCACGACGACCCGGCGATGAGCGTGGAGTTCCGCGAGGACGCCATCGTGAAACTGAGGGCGGAGCTCTTCACCATCCCGCGCATCCTGTCGCGCATACCGCAGGTGGGGTGGCGCGGTTTCCCGATGTCGCACATCACCTCCTGGATGATCCAGTATCCGCAGGGGAGGGCATTCACGCAGTTCGCCCGCGAGCGGGAGGAGCTGAAGGCGAAGGGAGTGATCCATGGCTGAGTTCAACCTGTACCTGACCTCGCTCTTGCAGCAGTCGCCCCCCCTCGGGGTCGCGGTGATGATGAACAACTACTTTCACGACGTGGCCACCGCGCTCCTCGCGGCGAGCGCCTTCTGCCTCTACGCGGCGCACCGGGTCCAGGAGTCGATGGGCACCCCCGGCGCCGCGCTCTTCTTCCTGAAGACCCACCGCATCATGGTGAAGTTTTTCCGCTTCGCCTTCTGGTGGATCATCCTGGGGGGGGTGCCGCGCACCGTCTTCTATGCGAGCTTCGAGTGGAACCACTTCGCCGACCGGCAGCAGGTGCCGGCCCTTATCGTGAAGCACGTGCTGATGACGGTGCTGGTGGTCTGGGGGGTGGTCGCCTGGCGGCGGCTCAAGGCGAAGGTGGCCAGGCTGACCGGCGGGCTCCCCGCCCAGATGCGCGCCGGGCTCGATGCGGCCGAGGGCGGATGCTGATCCGCATCCTGAAAAACTCGTTCCTGAAGCGCCCCAAGCCGGTGCTCCTGGTGCTGCTGTCCATCGTCATGGGGTCGGCGGTCGCCACCGCGTTCCTGGGCATCTCCGGGGAAATCTCGCACAAGATGGCCCTGGAGCTGAGAAGCTACGGCGCGAACATCGTGCTGGAGCCGGCGGCGGGGGAGGCGGGGGGGACGCTCAGGTCGGAGGACCTCCCGAAGCTGAAGACCATCTTCTGGAAGCACAACATCGTGGGCTTTGCCCCCTACCTCTTCGGCGTGGCGGAGTTCTCCGCGCCCGCCGGGCGCGAGCGGGGCGTCGTGGCCGGCACCTGGTTCGGAAGGCCGATGCAGGTGGAGGGCGAGCCGGACAGCATCCAGGGGATCACGGTGACGGCGCCCTGGTGGGAGCTTTCCGGGCGCTGGCCCGAGACCCCGGACGAGGCGGTGGTGGGTGCCTCGCTTGCCGGGCGCCTGAAGCTTTCCGCCGGATCGAAGATCGTCGCCGCCGCGGCAGGCAAAAGCCGCACCTTCCAGGTGGTCGGCATCGCCTCCACCGGCGGCTTCGAGGAGGAGCAGCTCTTCGCGCCGCTCGCAGAGGTCCAGCAGCTCCTCGACAAGCCGGGGGAGCTCTCCCGGGTCCTGGTGAGCGCCCTGACCGTCCCCATGGACGACTTCGGCCGGAAGGACCCCGCCGCCATGACCAAGGAGGAGTACGAGAAGTGGTACTGCACCGCCTACGTCACCTCGGTCGCCAGGGGGGTGGAGGAGGTGATGGCCGGCAGCCGCGCCAAGCCGATCTGGCAGATCGCCAGCGCCGAGGGACAGCTCCTCGAGAAGCTGAACAGCCTGATGCTGCTTTTGACCGTGCTGGCGCTGGGCTCCGCGGCCAGCGCCGTTTCCTCCAGCCTGATGGCTTCCATGGCCAAGCGCAGCGCGGAGATCGCCCTCATGAAGACCATGGGCGCCGACCGCTTCCAGATCGCCGCCGTCTTCCTCGGGGAGACCGCGCTGATCTCGCTTCTGGGCGGGGTGCTCGGATACCTCGCCGGGGACCGGCTCGCGCTTTTCATCAGCCGCGCCGTGTTCGACTCGGCCGTGGCCTCCCCCTTGTGGCTCTTCCCGACGGCACTGGCCGCTGCCTTCGCCGTGGCGCTGGCGGGGAGCGCGGCGCCGCTAAAGCGCGCGCTGGCCGTCGAGCCGGTGCGGGTTCTCAAGGGGTGACATGACCGGACGCAGCTGGCTTCCCCACATAGTTTTCCGGGCCCTGGCGCACCGCAAGGGGCGCACCCTGCTGCTGCTGGCCGTGCTCACCATGGCCTCCAGCCTGGCCACCGCCCTGGGCATCGTCTCCTCCTCCATGGGGGAGCGGGTCGCCCGGGAGACCAGGAAGTACGGCGCCAACCTGGTGATCGTGCCGGAGAGCGCCCGGGTCGAGGTCGGGAGCGGGGGGCTCAGGTTCGGAACCATCGGGGAGCCGGCCTTCCTGGGGGAAGGCGATCTGCTGGCAGCCGTGGGGCGGAGCGGCATCAAGGCGGACTTCTCCTTTCACCTGAAGGGGGTGCTCGCCCTGAAAGGGGTGGAGATCCCCTGCGAAGGGGTCGACTTCGCCCGGGTGCGGAGGCTTTCCCCCTGGTGGCAGCTGCGCGGCGGCTGGCCGGCGGGCAACGGCGCCCTGATCGGGAGCGATCTCGCCGCCCGCCGCAGCTTGAAGGTGGGGGACAGGCTGGAGCTCGCCGGGGGGAAAGGGGTGCTGCAGCTGCGCGTCGACGGCATCGTGAGCACCGGCGGCGACGAGGACGGCCTGCTCTTCCTGGACCTGGGAGAGCTGCAGCGGCACATGGAGCGCCCGGGGCAGGTGAGCCTGGCGCGCCTCCTGGTGGATGCGGGAGGGACGGGGCTGAAGGGGAAGGCCGCCGCCCTGCAGCCGCTCCTCTCCGGCGCCCGGGTGAAGGAGCTGCGCCAGGTGGGGCGGACCAGCGAGGAACTCCTGGCGAAGGTCCAGCTCTTGATGATGCTGGTGACGGCAGTGGTGCTTATGTGCGCCGGGAGCAGCGTGGCGGGGACCATGGGGGCCACGGTGCTCGAGCGCGGCAAGGAGATAGGGCTGATGAAGGCGATGGGGGGGACGCGCTGGGACCTTTTGCGCATCTTCTCGGCCGAGGCGCTGCTTCTGGGGGTAGCCGGCGGGGTGAGCGGGTATCTCTGCGGCAGCCTCATCGCCGGTTTCGTGGCCTGGAGCGTCTTTTCCTCTCCCGCGGAGCCGGCCCCCTGGTTCTTCCTGGTCGCCCTGGGGGTGAGCCTGCTGCTCGCCCTCGCCGGGAGCCTGGGGCCGCTTCTTTCGGTGTTCCGGCTCGACCCGGTGCTGAGCCTGCGCGGGGAGTAGAGCCGGGGCTGCAAATGCCCCGGCAGGGTTGCGGCAAAGCCGCAGGCGGCTGGTGGACGGCCGGGGGGAGACATCCTCCCATAGATCAGGGATAGAGGCTCAAGCGAACATGGCGGCTGCGATCATAGAGACCAACGGACTCACCAGGAGCTACGGCGAGATCTGCGCGCTGAAACCGCTCGACCTCACGGTCCCGGAGGGGGAGTGGCTTTCGGTGATGGGGCACTCGGGCTCCGGGAAGAGCACGCTCCTGAACCTCCTGGGGGGGCTGGACCGCCCAAGCGGCGGCTCGCTCAGGGTGGGGGGGCGCGACCTCTCGGCCCTCTCCGAGGACGCCCTGGCGCGCTTTCGCCGCGACTTCGTCGGCATCATCTTCCAGCAGCACCACCTGATCCCTTACCTGAGCGCGCTGGAAAACGTGATGATGGCGCAGTACTTCCACAGCGTCCCGGACGAGGCGGAGGCGAGACACGCCCTGGAGCGCGTGGGGCTGGGGCACCGGCTGAAGAACCGCCCCGGCGAGCTCTCCGGCGGGGAGCAGCAGCGGGTCTGCATCGCGCGCGCCATCATCAACGGCCCCAGGCTCCTGCTGGGGGACGAGCCGACCGGCAACCTGGACCACAAGAGCACCGTGATGGTGCTGGAGCTTTTGAACGAGTTGCGCAACGAGGAACGCTTCAACATCGTGATGGTGACCCACAACCAGGAGGTCGCCGCCTGGGGGGACCGCACCATACACATGGACGACGGGGCGCTTTTGCGTGAAGAGCGGAAGGTCGACCGATGACGGCGTTGAAACTCCTTCCCCTTTTGTCCTGCTGGGGCTTCATGGTGCTGGCGCTGGCGCGGGCCTGCCCCGGGAAGCGCACCCTTGCGGCCGCGGCCGTCGGCTTCGGCGCCGGGGCGGCGGCGGAGAACCTCCTGCTCGCCACGATGGGCGGGGAGACCCCCTTCCGGTTGCTGAGGGGGATCTGCGGCGTCGTTTTTCTGCTGCTCTGGGCCCTCGCGCTCCGGGTGGCCTACCGGGGGGGCGCGGCAACTGCCTCCCGGGGTGCCGCGGGACGATGGGCGCCGCTTCTTCCGGCGGTCGCAGCCTGCACCGGCACCCTGGCAGGGGGGATCGCGCTCTGCCGCATGGCCCCGCTGGACGGGGGCGCCGTGGGGTTTCTTCCCTGCATCGCGCTGGCCATGGCCGGAGCCCTCCCGGCAGCCGCCGGGTCGTCGCTTGGGGGGAGAGTGCCGGAAAGGTTGACGCCGGGCGCGGCTCCGCTCGCCGCGCTCCTCGTGTCCGGGATATTGTTCATGGCCTGCTCGGTGCCGCGGCTCGACCTCTTCTCGCCCCTCTCCATGGAGGTGATGAAGTTCGTGCACGACTTCGTGCACCAGTTCTTCGAATCCATGCTGATCCCGGACCACCCGTTTTTCCGCAGCGACGTCTGGGGCTACATCGGGTTCCTGTTCAGCGACCGGGTCGGGTTCTGGGGCGGGCTCGCCATCTGGTACGCGCCGGCGCTCCTCGTCGCGCTGGCCGTTCGCCTGCAGCGGCTCCCCTCGGTGGCGCACATCCGACAGGGGGCGGAGCGCCGCAAGCTGCTGGCGGGTTTCATCCGGAACCGGCGCCTGCAGCTCGCCGCCCCTCTTGCTGCGCTCGTCCTCCTGTCGGCCGCCGCATACCGCAGCCGCTTCCCGTCGGTGGAGTACTGGGACCCCAAGCCGATCGCCGTCACCGCCACCGCGTCGGGCGAGATCCTGATCCCGAAGCAAGGGGAGACCCCCCTGGAGGACGGCAAGCTGCACAAATACGTGTACCGGCAGGGGGGGAGGGAGGCGCGCTTTTTCCTGGTGCTGACGCCGTCGGGAAGGCTCACCGCGAGCCTCGACGCCTGCGCCATCTGCAAGCCGGACGGCTACGGCCAGTCCGGCAAGATGGTGCTCTGCTACTACTGCAAGACCCTCATTCCGCTCGACACGGTGGGAAAACCCGGCGGCTGCAACCCCGTGCCGGTCCGGTCGTCAACCAAGGGGGACGCCGTCAGCATCGACGGCACGGAGCTCCTCAACAAGTGGGGAAACACCGTCCAGGAGACGAGCCGCGTCAAGGAGGGGGGGCGATGAAGCGCCTCTGGCCTGCCATCGGCAACGCCGCCCTGTCGCGTGCCGTTACCCCCTGCCTGCTGGGGGGCTTCCTCCTGCTCTACGTGGGGATCGCCTTCGGGAGCGACGAGCCGCTCGCGGCGCTGATGGCGGTCATCCGGAGCAGCTTCCTGCTGTTGGCCTTGCTGGCGCTGATACCGGCGAACCTTGCCGCGCGGCTTTTCCGGGAGGCGGCCCTCTTTTTGAAGCGGCGCCGGGCGCTCGCCGGCAAGGGGGACGATGCGGCGGGGCTCTTCGACGATGAGCTGCTCCTGCCGGAACATACAGGCTTCGGGGATCACGCCGGGCGCCTGGAGGCGCTGGGGTACGCCACGCGCGGCACGGAACGCTCCCTGGCCGCCTGGCGCGGCGCGAGCCTGTTCCCGGCGCGCTTTTTGTTGCTCCTGGGAGCCTTGTCCCTTTTCGGCGGCATCCCGCTTAGCCTTGCCACCCGCGTATCGCATCGCGAGGCGGTGCTTGAGGGGGAACCGCTGCCCGGGAGCCGGGACCTGGTCCGGCGCATCGCGCTGAAGGAAGAGCGGGGGCTCTTGCTGGCGCGCTCGCTGGATATCGAGGTAGCCCCGGAGCAGGGGGGGAGCCGGCACTACGGGCTCTATCCGCCGGCCCGGCAGCGCGGCTTTTACCTCTATCCGCGCCATCTGGGGGTCGCGCCGCTGGTGAAGTTCACCGCTGCCGACCTCCCGGGGGGATTCGAGGGGTACGTCATCCTGAGCATCTACCCCCCCGGCAAGGAGGACAGCCTGCGGATTCCCGGGTCGCCGTACCGGGTGCTGTTCCAGATGGCCCCGGATGCGGCGGACCCATACCTCACGGGGAGGATCACGCTGCAGTTCCGGCTCCTGAAAGGGGACGAACAGGTTCTCACCGGCAGCGCGCCGATAGGGGGGGAGGCGGCCGGCGGCGGCTACCGCCTGGCGTTCCCCGACTCCCGCCGGCTGGTGGTGACGGACTTCGTGCGGGACCCCGGGGTGCCGCTGATCTGGAGCGCGGGGGTGTGCTTCGCGCTGGCGCTTTTATGCTGGCTGCCGGTGCGGCTCTGGTTCCCGCGCCAGGAGATGCTGTTCCTGAAGACCCCGGGCGGGGTGCTTGCCTGCTCGCGCGCCGAGGGGGGGAGGCGCGGGCATGCCGGGCGCTTCCACGAGCTGCTCGACCTGATGCAGCCGTACCGGGGGGGCGAGGGCGCCGCAGGCCGGGTGAGGGGCCTTTGACCGGAAGGGATACGATGAGCGCTGCCAAAGCCGGGAAAATCATCTTCGTCACCCCCCCCTACCACAGCGGGATACCTGAGATCGCCGGGCGCTGGCTGCCGCTGGGGGTGGTCTACCTGGCGGGGGCCGCGCGCGGGGCGGGGGGTGAGGCCG
>Ga0209317_1001499_pt1 | contig 20091 bp, 14 predicted proteins | sample RifGroB2_FD_183994 | JGI IMG/M metagenome (GOLD analysis project Ga0209317, IMG submission 183994) | Soil microbial communities from Rifle, Colorado, USA - Groundwater B2 (SPAdes) (version 2) | ecosystem: Environmental > Terrestrial > Soil > Unclassified | place: Rifle, Colorado | collected... | reverse complement strand
CACCCGCAGATGGTCGCTGTAGCGATAGTCAGGGCGAGGTGTGAGGGTATGCCCTTCCTCAAGCCAGCGGGTTATGATCCTGACGCCGTCCCATAGAAGCGATGCGTCGGTGGGGTCATGTACGTCGCTTTCAATGGCGGTAGAGTCGATGCGTATTTTTCGTCCAGTCTCTATGCAAGCCTTTTTCGCATACTGCATGAGGCAGTGGTGAATCGCCTCCCAGGTCTCCTCCGAGAGTGGCTTTTCCTGGAGAGTCGATGACGATGGATACTGCCCCATCTCCAATCGGGCGAAGGCGCGAAAAGAGCCGGAATCCTCCAGATGAAACGCGAGTTCTTCATAGGTGAGACTGCGATACTGTTTGAGTACGCATGCCCGAAGCACCTGCTCGGCGGTCATCCCCTTGCGCCCGGTCTCCATGCGGCGATTACGGATCAGATCGTTGTAGACCCGATCCAGTATCTCCGGAGTGGCGTCAAGGATCTCTGAGAAGACACCGAGTTCCTTGCCGATGTCGTGGCGGGCAGTGACGGAAAATAGGCTCATCTGTCGTGTTAGTTTTTGTCGCATCCGGGCCGCTCCTGTCGTCATAACATTCAATGATTACGGATAATTACGGCAGGAATTGTAACACGGATACGACTAAAACCGAAGAATTTTTTGCTATATTTTTAGCAAATCCGGCACGTTACGTTTCCGGATGGAAACTAGGTATATCCATACAAAACAATTATGTCTAAATGCCAGGTCTTTTTACAATCCCGGATTTTGGCAAAAAAATCGTATACCAGAGATAAAAGTTTAGAACCAGCCAAAGAATTTCCGAATAATCCGTAACTCTCGCCCGGTGCAAACAAAAAATCTTGTTCAATTCATCAACTTCAAAGATTTTGTTCATCTCCTGATCTATAAACATTTCTTCAAATAAGGAATGAAACTGGGAATTCTCTACCAGCCATTCACCAATAGGCACTCCAAACCCGGATTTAGGCATATTCATATTTTCCATGGCCAGATGTCTTGCTGCAATTTCTCTCAGAATAATTTTATTTTTCAAAAGACTGATTTTATATTTTTTGGGAACGTTTAAAACAAATTCAAAAAATTCTTTATCAAGAAATGGATTTACCACTTCAAGGCCAACTGCCATGTTCATCTTATCTAAGCGCTTTAACGAGTTTGCAGTATATGCTTTGATGTCATAGACCATGACGCCGTAAAGTGGATCTATTCGGTTGCCGAGGGACTTAATAATATCTTTGCGCTCTTTAAACTGGATATTAAGAAAGTCTTTTTTTAGAATTCTTCTCAGGATGCTCGGAGCAACAAACGAAGAATTCATCAATATTGCCTCATGTGGATCATATTTCAGTGCCGAATACAATTTCCGAAGGCGCCTGTTCGGGACAATCGAGCAGCCCCAACTAGTTATGACTTGTAGAAGTTTCGGAAGCGATCCAATTACTGAATAAAGGTTCAAAAGGTTATATCTCGGGTAACCAAGAAGAGCTTCATCAGCTCCTTCGCCAGTCAAAAGGATATCGATCCTGTCACGGGAAAACTTTCCTAGCTGATAGAGCAGAACCGAATTAGGATCGCTGAGAGGTTCATCGTTCTGCCAGTTTAAAAGCTTAAGCGATTGAATAAAGTCGTCACTTTTAACAACAATTTCAGAGTGGTTTGTTCCATATTTTCTTGCCGTAAGCCCCGCATAAAAGCGCTCGTCCCAACCTTTTTCAGTAAAACCAACCGTGTAAGTCTCCAAGGTGCCTTCATTGGGAAAAGCACTAGCAAAAGCAGTAACAAGACCTGAGTCGATGCCCCCGCTGCAGTTTGCTCCTATCCGCTCCGAAAATCTGGCTCTTTTAGTTACGGCTTCCCGTAAAAGCGCTTCAATCCTCTGTTCATAATAAGCATATTCTCTAATATTTCCTTCTTGAATAGAATCCTCAACATCCCAATATTTCGTTTCAGTAATTTGACCGTCTTGAAATATTAGAAAATGTCCTGGACGAACTTCTTTAATTTCATTAAAAAAGGTGCTTGGACCAAGTACTGAACGAAATGTCAAGTATTCAGATAGTACGTCATGATTGAATGTGGGTTTTGTGTTGAGAATACTTAAAATACCTTTAATCTCAGAGGCAAAAAGGAGTCGGCCATTATTTTCACAATAATAGAGAGGTCTGCTGCCGAAGCGGTCACGAGCAAGCAGAAGCTGTCTTTTATTTGAATCCCAGATTGCTAAAGCAAATACACCATCCAGTTTATCAATAAAGGAACGGTTGATAGATAAATAGAGATTGCTGATAATTTTGGAGAAATCTACATTGTAAAAATCGCGTTCTTGTCGACCAATGGCTGTGTCGTAGTCATCAAAATTAAACAGCAGTCCGTCAAAAGCGCAGACAGGAAACTTAGCGGATATCTGAGGACGACCAAGAACGGTTTTAGTTGTTGGATAACTGTTCTTCCAAGCGAGGGCGCAATTTCCGTTAAGGAATAAATTTCCTTCTCCTCGTCCCCTATGAGCCATGACCTTGAGCATCTGATCAAGCAATCCCCTCTCTGGCTCCTTACCAATTTGATTTTCGCAAATCCCGCAAATAGCTCCCATCATTGCCTCCGCAACTTGGAAATGAAGCATCGAAGTTTCCCTGAAGCTTCTGCTTGTAGACATTCTTGTCGTTGGAACTTAATTTCAAATTCCTGTCCAAGGATATTCTTCAGTTTTAGCTCGAGTTCACTACTCATCATAGAAAAACATTTACCTTCATAACAAACCTCAATGACCAGATTGCTGATGGTTTTTTGTAAAATGCGAAATTGTGCAATTTTACCTAATGAAGCTGGTAATCCTTGTAAAATGTATTCAAAGACAATAGGATCTACCTGCTTTCCATTCATACAAAGAATAAAGTCATCAGACCTACCTTTAATTTGTTTCAATAATGGTAATCCACGCCCACATGAACATGTTTCATTACTTTTAATTCCGATATCACCTATTCTATATCGAATTAGTGGCATCAGATCAGAAAACATCTCAGTCAGCACAATCTCGCCTTCTTCTCCAGGGGATGCATGGCTATGACCATTCAAAAATTCAATGTAAAGATTTTCTGTCATAAGATGCATACCTTTATGCTGACATTGCATAGCAATAATTCCAAGTTCTGTACACCCATATTCGTTCGTCACGGGACACTTGAAAATTTTTTCGATTATTTTAAATTGATGCGGGTAAATCATTTCTCCGGTTACTATGACAGCCTTTAAATCCAGTTTACCAAGATCCATGTTGGCCTCACCCAATATACAGGCGAATCTATATATAGTTTGAGAATATCCATATACGTAGACAGGCTTGTATTTTATAAGGCGTCGGTAAAAATCAAAACACGTTTTTTCAGAGATATCAAAAGGAGAAAACCTTATTCTGCCTAAAATATAATCTTTGCATTGAGTTTTAACTTTTGCATAGGGACTGAGTGGAGCCCCCCAATATCTTCCCTGCTTTCCGCCAACATCTATTCCAAACCAAGCATAATTTCTATACATTATTGCATCCATCACACTTAATGACTTAACCCCCTTTGCTAATCTTAGGGGTGACCCTGATGATCCACTAGTCTTTCGAATAAAAACTTTTCCATTCCATTTTACTGGAAATAGCTCAGAATAATTTTCGATAAGATCCTTTTTTTCAATCGTAGGTATATAAATAACATCTCTTTCTTCGCGAATATCATCAGGCTTTATTCTTGCTTGATCATACTTTTTTTTGTAATAAGGAATATTGTTATACGAATACACCAAGATATTTTTAAAATTTTCAAATTGTCTCCGATCTATTTCCTCTGCGCTTAGCCATTGCGTATTAGTAAATTGTTTCTGGTAATCGAATACTCTTTGTCCAGCATATTCATAGTATAATTGATATAAATATTTTCTTAACATTTTAGATCCTGGTATATCATAGTGATGACATCTAGGCTTGGCTACTTTTTAACAATGATTTCAGTTCATCAAACTTGCAACGCCACTGGTTTTCAAGTATGAATTTTAGCTTAATAGTATTTTTTATATAGAATTCATAATTGTCTACCATATTATTTATACCATTGAGGATATCTTCACCGTTGTTATTCACAAATATGCTGCCTTCAAAATAATCCTGCAGTACAGATTGTTTTGAAGTAATAATTGGCTTACATGCAGATACAGATTCATAGCACCCACACAACATGCAATAATCCTCAGTAGTGAGAACAATTGTTGCATCAACAGAATACAATAAGTTCATATAATCCTCTTCATCGAGATAACCTGTAAATACAACGCTTGCTGGCACATTTAACCTTAATGCTTTCGATAATTTGTTATAGTTACCTGAAATGTATAATTTTATTTTTTCGTGATTTATTTTTTCCATAGCTCTAAAAACTTCTTCCATTGGCTCATCTTCACCAAAAGAAGAAATTAGCAAAATATTAAACTGTCCATCAACATCATAATTCTTTGTTTGATATATTTCAGGCAATTTATCTGGCAATATAAAGGCAGTTCCGTTCATTTCTTGCACAATATCAGCTAAATATTGATTTGTAACTATAGTTAGGTCAGCATTTTTTATAGTGAATCTATGTAAAATCCTGAATATTATGGATTTCACACTATATCTATTTGTTCTATCTAAAAAAAACGTAGAATGCCTATCTACAAATATTTTCTTTTTAGATATCAATTTGTATAGGCATACTACTGTAGCTAATATCATAGATGGGTTTTGTACAAATATTGTGTGAGTGGAATGATTACACATAACTTTAACGGTATTAAAAATATTCTTAGAGTATCTTAGAATTCCACTAGATTCGAACAAATACAATTTACAATTGAGCGTTTTTGCCAATTCGATTGATCTACGTTGGTTTTCCCAAGTAATCCATACTCTGTTAGGTTCATTCATAAGACCTTCTTTGTCAGATCTTGCAAAACTTGTTGATATATATTTTCATAGTTTAAAATCATTTTTTCCATTGAAAATGAATTAATACATGTATCAAAAGCTTTTATTTGCTTTTCATTGTTTTCATAGTTTTCTACGCAAAAAATTATGGCATTAGCAAGCGAACAAGGATCACAAACAGGGACCATGATTCCAGTCAGTCCATTTTCTACTATTTCTTCAGGCCCGCCGCTGCATGTAACTACCACAGGCACCCCGCAAGCCATGGCCTCAATTGTTGAAATAGAAAAGCCCTCGGAAATAGATGAAAGCACAAATATATCCAAGTTATTTAAAAATTTAGGGACATCAGGCTCAAAGCCCAAGAACGAAAAATAATCTTCCAAATCCAGTGTTTTTCTCAATTCCAGTAAATCATTGAACTGTTTTCCGGAACCTTCACCGACAATGGCAAAACGAAATTGCGGGAATCGATCGACTATTATCTTTGCCGCCTCAAGCAAATACTCGTACCCTTTGGACGGTCGTATATTGCCGACAGCCCCAACCAAGACGTTGCCTAACCCTAAACCAAGTTTCTCTCTGATAGTGTTGTCTCGTTGAGGCTTGAAGAGATAAGTGTCGACGCCGTTACAAATGGTGACTGATTTATTGGCTGCGAAACCCTTCTGTTCCACATAGTAAGCTCTAAGCCCCTCGGAAACGAAAACTATCCTTGCTGTCCCACCGTTGATAATCTTGCTTTTTATGCCTGAAAACCGTTCTTTTAAATTAATATCAACATAACCGTGAAAAGTTGAGATCACAGGCACGCCACAAACCAGGCCGGCTAGACTACAATAAAGACTAGAACCAAGCAGATGAGATTGAACAATATCTATTTTATGTTTACGTATTAACGCGATAAGCTTTTGTAGGTACTTAAAATTACAGGTCCCCCTACTATTTATGAATAACGGGCTGATTCCATTTTTTTCAAGTTCATCACACACCCACCCTCTCCCCCTGATGATAACGACAGGCTCGAACTTTTGGCGATCCAGTCCCTTAATTAGATTAATGAAAACCGTTTCGGCTCCGCCTGGGCCTGTTGTGTCTATGGCATGCAGGACTCTTATCATGGTCTTGAACGAAGAATGTGCTTCAGGTACGTTTTAGTTTCCGAAAAAAACGGTCTGATGTCATTTAAAGCATAGACATCAGACGACGAATTCCTATCTCCGAACGTCATAAGTTCTTTGAAAACCTGCCAACATGCGGGAACTCCTGGTTGAATATTGAGCGGACTCCCGTCATTTTTCATTCGAATGATCAAATGATCCAATATTCCGTAGAACCATTTCAACCTGTACCCCACGGTATAGACAGACAAAAGCGAAGCCTGTTTCCTGACAAGATAGTAATTCAGGCAGAGGACTGGAAAATCCACGCCCGAAGATACGGCAAGTTGTAGTGATCCCCAAAATCTGCCGTTTATCTCCATCAACTTCGCTCTGCCGTCCCTTATGTCTCTCTTGAACTCGACCATGGCTATTCCCTCCCAACCGACTTCGGAAAGCAATCTTCTAGCGCCGTCAACCATCTCGTTGTCAAGGGAAACACTCTCTGAAAGCACGCTTACCCCTCCCGATGGCGGCTTTTCCAAAAGTCGCCGATGCGAAAAAAGCGCGAGGTGACGGTCGCGGTCGAAAAGAGTAAACAGCCCTGTCCCCTCCCCAACTATCAATTCCTGGATCAGGGAGGGATGCCGCAGCGCTGACCTCGTTTCATAAAGCTGGCTTAGCTCGTCCTGATCGGCGGCATACATCACCCCACCCGAGATGATCCTGTCGCCATCCTTTATTTTCGACAAGGCCGGTTTCACAACTACCGGGTAGTCGCATATCTGGGTTCTCTTTCGAAGGAAATCATCAGAGTCTGTCACATAAATTGTTTTAGGAATCCCCACGCCCAATCGCTCTGCCAGTTGAAACAGCTTATACTTATTCGACATGCCTTCCATCATATCGGAAGGAGCACAGGCCAGGATGACACTTTTTCCGATCCTTTCCCTTGCATCGTTGAGGCAATAGACGGATTGCTCAGTCATGGGAAATATCACGTTGATATCTTCCCTGAGCACGATATCGGATATAGCCTCCGAATATTTCAGACTTTCTTTCAAGGGATCCGGTACAGTGAAGCCTTTACGGCAGAACTTGGAACAAGCAGAGATATTTCCAGCCTCTCTCCCTGTAACCAAAACGTTACATCCCATTCTCCCAAGAGACCTTGTGACAGCAAGAGCCGACCTGTTTTCACCGTCTGTAATCAAAACATTCATTTCAGCCATCCTAGCCATAAGCGTTAATGAGGTTTTCTTTCTGCAAAAAATTCGAAAATCAGCCGACCAACTTACTACTAAAATTTTGGAAACAAGATTCTCGATCTTGACATAGGTATTGTACTGCTGACATCCTCGTGCATTGCGACCCTGGGTATTTCCAGGAGTGGTGTGCTATGGTCAAAAAGCCCTTTGCGTGTCGTCACCGCTAAATTAAAACCGTTTTCAGCAAGGATACCTCGGATACTTTCGTTGTGATTTCCGTTTGGATAGGCAAAAATACTAACTTTACCCCCGAGACAGTGCTCGATCTCTTTGCGGGATTTACAAATTTCCGCCTGTGCTTTCAGAAGCGACACTTGGTCGAGTATTTCATGATTTACCGTATGAGCGCCAAAACGAACTAACCCACTTGCGAGCATTTCTCGGGCTTCATCCCAGTTCAACATTTGTCTAGGCAAAGGATTAACCTTGAACGTGGCACGGTAATGTCCAAGTATCTCGTCTCTATCTCCAGAAGAATACCCCTTCAAGATTTCGATAGACCTGTCAAAGAACATTTCTCGTTTACACCTACTATACCTGCTAATTTCTTTGTTAAAGTGGATATAAGATGGAGGTGCACTGCCTAGTGCGGACTTGGTTGCCATGCTTCGGTCAAGGCAATAACAGATTTCTTCAGGCCAGAACATTTTGTCCGTACCCACAAAACCGGTTGCCAGAAAGATTGTAGCCCGCACACGGTATTTTTTCAGGATCGGGAAGGCATCTGTGAAATTGTCCCGCCACCCGTCATCGAAAGTAATTGCGCAGTGCTTGCCGATCTCCTCCCCTAACAATGTTTTTTCAACAAGATCTTCGATAAAAACGATCTCAAATCGGTCCTTCAAAAAGGCAATCTGTCTTTCAAATGATGCTGTAGTAACGAACATGCCCGGCTGAACAAAGCAAGGCTGATTATCGGCCGAGGCTATAACTCGATGATACATTAATAAAAATGCCTTGTTTGAGAGGCAAAAATACTCTAGTAAAGAATGAATTCCACTGTAAGAGAAAAGGTATGATAGTATTCGTTTAATGATAATTTTGGTCGTCATATTTTTCAGGGTCCATTCCTTATTGTTTCAGAGCTTTAATTATTGAATTTAATATATAATTTTTCCGGAATCTGAATAAATCATTCAAAAAGTAATACATTTTAAAATATTGTCAGATATCAAAACTGCAAGAATTGAAATGTCTTTAATTTGTAATATTGAATATTCACCCCTTGGATAACTTAATGCTGTTAATGTGGCAAAAAGTTGCTTTTACGATTTTTTATAGATAAAGGAAAAAGAATGACAAAATAAACCCTGCTTATCTAGGGCTGAAACTAACTTTAATAATTGTATATACATCCATTTCCTACTAATAACCGGTTCAAGTCGTGCTTTCTCCCGCAGATGCATCTTAATAGAGTATGTTTCGAGTTCAACAAATTCTATTGGGTTTCGGTACGTTGGCCACGGATGATATTCATTAACTTTCGAAAACCCAGCCGAATTTAGCATTTTGCGGTAGACTGGCAAAGAGTGGGTATGCATGAAATAATCATTTGACGTTCTCATTTTGCAATATATTTGAGCCATCCATCTTGGCATCAGGCTGGTAAATCTAATGAAGCTATGATCGTCAGCTTGTCCCAAAAAATATCTAAGACTATACCGGTTCTCAATACCTACATAGATGAGGCCACCTGGTTTAAGCACTCTATAGGCTTCACTCAAAGCTTTCATTTGTATTTTGAGTGGTGGCTCTTTTGTATTAATTGCTCCCAGCCATTCCAGAACGCCATTGAATGCTATTATATCGAAGCTCTCCCCAGGAAAAGGGAGAGCTGTTGCCGAACCTAGCACAGGCGCTATGTTAGATAGGCTACAGAGCTGAGCCCTTATCTCCACAAACTTAACACGTTCCATAGTAGCATCTAGGGCGGCCACATAACCGGCTTTTCTGGCAATAGGGATTGACACAGTCCCCCAACCGCAACCAACGTCTACTACCCTTGTGTGAGCTGAGATTGGCAGAAGATTAGTCCATAAAGCACGGCTTTCATCCAGTACATATTTCACTACAAAAGGCTCCTTAATTATATTAGTAATCGCCTTTTCGTGACCATTTATGATAGTCGACTTAATTAGCTCCTCCATTGTCTGTCGCTCAACTTCACCATAATATGTACTTAAATTGCCAAAAACAGGGATATTTTCGATAATTGGGTATTCTTTTAGACAAGAAATGCATCGATAACCAGATGTCTCCTGTTCAAGTTTTCCACAACAATCGGGACATGCATATAACTCGGACAGCATTATTACCCCCCCCCCTCTCAATATGTAATATTCAATAAGGACTCTCACGCAAAGGCTGTCTTTGCAGGCAGAGATGACGTAATTTGTGGCTTTCTGACGTTCAAATGGGTAGCAGAGGGGTGACCCTGAGTTAGGTCTAATCAAAATTATCAATATAACCCATATACTCAGGTTATGTAGATTCCCACCGTTTGCTCTTTGACGGACTTCCCAATTCTTTTGATGAGTAAGATACTGCTGCTACTCGCTCCTGTTACCAAATAAAAGTTTCATTGTTATGTTGCTTAGTGGCTGGCACTCCTTGATTTGGCTATGTTATTCAAAGCAACTGACATTGATAAATTGATCCAGAAATATGGATAGTACAACACTGTGACAAAAAAACCACTAACGAGATAACCAATTAATGCAGCATCAAGTCCATGAGCCATGTTATACAAAAACATATTACCATTCGGTCCGATTATCAACACAGCTTTTCTTGTTTGGTTGTTGTTTGTGAACGTTGAACCTATCAAAAATAAGAAAACCGTCAGACCTGCGTAGCCAAGTTCTGAAACGCATTCAATAAAAATATTATGGGATAAAAGTCCGTTACCACCAAAGATTTTTCTGTCAGCAATTTGCCAGTTTTTGTATCCCACTCCGAATGCAGGATACATCTCAGCCATCTTAAGTCCTTTTTTCCAGTTATTGATTCTTGTAACAGAGGTTTGATCTTCCCCGGCTACTTCAATTCTCTGTTTCTGTTCCTCTGGAATGAACTGCAACGCCAGAAACCCGACAAGGGCCAAAGCACACAGCCCTTTGACTTTATGTCTGCTTTTGAGGAACATCCAGACGATAACCACTGCTCCGCCAACCAAAGTCCCCCTGTTCGAGCTGCTGAGCATTCCAGTGAGCCCGGTTAAGGGGAGAAGAGCAAACACCATCCTTTTCCATTTCGGCCATGAGTCTTTTAAAGACATATAGAAATAGAATGCTAACGGAAAATAAAGGCACATCTGGATACCGAATTCGCCCGAATTATGAAACCACCCTGGGCCTCCGCCAAACCCCCAGCTAGAATATCCTCTTCCTGCAGTAAGCCAGCCTAAAGTACTGAATTGGGCCATTTTAAAACTGCACAGTAAAAACAAGAAAATAAATAGCAGAAATCTCTTTTCGGTATTCACTATATGTGTAATTAAGTAATAAACAAGTATCCAAGATATAAAATCGGACCAATATTGAACTGAATTACTAAACGAAAGTCCAATAAATGAAGACAACACAATTACTGCAGCAAATACTGTCATCCATTTAGTTGATGTATTATCAATCTTTATCTTTTTTTTTGACGTAAGGTATGTAATCAAACACATTGACATGATAATTTTACCAAACGGTAAAATGTCAATAACAGGATACAAACTCTGCGGCCTCACATATTCAAAAAAAAGATACAATAAAACTATAATGTAGGCCTTATCTTCGTTTAGTATATAACGTTTGATATCATTGTAGTGCAGTTTATATAAATCCATTATGCATTAGCCATTTTTTTTAGATGTCTTTTTGCATACTGAATCTTCTCTATCACACAAAGTGGCAAAAAAGTAGAGATAACATAGTACAACGGTTCAAGCTTGAAGGGGTAATTTAAGTAACTTTTGATGAAATTGCTTCTGGCTTCACTATACTTGCAGTTGGAAAAGCAATCATAACCTTCTGAAAACAGCAGGTTGGAATATTTTTTTTTAATTGCCAACGCGCCAAGACGTTGATACATGTCAGGGTATTTCGATCTGATTATCAGTATATTACTTCTAACGCCATGGTAAATACTGTGCTTATTACTACTCAGACTTCCCTCAGTAATCCGGTACTGGGCCAGGGTCTCATCGATAAGCTCGATGTTATATTTCATACCAATTCGCATCCACATGTTATCGTCTTCGGCAACTGCCAATTCCTCCTCGAACAGCCCCACGGCTTCGAAGACGCTCTTTCGCACCATAACGGTGGAGGTAGCGACATAACTGTTCAAAAATATGTTTCTGACAATATCGCCATGCATCAAGCTATCGCGTTTATTCACCCGTACTTGCGTTGTACCACGATCGTTGAAGAAGGAATTCTCCGTGAAAACCATTCCCAACCTATCATCGTTTTGAAAATATTTGACTTGCTTTTCGAGTTTGGTCGGCAACCACTTGTCATCCGCATCAAGAAAAGCGATCAATTCTCCTTGCGCCATCGATATTCCAAAATTTCTTGCAGCTGCCACGCCATTATTTTCTAGATAAAAATATCTCACGGTATTGTAACCAGCTTCTATCATTGATCTGGTTGTGTCAGTTGACCCATCGTCTATTACTATAATTTCGTAGTCTGGATAGGTTTGATAAAGCACGCTATCTATTGCTTCACAAATATATTTATCGCAGTTATAAGTTGGTATTATTACGCTTACCATAATAATCCTTTCAGAAAATTGTTTAACTGCAAATTATATGCTTATAAATATCATGTAAAATATAACAATCACTTTATATTGGTCAATTTCAGGGAAGAAGCTGAAGAACCAACCCGACATAGTTCATCGGGTGACAGGTACTGTAATCATGAAAAATGCAGACCAAACTAGAAGGTAGGATAAGATGCACCCGATCCCGAAACGGAACGCGCGTGTGACAATGACACCCTCGCTGGGAAAGGTGCTCCGTCAGCCTACTCGCAATGTATATCTACGAGCAGACAAGCCCCGAGAATAATTCATCCCCATACAAAAACGTAAATGGACGTTTACAGCAATCCTTTAAGCTGCCAGACAAAGATTTGAAATAAACGCAAGAATGTCGTGAAAATTGTCAGAGTGACTAGCCAGTCACAAAGCAGTTACTCAACTTTCGCAGTTGGTAAAAATGTATAACTGATTGAAATAATAAAGCAGTTACTGGTAAAGGAACTAAATGTCACTACCTACGATAAGAAGCATTGTAACTCAATCTTGTCTTGCGCCCATATCTCAACTCTGTTTATTCAGTGATTGCACGATGTTCAGGATGTCGCTTTTGCTTACAAAAGTATGCACGGGCAATGAAATAAGTCTTTCGGCAATATCCTTTGCAACTGGAAATTCCTTTCCAACAAAGAGTGTTTCGAGTTTTATGATCCCGTCGATAGAGCCAGGGTATCCATCAGAGATGCCCATTCCCATCTTCTCGCTTTTCTGAAGAATCCGACTCTTGGCTTCTGCATTCTCCGCCAGAACTGGGAATCGGATCAATGCAGGGATCGGGCCTTTGGAAAAACCCGGGTAAACCACCCTATTGCCAGCTATCTCCTTGGCATTACTCGAACGGGTTACCTTCAATTCTTCAATTCTGCTTTTCCATTTCCTCGCCAGTCCCGCTTGAAACGATGACAGCATCCTGACAGGAAAGTATGGGTCAAAATGCGTTTCTCCCAGCTTAAAAAACGGCACTGATTTCGGTAACCAGTAGATCAGCGGATGAATCAGGCCCCAGAGGGCGACGGCATAAAGAATCAGTTTCAAACAATCGAGGGGACCATATCCGGGAACAGATTTAAGCTGGTTCTGGATCGCTCGCCCGATCGAATCATCGTCCGTTAGAATTATGCCCCCTTCTACCGTGGAAAACGCCTTGCCCCGGCCCAGACTAAATATCCCGACATCTCCCATCGTTCCCAATCTCTTACCGTCCTTCACCCCTCCCATGGCTTGGGCTGCATCCTCCACAACAAATATCCCGCGATGATTGACTAGATTCCTTACTCTCTCGACATCTGCCGGTAAACCAAACAAATGGGTAGGCATCACGCACAGAATGCGGGAATTATCCAATTGCTCCTCAAGCTGCCCAAAATCGAAATCGAGTGAACCGGTGGCAATGTCGCACAATCGAACTTTGAGGCCCGCTCTTACTATCGCTGACGGAACTGAATAACAGGTGTAGGCTGGGATAAGAACTTCATCTCTCTCCGGTGTGAGCTTGTTCAGAGCCTGGAGAACAAGGACGAGGGCGGCTTTACCCGACGAAACGGCGAAACAATGCCTCACACCGTAATGTTCCTTGAGTTCCCCCTCAAATCTCTCGACTGTTCTCGCCCCACCGAAAAGCCCCGCAATCCCTGACAGGATATCCTTAAAATAGAGCGGCGCCGCTGCAGGGGGAAGAGTTCTTCCGATACGCAATGTCATTGTTGAATCCGACCTCAAAGCACCTTTTTGTAACGCATCAGGGTATGCTCTTTATAATGTGGGGCCCCAGTGCGTTCGCCACAGTTAACGGCAGTTGTTTCCAAACCCTTATGGCTAACCGGAACCTCGTATTACCCGGATTCAGTTCAGGAACTCGCTTCCCTGCTTCAACTAGATACTGCCAGTAAAGCTGGACCGGTTTGGCGCTCCACTGCTTTTTGAAGCGGAAAGTCCCCTCCCCTGGCGTGGATCGGCCAAAGTCGAACTTCGTAGCCCCGATTTGGATGGCGAATCTGATAGCTTCCCAATAGAGGAGATTATTCGGGCACTTTTCCCTGTAGTCATTGATCGACGATGCCCATGGGACTTCCAGGCTATCTCTGAACCAGGTGAGAACGCCGGAAGCAACTGCTTTCCCTTCCAGCAGCACCAAAATGATACGGCTAGTCTCTGGAAAGGTCTCTAGTATGTTCCGAAAGAAATTCTTGCTGTAAACAGGAGTACCTAAATCTCTCATGTTCCGGCAAAAAACTTCGTAGAACCCGTCCAGTAGTTCCATGTGTCCCGTTATTGCCTGTAAACCACACTTTTCGGCCTTGCGCACCTGGTTCCGCACCTTGGCATCGAGCGCCTTCCACTGTGTTTCCTCATCTTTTGCCAGGTCAAGAATCATGGTAACCTTATGCTGCTTGGTAGCGAGTCCTTCTTGGCAGACGTCAAGATGGCGCAGTTCTACGTGGTTGGCACAGACCTGCTTAAGCAAGCGTCTAGCTCCAGCCAGCAGCGCTGCTCCGGCATTGCTATCAGAGCACAACAGCCCGCCATAGTTGAAGAATGGCAAAGAAACCAGAAAGCTGCCGAATACCCTGCTCTTCATGTAAGCTAGCGGCAAAATCCCACAAATTTCATTTCTGCCATTTCTGGCAACGAGGTAATATGTTTTATGCTCAAAGCTCTTTTCAATAACAGTCCGCCACCCATATAGGTGATAATTGGTGCTGTTTCGATGAGAACCAACAAAAGAATCCCAGGCTGATCCATCTTCATTATAATGTTGAACGTTAAGATTCATATCGGTCCCGTCTGCAATCCATTATAAAGCTAAATCTGCCTTTTTCACCTTTCATTGATTTGCATCCCTTTTCGCTTTAATAATCTCTTGGCTACCTCCGCCATGATTTTGGAACCTTCGCCGTTCAGCAATCGGCACCATAGATACGGATGCCACGAGCATACGGGGATGAATACAGCCTTAAACCACGCAGGCATAGTTAGTGATCGTTCCCATGGACCACCCTTGTTATTTAAAGCAGCCCAAATCCCCCCTAGCCCAGCGTCCACAGCCTCATTGAGATTCATTCTCTTAAACTCTGCTATATTTGATATGGCAAATGCCAGATACCGCCTCATGAAGTTTAACTTTTCTACCCCTCTCAGTTTGTCCGACCATATAAAATATCTGTTTCTTAATCTCAGAAATACTTGAAGCGGAGATTGCCGGCCTCCAGTGGACCGGGAATCTTTATGGTGGATTTTCGCATAAATTTGAACTTCATTTCTGAATCCTGCCCTAATAACTCTTATCGAATAGTCCTCATCTTCCCCGTATGCAAAAAATTTATCATCAAGGTACCCGATTTTCTCTACTACATCTCTTTTGATCAGCAGTGCGGTGCCCCAAAGTGAAATAGGTTTATTTTTATTTTTTTCGTATGATTGAGGATCTGAGAAAGGGGATATGCTTGCAGATTCCCAATCAATTTGGCTTCCACAAAACTGGATAACATCCGGTTCCCCGTAAAAGTAAACAAGAGGGCTTACCATGCCAATAGCGGGGTCTCTTTCAGCAGTTGCTACGATTTTACTTAACGTGTCAGTTTCCACAACAGTATCATTATTCAGTAGCCACACATAGTCTGTGTCATGCTCCACAGCGTATCTCATGGCAATATTATTGCCGCCGGTGTATCCCAGGTTGATACTGTTTTTGATAAGAAAAACCTGTGGAAATTTCTGGAAGATTGTCTTAATTGAGTCATCGGTAGAGCAGTTATCGACAACTATGATATCATAATTCGGATAGTCTGACCTGCAAATCGTCCCCAGACATTCAAGGGTGTCATCAAGACCATTCCAGTTAAGAAGTATAATAGAAACTCTTGGCATGGGGTTCAATTCTTTCATTTATACCTGATTTGGCTTTGAATTTCAGCGCGAACACAATAGGAGCACAAATTGAAACATTACTGGCACATGATGGAAATCATGCCTTCTAATCCGGTGAAGCATTCGAGTAATTATTCAAACCTAAGTGGCTTGAAAGGCTGTTTCGAAGTTTCCACTTGTATATGCCGAATCGAAGTGAAAATGGTAGTTTTTTTATTATTCTAAATCCAGGAAATAAGGAAGCTATCTCAGTAAATTCGCTCAAAAAACTTGGATCAGGATTGGAATGATCTTTACTGGCCTGCCATGCTATCTTGTACATTTCCTTTACCTTCATCGCAAACCATTGCTTGAGATCAAAAGGAGGCTGCTGTTGCGAAGCACAATAACGCAGCGGCCTGTAAAGAGGATTAAACATAAATTCATGATAACAAATAAGTTCGTCAAGATACATTCTGAATTTCCTGGAATTCAAATTAACCATAGATGCTGCCTTGCCATGCGATCTAAAACTGGCAAGAAACTCAGGAACATAAATAATTCCTGTATTTGAGGCCACTCTGATCCAGTGTTCAAAATCGCAAACTTGAATCAACTGTGAGTTAAAAAAACCAAATCGACTAAACACACTTCGACGTAACAACACGACAGTCGGCTCACCTATAAAATTGCAAAACCAATTATCTAAAACTGCTCTGCAAAAGCTCTCCGGCGAAATGTTAGTTTCATTGTTAAAGACTCTATCCATATTATAACGCCCTATGTATCGCTCGAACCGTTCCTGTAAGTCTTTCGAAACTTCCTCATAAATGACCTTCCTTTTGCAGGCTACGATCGAAGTATCTGGACGGCAGACAGAAAGCATTCTTTCAAGACACTTAGCCTCCAGCAAATCATCCTGAAAAAGAAATTTGATCCATTCCCCTCGTGCAAGCAGAACGCATTGGTTCCAATTGCCAACCAATCCAAGGTTATGTTGGTTACGCATAACCCTAAACCTTGGGTCACGCGAGGCGTAACGCTGCGCAATTTCATAGCTTTCATCAGTAGATTGGTCGTCAACAATCAGCACCTCGAAATCGGGAAATGTCTGAGCTAGGATACTATCGAGACATTCCCTCAAATAAGAGGCACCATTGTAGATGGGGACGCAAATCGAAACAACTGGTGCTTGTCTCATGATGTTTATGCCCTTTCAGGTTGAGGAAAGTATGCAAGCGCCGGATCTATCAAGACAAACTTGTGGCCTTGGACAGGAACTCTTGAACAGCCAAATTCGAGTACAAAATGGTAATTGGCAGCATGACATATAATCACTTGTAACCGATCATATGGTAAAAATTATTTATTGACATCCTTTTTACTGACTCTACTGATGCTAATCTTCATGTGGTGCACTTACGAATGGAATAACGCAACTTTAGTCTTGAATAAATAACGCTTTAGTCTTCTAAAAAATGCTTCTAACGGACGATTCCGTTTTTTACCTTCGAACGATAAAATATGTTCCAAGGTCTGTCGAAATACTTCTTTCGAATGCTCACTTCTAATTTTAATTAGCGCGCTGTCACGAATATGACCCCACAGTGCTTCATTGGTATAGAGATGCACGCATTGCTCAGCAAAATGCTTGGCATCTTCCCCCACCAGCAACTGATCTTCATTTTTCCATGCTAATTGCCGGGCTAATATTGGTGTAGCAACTACCGGCATACCATTCCCAGCTGCTTCATGAATTTTGTGCGGGATGCCCCCGGCATAACGGGTAGGAGCGATAAAAATACGACAACTATTATACCAATGCGTTAAGTCATCCACTGGGCCAATGAGCGATACATTTTCAACATTCAGAGCATTAATGCTAGGTGCGCAATTACGACCTACCACGTAAAGTTTAATGTGATGACCAAGTTGAGATCTAATAATTGGTAGAATTTTATTTACGAACCAAATTACTGAGTCAACATTAGGCGAATCCTCATCAGTAAGCTGCCCCACGAATAACATATCGCTCCGCTCACTGAAAGTACCTGGCGTTGGCGATGCTTCTAACGCATGACCCAATATCTCAACATCTCTGTAACCATTTTTGAAGAAATATGTCGCATCATCAGCACTCACAGTAACTATTCGATCCGCAATGCGAGCTAAATACAGTTCTTTGTCAATCAATGCCTGGACCTGCTCCTCATCCGGAGGATCCTCAGTTAAGCGCATTTTTTCTATTTCTCTTACAGCCCACACAGCCTCAGCATCGTAAATAATATGCGCGCCGGTAAAAATCTCTGACCGCCGCTGGTATATATCATCCACAAAAGGCATATTGACGGGCCTGCTGACCATTATCACATCATAATGCCCCTTGCGTTCTTCCAAGAAAGATTCCAGTCGCTCGGGACCAAGCCCTTGAATTACCTCAACTTCCCTCGGGATGTTTTGGTAAGTTTCCTCCCAGTCATCATAAACATGGAACAAGGGATAAAAAGTGACAAACCATCCATTCTTACTCATTTCGTTTATGATTAGTCTGGCGCGAGGATATCCGGAACCCAAGTTCCGTAAAGGAACTCGATCGTCAAGAAATAGAATTCGTCCTTTGCACTTATTTCGCATTCGGGCCGTTAAGATGTTAGTAGGGGAAAATACAAAGCGGCTTGCCAAAGAAATGGAATGTTTCTCCAGGAATACTTGGCAATTTTTCTTCATTTGAGCTACAGCTTTGTCGCTTGTTCCAGCGCTTCCAAATTCGAAATGATCTACCACTACCTCCGGGTCATATACGACCCGCATCCCACGTTCCCACAACCGGTAACAATAATCCGTCTCTTCATAGTAGGCTGGCGCAAATGCCTCGTCAAAACCGCCCATTTCTATAAACAGATCACGTCGCGTTAGAAAAAAAACTCCTGAACAATAATCCACATCACGGCGGAACATAACCTCATTTGCTTCGGGCAGTTGCTCACGAGCATATCCCAAGCAAGTTCCATCATTCCATACTATAGAGCCGGCCTCTTGCAAAAGGCCATTAGGAAGGACTATCCGCGCCCCAACAGCACCAATATCCCGGGAGTTATCCATCAACCTGGAAGCTCGGCCTAACGAGGCTGGACGTATTACGGCGTCATTGTTCAACAAAAGTAAATATTCGCCGTTCGCCACGGATGCAGCTTGGTTGACAGCTCTAAGAAAACCGACGTTTTCTTTATTAAAGATGACCCGTATTCCGGATATCCTTGATAACAGATCAGAGGTTTTGTCCGTTGATGCATTGTCTAAAACGATAATTTCCAGTGCACCATCATCTTCTCCAATGAGAGCTTTAAGACAAGCCAATGTCAGGTCCGCCTGATTCCATAGAATGATTAGAACGGTAATCTTGGGATGATCTGCTAAGGTAAATCCTATTCGACTTCCACTCTCCAAAAAAACTCCTAGATCTTTTTCAGTTTTCTCCCGAAGAGCCCGTCTGGACAATGCCAAATTTTCACTATTGACGCGTCGCATAATCCCTCCGACTCAGTGATCATAGGAACATATTTTATTTTATTCGGACCTATAACCGAAACAAAGGTTTTTCAAAGGAACCCTTTGTCGTTATGCATAGTTTGAACAGACTCAGAAACCGCCTTCGGAGGTCCGTCGGGTCCCCCTCCATATTGCGCAACCGAGGAGTGACTCCAATATCGTCAGTACCGGCAGTGGCTTCATCACGACTTTGCCCTTCCGGGTTCTTTCTGGTTGCCGGTGGTTCCACCGAAAGGCGATTTCGTTGATGTAGCGCTTCATGTGCTCTTTGCTTAGCCAGTGAAATACGCCAAGCTTTACCCGCTCAAGTTGGGCATTGAAGGATTCGACCGTATTGTTGTGCACCTCACCCCTGGCGTACTCTTCTCACTGTGGTTCACGTACGAATGGCCCGCATATTTCGCCGCTATTGACCGGTACGCGGGGTTCTGATCTGTTATAAGGTACGAGTCTTCGCCATGGCGTTCAACATGGGGCCGGATGTCTGCGGCACTGGCGCTGTTTATCAACTCAGCCCTTACGATTACGTGACGCTCGACCA
>Ga0209317_1001496_pt1 | contig 20138 bp, 17 predicted proteins | sample RifGroB2_FD_183994 | JGI IMG/M metagenome (GOLD analysis project Ga0209317, IMG submission 183994) | Soil microbial communities from Rifle, Colorado, USA - Groundwater B2 (SPAdes) (version 2) | ecosystem: Environmental > Terrestrial > Soil > Unclassified | place: Rifle, Colorado | collected... | reverse complement strand
CGGGCTCACGCTCAGGCTGAACGACGTGCGCCGCTTCGGCTCGATCCATTTCACCGCAGCCGACCCGCTGCAGCACCGGTTGCTCAAGAAGATCGGGCCGGAGCCGCTTAGCGCCGCGTTCAACGCAGAGTGCCTCTACCGCCTGAGCCGCAACAGGAAGGTGGCGCTGCAGCGATTCCTGATGGACAGCGCCGTGGTGGCGGGGATCGGCAACATCTACGCCGCCGAGAGCCTCTTTCGCTGCCGCCTTTTTCCCGAGACGCCTGCCGGCAGCCTGACCCTGGCCGACTGTTCCCGGCTGGTCGACGCCATCAAGGAAACCCTTTCCGACTCCATCGCCGCCGGGCGCTCCAGCATGGACTTCCGCCGCCATGAGGAGAGGCTCGCCTACTTCCCCCAAAAGCTCTACGTCTACGGGCGCGAAGGGGAGCCCTGCAGGGAATGCGGCTCCCCCATCCGGCGCGGGAGGCTTGGCAACCGCTCCACCTTTTTCTGCGCCGCCTGTCAGGGCCGAGAGTCGCACCCCGCCGGGGGATGAAGCCTCCCGCCATTGACCTTGCCGCCACGCTTGAAAAACTGCCGCGGCGGCGCGGCCTTGCCACGCACATTTCAAGTAGGAGATCGGGGAAGAAAGGGACAGGGGAAAAGGGTAGGGGAGAGAAAAAGAGGCAGGCGGCAGGGGGGGGTCAGGACGCCCTGCCGCCTGTTTTGCTAGTCGGCAGCCACTACGTGGATGGCAACGATCGCCGCGACCGCACCCACCCAGTACACCCAGCGGTACTCGCCGAAGTGCACGTCGCAGAACTCCTTGAAGGTGAGGCCGCTATGGGTCTTTCTCGGGCGCTCCTCGCGGGCCGCCTGGGTCCCCTGCACGTCGTTTGCCGCCACCAGCGTCGCGATTCGTTCTTCACGCGGCATCAGGTTAACGCTCTTCTGCACTTCGGCACCCTGCTGCTGCACGGGCTGCGAGTTTGCCAGGAGCGCCACTTCCTGTGCGCTCGCCGCAGCAGGGGCGAACGAGACGAGACAGACAAGGATTGCGAACTTTTTGATCATGGTACTTCCTCCTTTATGTATGCGGCACTGCACGCCGCTAAACGGTGCAATTGTGCACCCGAACCAAAAGACGAATTAGATTGTAGCATCGCCCCTTGCATAATCACGTGACGATGGCTATTTTTGTGCCAGTCCGGAGCGCTTCATGCTATAAGGGAGAGGCGAATCAACTGAATAAGCCGCTGCCACAAACTTCTTGCCAGTGTCGGCAGCCGGCAATCAAAGGAGCGTTCATGGAAAGGTACCAGACTCAGTACAGGACTATAAGCGTCGCCAACAGCGGTGTGATGAGAGGCGTCTACGGCTGGATGGGGGGAGGGCTCCTGCTCACCGCCCTTGTTTCTCTGATCACCGCATCGTCGCCGGCTCTTTTGCAGGCGATCCTGGGTAACCGCATCCTCTTTTACGCCCTGGTCTTCGGCGAACTGGGCCTCGTGGTGGCCATAAGCGGAGCCATCAACAGGATCAGCTCCGCGACGGCGAGCCTGCTGTTCCTGCTTTACGCCGCCCTGAACGGGCTCACCATGTCCACCATCTTCGTCGTCTACACCCAGTCCTCCATCGCCTCGACCTTCCTGATCACCGCGGGGATGTTCGGCGCCATGAGCCTGTACGGCTACCTGACCAAGAGCGATCTCTCTTCCTGGGGGAGCTTCCTGTTCATGGGCCTGATCGGGGTGGTGATCGCCTCCCTGGTGAACATCTTCCTGCAGAGTTCCATGCTCGGCTGGGTCATGAGCCTTTGCGGCATCCTCGTCTTCACCGGGCTTACCGCTTACGACACGCAGAAGATCAAGCAGATGGGGGGCTCCGGCCGCAAGGGGGCGATCCTCGGCGCGCTCACCCTCTACCTCGACTTCATCAACATGTTCCTGCTGCTGCTCAGGTTCTTCGGCAACCGCAGGTAGCGGAGAAAAAAAAGAACCCCGGCACGATCACGCCGGGGTTCTTCACGTCACAGAAGGGGAGGGGAGCGCTAGCGCAGCCTGATCCCCTCTTTGGTTATCTCGATGACCCCTTCCCGGTACAGGTTGCCGATCACCGTCTTGAAGCTCTTCTTGCTCATCCGGAACATCTCCGCGATCAGTTCCGGAGGCGACTTGTCCCCCACAGGAAGGAAACCGCCGCGCTCGCCGAGCACCCGCAAAAGCGTCTCCCTTCCGCCGTGCAGGTCCTGCGTGGCGCCTTTTCTGAGGGTGAGATCGATCTTCCCGTCACTTCTGATCTTCTTGATGTACCCCTTGACGGTGTCGCCTGCGTGGTACCTGCCGAAAAGCTCGGTCCTGAACAGCAGCCCGTCATAGCGCCCGTCGATGATCGCCTTGGCGCCCAGGTCGCCGAAATCGTAGAAGGTGAGCTCTACCTCCTGTCCCTCCTTCAGGCCGGCGGCGGACTTCTCCAGGAACTTGCCGATCTTGGCCGATGCCGCGATCCGTTCGGAACGGTCCAGATAGACCCGTACCAGGTACTTTTCCCCCTTCTGCATGGGGCGCGGTTGTTCGCTGTAAGGGACCAGCAGGTCCTTTTCCAGCCCCCACTCCAGGAAGGCCCCGACGCTGCTCACGTCTTTCACCTCCATGAGGGCGAAGTCGCCGACCTGCGCCTTGGGCTCCAGGGTGGTGGCGATGAGCCGGTCCTCGGAATCGAGGTAGACGAATACCTTCAGGTGCTCGCCGTGGTGCAACCCTTCCGGGACGTACTTGGTCGGCAGGAGGATGTCGCCGAGCTCCGACGCGAGGTACGCACCTATGGCGCTTAACTTCTTCACTTCCAGCCGGTTATATTTACCGATCTCTAACATCTGTCGTCTGCTCCCGTCACTTACGGCCCTAATGTTTTACTGGCCAGCACCGATACTATAACAAATCGCTTCATCAGCCTATTAATCTTTTCGCCTCCCCAGGCGCCACCGCGGCGGCTGAAGTAAAAAAACTTCCATTAAACGGACACTTCCACCGTCGCGGGGCGGCGCTTTTTAGCTGGACACCCCTTGCGCTTTCATATTATGTTTGCGGGTCATCCACCGCCGCGGGTTGCACCGTGGTTTACCAGCGGAGGCTTTTTGCGTAGATTCAGCCTGAAAACCAGGATGACGGTGACCATATCCCTGCTGATCGCCGGATTGCTGTCCATCCTCGCCCTTTCTACCCAACTGTATTTCGTCGACCAGATCAAGAGCCTGCTTTACACGCAGCAGTTCAACATGGTCAGCGCCGTGGCGGACCAGATCGACGACAAGTTTCGGCTATCGCAGACCGAACTGGTGGCCACCGCCCACACGCTCAAGAAGGGGGCGTTACGCGATCCTGACACCATGCGCAAATTCTTCGAGCTGAGGCCGGAGAACCTCGCCATGTTCGACAACGGGCTCTTTCTGTTCTCAGCCCAAGGGGAGCTGATCTCCGGGAACCCGCTCGACCCCGGGATAGTCGGCAAGAACTTCCTGTACCGGGACTACCTGAAAAACACCCTTACCACCCGCCAGCCGCAGATCTCAGATCCCTTCATCTCCGCCCAGCCGCACCGTCACCCGATCATCATGCTTACCGCTCCCATCTTCGACGACCACGGAGAAGTGGCCGCAGTCCTGGCAGGAAGCATGGACCTGACCAAGGACAACTTCCTGACCAAGCTGGGCAGGATCACCCTTGGGGAGAAGGGATACCTCTACCTGTACAGCACCGACCGGGTGATGATCGTCCACCCCGACACCAGCCGCGTTTTCAAGCAGGACGTGCCGATCGGGGTCAACCAGCTGTATGACAAGGCCATATCCGGATTTGAGGGGACCGGCGAGACGGTCAACTCCCGCAAGCTCCCCTTTATCAGCTCCTTCAAACGCCTGAAGACCACCGGCTGGATCCTGGCCAGCAACTTCCCGCAACAGGAGGCCTACGCCCCGATCTACCGGGCACAGAGCCATATCCTCGCCGCCCTGGTCGTGGTGTTCCTCATCTCAATGCTGGTCGTCTGGCTCTGCATGAGGTTCCTCACCGCGCCGCTCATCTCCTTCACCGAACAGATCAGGATCCTGGCGCAGAGCAAGGAAGCCAGCGCCACCCCGATTAGCGTCGACGCAGGGGGCGAAATCGGTGTCCTCGGAGAAGCCTTCAACCAGCTGTTGCAGGAGCTGGACCAGCAGAGAAACGAGCTGAAGAGGCAGCTTGAGTTTTCCCGGAAGCTCATCGAGGTCACGCCGATCCCGGTGTTCTACAAGGGCGCCGACGGAAGGTACCTCGGCTGCAACCAGGCTTTTCTCAACTTCACCGGCCTTACCAGGGAAGGGCTGGTAGGAAAGACGGTCTTCGAAGTTACCCCGAGCCCGATGGCCGAAGCCCACCACCGGGCCGACCTCGAGCTGATAGCCAAAGGCGGCGTGCAGACCTACGAGATCAAGGCGCTGCAGGGAGACCAGGCGCTCCGGGACGTCGTCTTCTTCAAGACCAGCTTCACCACCACGAACGGTTCCTGCGGCGGCGTGCTGGGCGTCATGCATGACATCACCGAGCGCAAGCTGGCCGAATCGGCCCTGCAGTCGCAGAAGGAATTCGCGGAGAGCCTGGTGCTGAACATGACCATCCCTACCTTCGTGCTGGACGCTCAACACCGTGTCATCATCTGGAACCACGCGCTGGAGGCCCTCACCGGAATCAAGGCGCCCGACATCCTCGGTACCGACCAGCTCTGGAGGGTCTTCTACGAGAGTGAAAGACCGGTGTTGGCTGACATGGTGCTGAACCAGAACCTCGCGGACGTCGCCGGCAATTACAGCAGCTGCCGCAATTCACCACTGATCAAGGGGGGAATTGAGGCTGAGGGATGGTACAAGGATCCCCATGGCAACGGGCACTACATCAGCATCAGCGCCGCCCCCATCAGGGATCGGCATGGGGTTTTGATAGGCGCCATACAGAGCCTGGAGGACATCACCGAGCGCAAGCAGGCCCAGGACGCGCACGAGAAGACACGGCGCCAGTTGCAGCTGATTCTGGACGCGGCAGGAGAAGGGATCAACGGCGTCGACATGCAGGGACGGATCACCTTCGTGAACCCCGCCGCAGCGCAGATGGTGGGCTGGACCCAGGAAGAAATGCTCGGGCAGAACCAGCATTCCCTGATGCACCACAAAAGGGAAGACGGTTCCGGGTTCCCGGAGCAGGAGTGCCCGATGGCCCTGGCCTGCTACGAGGGGCGGCCGCTCCAGGGAAGCGAGGAGCTCTTCTGGCGCAAGGACGGCAGCAGCTTCTACGCGGAGTACACCTGCAGCCCGATCCGCGAAGACGGCGAACTGGTAGGGGCGGTGGTCCTCTACAAGGACGTGACCGAACGGAGACAGGCCGAGGACCAGCTCCTGAAGCTGTCCCAGGCCGTGATGCAGAGCCCTGTTGCCATCATGATCACGGATCCGTACGGCAACATCGAGTTCGTCAATCCCCGCTTCACTCAAACCACCGGCTATGCCGTGGAAGAGGTGATCGGGCGGAACCCGCGCCTGCTGAAAAGCGGTAAAACCTCGCCCGAGTTGTACCAGAACATGTGGGACACCATAACCTGCGGCCGTGTCTGGACCGGCGAACTGTACAACCGGGATAAAAGCGGCACCACCTTCTGGCAGCATGCCACCATATCCCCGATCCGAAACGGCGCAGGCGCCATCAGCCACTACATGGCCTTCATGGAAAGCATCGGCGAGCGCAAAAAGCTCGAGGAGCAGTTGCGGCAGGCGCAGAAGATGGAAGCGGTCGGCCAGCTGGCCGGCGGCGTGGCGCACGACTTCAACAACATACTCACCGTGATCCTCGGGTTCGGGCAGATGCTGCAGCATTCCCTCCCCCCCGACGATCCGAAGCGGGAACAGATGGAGCAGATACTGGATGCAGGAGACCGGGCCACTCATCTTACCAGGAGCCTGCTGGCCTTCAGCCGGAAACAGGTTATGGTGATGCAGCAGGTGGAGCTGAACGAGCTGACGCGCAAGCACGCCAAGTTCCTGGTCCGGATCATAGGCGAAGACGTTTCGCTCAAGACCTCCTTCAGCAAAGAACCGCTCCTGGTGATGGCCGACAGCGGTCAGTTGGAACAGGTGCTGATGAACCTCGCCACCAACGCCAGGGACGCCATGCCCGGCGGCGGCGAACTCACCATCAAGATCGAAAGCGTAACGCTGGACAAGGAGTTCCACCGCCAGTACGGCTACGGCATGCCCGGCCGTTACGCGCTCGTCACGGTTACCGACACCGGCACCGGCATGGATGCCGAAACCCAGCAGAAGATATTCGAGCCCTTCTTCACGACCAAGCTTCCCGGCCGCGGCACCGGTCTTGGTCTCTCCATCGTCTACGGCATCATCAAGCAGCACGGCGGCTATATCACCATCTTCAGCCAGAGAGGCTTCGGCACAACCTTCAGCATCTACCTGCCGCTGGTTGCCGCAAAGGTGCAGTCGAGCGAGAAGCCGCAGAGCTTCATTCCCAAGGGGGGGAGCGAGACCATCCTTGTAGTTGAGGACGATCCGGCGGTCGGGCGACTGGTGGAATCTGTGCTGAAGAGGTATGGCTATCAAGTCCTACTGGCCGCCAGCGGCGACGAAGCGCTGGAGCTGCATGAATCGGGGGCGCAGGAGATACGCCTGGCGCTTCTCGACGTGATCATGCCCAGGATGAACGGGAAGGAGCTCTACGAGTCGCTCCGCCGGCGCTCGCCGCAACTGAAAGTGCTCTTCCTGAGCGGATACACGGCCGACCTGATTCAGGACAAGGGCATCTTCATAGACGGCGTCGACATCATCAAAAAGCCTGCGAAACCGATCGAGCTGGCCAGGAAGGTGCGCGACATGCTCGATTCCTGACACCCCTCTCCTTGCCCCCCTCTCCGGCACCGGCAACAGGGGAGGGGGGCAACCTGCAACAAAACACCAGCAACATCAGACCCTTAAAGGATAAATGTTATGTTGATTGAGAACATCACGATGGAGGAATTTGCCCAAGGGCTGGAGGTCTGCAAGACGGTTTACCTGCCGTTTGGATCGGTCGAGGAGCACGGCAGCCATCTGCCGCTGTCAACGGACACCATAGAAGCCTACGAGGTGGGCAAACGCGCTGCCGAGCGGATACCGCTCTTCGTGGCGCCGCCGGTTCACTACGGTTGCTGCCGTTCGACGTCGCGGCATCCCGGTACCATATCAATCAGCACGGGGACGCTGAAGGCTCTTTTGAAAGATATCGTGCGCTCGCTGCACGCCCAGGGGGTGCTGAACTTCATCGCGCTGACCGGGCACGCCGGCGGATCGCACCGGATGGCGCTGCAGGATGCCGGCGAAGAGCTGATCCAGGAGTTGCCGGAGATAAACATGGCGGTGGTCACCGAATACGATCTCGCCAAGGAAAGCGGCGCGCACCTGATCGAGACCCGTGGCGACGCGCACGCCGGCGAGATCGAGACGTCACGCATCATGCATTCGCATCCGCACCTGGTCAAAGGCATGGGTGCCGTCGAATACCCGAATTTCCCGACCGGGATCCTGGTCCGTGACAAGCGGAGCTTCTGGCCCGGCGGAGTCTGGGGCGACCCGACCAAGGCGAGCGCAGAAAAAGGCAAACTGCTGGAATCACTGGTCGCCGACAAGGTTGTCGAACTGGTCAAGGCCCTGGAGAGCCGGCGCTGGTAATTGCCCAAAAAAGCGGCTTCCAAATTTGACCTGTAGAAGGACTTTTCGATTGGGTGCAGGGGTAGACCTGCACCCAATTTTGCTGGAAAGGCGCCAGAAGCGGATTTGCGGCGCGGATAGCGATAGTCGAGCCGGCTGACTCAACAGCAGAGAACGAAATGATGTGCAAGGATTGCGGAGCTGCGCTCCAGGGAGCGGGCCGGGCCATCGGGCTGCGCCGGCAGATCGCCCGGTGATGAGTGGCCCGAGGTTCGGTAGCGGGTTGAAAACGTGCCGAAGCGCAGTACCATAGACGGGACTGCAACATCGTACGACCACCCACCAAATTCCCCCAGGCCGTCTTATTGGGGCGCCATATTAGAATCCCTCCTAAACACCCACCTCAAACTTGACATAATATATCTTATGGGACACTGGTACTATGGCCGGCATCGGCAAGCAAGCAGCGAGCGATGATGATGACAACATCCTGATCACGATTAGGCTATTGCGTTTTTTTACGGTGATTTACTTTAATAAAGTTGTGCTGAGTTTGTGAGGAAATCCACATCGGACCAGCTAATATACCACCGCCAAGTATGTGGATATTGCTAAGAGTATCTGAAACTGTTGCCCCAGACAAAGATGTAAGCTTTTCAGCCAAAAGTCCTGCGGTTTTCCACGAATTTGAATTGGGTGCATACGACTCGATAACGTCATAAGTAATTCCAGTTCTCCCCGCCCCGTAAACCTCTCCGCCGATGGCATACAACAATCCATCTCTGCCAAACGCTGCCCCAAGATAATTTCTTGCTGTAGGCATGGGGGATTTGCTTTCCCAAGTATCTGTCGCGGGGTCGTAGACCTCTAGTGTATTGTAAACCCCGTAGTCAGGCTCTCCAGGAAAACCGCCACCTACTATGTATATTTTCCCATCTGGGCCGAGCGCACCATCAGCCGCCCATCGGCCAGTCGGCATAGGAGATTTGATTTGCCAGGTATTCGTCGAGGGATTGAAAGCCTGCACTGTGTTATAGTTCCAGTAGCCTCCAAAAAGATAGATGATTCCATCTCTCGCAGTAATTGCAACTGTGTCTCTTTCCTCTACGAGCATTTGTGGTAAGGATGTGTCCCAGCTATCGGTAACTGGATCATATGCCCAGACATCCTTTGACGGCATACTGTCCGTTGACCCACCGAAGAGGTATACTTTGCCGTCCAAAGCCGTAGCAGCTCTGTGCCATGCTTTTGGGCCGGGCATTGAATGTCGATAGCTCCATTTTTTACTGTTCGGATCATAGCATTCCACGGTAGATCTAAATGCTACAGAATTTGCTTGAGGATCATATGCTCCTCCGAAAACATAAATTTTTCCATCTTTGCCCTTTGCGGCTCCAAAAAGTGACCTCGTTTCATTCATTGGGGCAAGCTGCACAATCTTCAAATGCTCCCCGTCGTTATTAGCCTTGGTTTCACTTGTATGATCTTGAGCAGAAGACTTACCGACTGTTGAAAGTAGCGTTAGCAGCAAAAATGTTGTAAAAAAGGCGCTTGCTGTTCCTTTCAAGTCTTTCATGGCGCATCCTCCTTTTGAGTAACCGATCTCATCCTCAAAATCGCCTCATTTGCGCATCCTCAGCTCGTCACCTCCTTTTCCTCCGTGTTGACAAGGAGACAGCCCTATAAACCTGTCTTGCTTGCCATGAGCCCCAACCCTGTTTTTGAAATAAAATTGCGGAAGTAAATCATCATCATCTTCGTAAATTCAAGGGCATACGCAACCTTGATGACGCTCATTTACTTCCGCCGAGTTTTGTCGCTACGCTGTTGTCTGAATATGCCGGTAGTGGATGAAAAAGAATCTGCTGGGGTGTCAGTGAAGCCATGCTATTCCGCCAGTTTCTTCAGGGCGGGACGATACTGCTCGATGAACTCGTTCACTTGGGCCGCAAATTCTGCGTCGACGCCTTCCGGGAATTCGGTCAGCACTGGAGCAATCACAATTCTCCTGTGCTCTTCATCAAGTTGAACCTCAACTTCCGAACCGACCGCCAATTGCAGCCTCTCCAGCACCTCAACCGGCAAGGACACCCCTCGGCTGTTCCCTATCGCGCAAATCTTCCGTCGCACACATCCTCCGCCCCGGAATTCAAAGCGCATTTCTGTGCGCATTGAACCATGTATGGTTATTCACAGCAGTTTTTTTAAGCAATGCAGCGAAATCAGCAGCAGGCACAGGCCGGCTGAAATAATATCCCTGCCCCTCTACGCAGTGACGGGATTGCAGAAAGGTCAACTGCTCCCGCGTTTCAATTCCCTCGGCTACGACACGCTGATGAAGGCTGGTGCCCATCCCGATTACTGCACTGACGATGGCTTCGCCTGAACCTCCCGGATCATTTACCAGGTCCTGCACGAAGGACTTGTCGATTTTGAGCGTGTCGATCGGGAAGCGCAGCAGGTAGCTCAGGCTGGAATAACCGGTACCAAAATCATCGATTGCTATCTGTATGCCGAGCTTCTTGAGCGCGTTCAAGAGTACCGTTGTCGGTTCCGTGTCCAGCATAAGTCCGCTCTCGGTCATTTCCAGCTCCAGGTGGGACGGGTCCAGGCCGGTGGCGTTAAGGATGGAAATGACACTGTTGAAAAATTCCTTGCTGTGAAACTCTCTTGAAGAGACGTTGACCGCGATCTGACCGATGTCGAGTCCGGCCTTCAACCATGCCTGGGTTTGACGGCAGGCTTCATGCAGCACCCATTTTCCTATCGGCAGGATCAGACCACACTCCTCGGCGACGGCAATGAACTGCTCCGGGGCGACCATCTGGTTATCAGATTCCTGCACGCGAACCAGGGCCTCGCTGCCGGTAATGACGCCGGTATCAAGATTCACCTTCGGCTGGTAATGCAAAACGAACCTACCCTCTTCCAGCGCGAGGTGCAGCGCCTGCACTACGGATTGCCGTGCAACCGCCTGGACATTCATTTCCGGCTGATAAAGATGACAGTGGTTACGCCCGGTATTCTTGGTTTGATACATCGCCGTGTCGGCATTTCTTAGTAGCGTTTCAACGTCGCTGCCGTCATCGGGGTAGATGCTGATGCCGATGCTGACGGTAACATGAAGTTGATTGTCGCTGACGAAATGTGGCGGAGCCATGGCCGCGATGATTTTTTTTGCGATGAGCACAGCGTCTTGCGCCTCATCAATTTCATTCAGCAACACCACGAATTCGTCTCCACCCTGCCGACTGACAGTGTCAGAGAGGCGGACGCTGGCTCGAAGGCGCTTTGCAACAGACTGCAACAACTGGTCGCCAACTGAGTGCCCAAGAGAATCGTTAACGTGCTTGAAGTGGTCGAGATCCAGGTACATCAGCGCGACCTTCTTCCCATGGCGCTGGGCAAACGCAATGGATTGCGATAGGCGGTCGGCCAGCAAAGTCCGGTTCGGTAAACCTGTCAGAACGTCGTGCTCAGCCATATACCACATCTGCTGTATGGCCAGCTCGGCGGCCTTTGTCATGGTCTTCGCGTGAATCGTCGCGGCGATGAGACGCCTGTTCGCCTCGCGCACCTGGGCATGGGTATTCTCGTCGAAAGCGGCTTTGACAATGGCAGCCTCTTCGCCCTGATCGGCCATATACACGGACTCGTACCATGGAATTGTCTTATCTGCCGCCAGAACCTGAGAGACCGCAGGCCTTTTTGCCCCCGGCGGTTGCTTGGCCGCAGCCCCCTTATCTTTGTGTTCCTTTTTGCTCATAACGCTTCCCTCCCGAGCATCTTCGAAACGTTCAACCTCGTCGATTGCCCGACAAGAACTCCTTTAGAAGTCAGACACCGGTTGCGATGCCATATCAGTAACCGCCTCGAAACAGCTCCGGCAATGGTCTCCTCGTCATTATATCTTGGTGCTTATTTTACATCAGACAAAAGCAAACAGGTAAAGAATCGCCTGCGGAGGCTGAGAGTATAAGTCGGCTTTGGGGGCGGCTCCCCTCCCCTCTTCTGACTTTTCCACCGAGATCATGAAAGCAATCATGGCTGCCTTAGCCGCCGACCAGACCAGGGTCAGAGATTACAACTTCGCAAACAAGCCCGCAGATTGCCCCCTTGTCATGTATTTCCCCCTATGCTACTTTTTTCAAGTCGAAGGAGGCTGATCATGCCCGCTAAAGCCAAACAACTTGACCTTACTGCTCTCTCTCCCTCCGCGCGCCAGGAAATGCGGAATTTTTACCTGTTCCTGCTGTCGCGCCAGGTGAAAAATAAGAAACAAAGTCCGGTATCGGGCAAAGGGCACGGTTTTGCTGAACTCTGCGGCCGGCTGTCCTGGAAAGGGGACGCTGTAGCCGTGCAGCGGAGCATGCGTGATGAGTGGTAACCGTCGGTTTGTTCTCGATACAAACGCGGTTGTCTCGCTTCTGAAGCTTGTTGTATACTCACCCCATGAAAAGCCATGCTCACGCAGCCATGCGCGAATCTGGCCTATCAGCTCCTTGATCTTTTCCGCGATGTGCCCCTTGGAGTAGACGTTTCAGGTGTGCCAGCATCTCCTCCGTGTGCAGGGCCCGGATGGTGTCAGTGTCATAGCCGGCACGGGCGAAGGCCTGCCCGTACTGCATCAGGTTGACGCCATACTTCTTGCCTATGGTGAACATGCGTGCGCCGCCTATCGAGTTGTACAACTCGACCATCGCCCGGGTGCTGTTCCTGCCGAACATTCCCTTCAGTCCCGCATGGCCGTGCCACTGCAGGATCACCTCTTCCAGCCATTTTTCCGTGACAAAGCGATCTTTTACGAGATATACTTTGCCCCTATGAAATACGCCGCTTATATCATCGCCATCACTGCCCTGCTTGTAGGCTTCAGCCTTTATCGAAGGCGGAAGTTCCTCAAAAGTCTGCGCGACCGTAAACCAAGCGGCTCGTTGCGCGTCTGTGAGCCCGGCGGTGACCCTTTTGAAGACCGCATCGAATTCCACATCCGTAAGGACTGACCCCTTCCTCTCTCGCGCGAACAGCGCGGCCCCCTTCTCCGTTTTCCTTACCTGCAGCGTCTCGAAGAACCTGTCGAACTCCCTGTTAAGCGCCGACCTTTCCGTCCCCTCGGGGAACGGCCGCACGTTAAATGGTCGGTACCAGGGTAGCTCGTTGTCGGCACCATAGGACAGGAAGTCGCTGCACCGGAGCCGAACCGGCAGTTCCTGGCCGGTTCATCCCCGCGCCTGTGGGGAACACAAGAGGTTGCCCACCATGGTCGCGGAGTAGTCCGGTTCATCCCCGCGCCTGCGGGGAACACTGCTTAAACACGGCGCGCGACCTGGGCGTAACCGGTTCATTCCAGCGCCTGCGGGGAACACGTAGCTCAGGGGTCGCCTGGATCGGGTAAGTCGGTTCATCCCCGCGCCTGCGGGGAACACGTAATCTCGCCCCACAACGGCGAGACCAACGCCGGTTCATCCCCGCGCCTGCGGGGAACACCATGACGGTGGGTGACGTGACGACACCGGACGGCGGTTCATCCCCGCGCCTGCGGGGAACACACGAAGTTCGTGAAGTCTACGGGAGTCAACGGCGGTTCATCCCCGCGCCTGCGGGGAACACGTTGCCGTCTGCATCAGCAAGGTTCAGATTGTCGGTTCATCCCCGCGCCTGCGGGGAACACTGCTGCAGGTACCCAAAGGGTATGAAGTCGGCCGGTTCATCCCCGCGCCTGCGGGGAACACCTATTTAGCGTTCCGCTGGTTCTGCTGATGCGCGGTTCATCCCCGCGCCTGCGGGGAACACTGGCGGCACGCCCTGCACTCTTCAGGGTTCCGCGGTTCATCCCCGCGCCTGCGGGGAACACGGGGTCATGCCGGTGATCGCGTTGACAGTCAGCGGTTCATCCCCGCGCCTGCGGGGAACACCGACATACCCTGTTTGCGGAGCATGAGACCCGCGGTTCATCCCCGCGCCTGCGGGGAACACTGGAAGGTGGCGGCAAGGCTGTTGTCCGACCTCGGTTCATCCCCGCGCCTGCGGGGAACACTGCGCCCGTGGTCCCAGTGTCGCCTTTTGCCCCGGTTCATCCCCGCGCCTGCGGGGAACACGCGGTGATCAGCATCGGGACAAAGACGGAGTACGGTTCATCCCCGCGCCTGCGGGGAACACAGGACCGGTTGCGCCTGGGGGGCCTTGCGGGCCGGTTCATCCCCGCGCCTGCGGGGAACGCACCCTGAAGCCGTGTCTGGTTCCACCAATCTGCGGTTCATCCCCGCGCCTGCGGGGGACACAGCGATAGAAGAGTAATACGGAGTCATTACAACGGTTCATCCCCGCGCCTGCGGGGAACACAATCCCCGGTAGAGTATCCCACGGCCCGTTCTCGGTTCATCCCCGCGCCTGCGGGGAACACAGTGCGTCGCCGAAAAGAACTTTTGCCTGGTCCGGTTCATCCCCGCGCCTGCGGGGAACACACGAAATCCTGCCAGCCGTTAAGAAGGAAAGGCGGTTCATCCCCGCGCCTGCGGGGAACACGAGGTGCCCTTGATGTCGGAGAGCTGGCCGACCGGTTCATCCCCGCGCCTGCGGGGAACACCTTAATCGGGTTTACCTCACATTCAAAGCATTCGGTTCATCCCCGCGCCTGCGGGGAACACGAGTTCACAGGATTGACAACCGATCGCCGCTTTGGTTCATCCCCGCGCCTGCGGGGAACACTCGAAGTTCAGGAAGGTGTAGCGCCCCGATGCCGGTTCATCCCCGCGCCTGCGGGGAACACGAAACCAGCAGCAAACTCGGCATCGTTCAGTTCGGTTCATCCCCGCGCCTGCGGGGAACACTCGTTGGTCGCCTCGATCTTGCACGTCCTGGGCGGTTCATCCCCGCGCCTGCGGGGAACACACGTGGGTCGATCTCACCGATCCCGCTAATCCCGGTTCATCCCCGCGCCTGCGGGGAACACGGGATAATGCTGGATGGTATGGTGTTATCTCCTGGTTCATCCCCGCGCCTGCGGGGAACACAACCAACCATGAAACGCGCCTACATCCTCGCCCGGTTCATCCCCGCGCCTGCGGGGAACACTCCTTGGAAAGTTCGGCGACTTCCTCGTTGACCGGTTCATCCCCGCGCCTGCGGGGAACACATGTACGAGGTAGACCCCGCCAACGGCGGAACCGGTTCATCCCCGCGCCTGCGGGGAACACATTGGTATTGCTATTTAGGGCACAACTGTTTTCGGTTCATCCCCGCGCCTGCGGGGAACACGGCTCACCGGCCTCACCAAAACGCAGGTGGGGCGGTTCATCCCCGCGCCTGCGGGGAACACGCAATAGCGGGCGGGGTGTCGGGCGGTCCAGGCGGTTCATCCCCGCGCCTGCGGGGAACACAGATCACCGGCGATCAGCATGAGCGCCAAACGCGGTTCATCCCCGCGCCTGCGGGGAACACCTGTAATGAACGGGGTCCAGTGCGTGCAGCGCCGGTTCATCCCCCCGCCTGCGGGGAACACTATCGTTGAGCCGCTGTACTCGTAAACTGGGCCGGTTCATCCCCGCGCCTGCGGGGAACACGCCTTGTACATCCCCTGGAGAGCGAGCGTTATCGGTTCATCCCCGCGCCTGCGGGGAACACTGGAACCCCTTGGAGGTGATATCGAAGGAGAGCGGTTCATCCCCGCGCCTGCGGGGAACACCCCTCACGCATGGTCCCCAACGGGATCATCTACGGTTCATCCCCGCGCCTGCGGGGAACACGCGGAGGCTATCTGGAACCGGACGCCTTTCCCCGGTTCATCCCCGCGCCTGCGGGGAACACTTGTTCGCGTTGCTGTAGCTCTGAACGAGGACCGGTTTATCCCCGCGCCTGCGGGGAACACTTGATGAACGCCCCCGGCACCTCCGCATACCTCGGTTCATCCCCGCGCCTGCGGGGAACACGCCGTGGGCGTCGGCTGGAAGATGTTCCGGCGCGGTTCATCCCCGCGCCTGCGGGGAACACCCGGCGTCGCTTGCTGCACGGCAATGAAGCCGCGGTTCATCCCCGCGCCTGCGGGGAACACAGGAGGGGCCATAGCTTGCGCGGATTCTATCACGGTTCATCCCCGCGCCTGCGGGGAACACGCCAGAAACATTCCGGCGATACTGCCAAAGACCGGTTCATCCCCGCGCCTGCGGGGAACACACCCGCTCCGTCGTCAATTGGGACTTCCATTCCGGTTCATCCCCGCGCCTGCGGGGAACACATCACCTTGCGCTGCTCATCGTCAAGGTCCGCCGGTTCATCCCCGCGCCTGCGGGGAACACGGAAATTAACCCGCCCAAGGAGGCCAAGATGGACGGTTCATCCCCGCGCCTGCGGGGAACACCGGTTGAGGTCGGCAAGTTTTTTATACTCAGACGGTTCATCCCCGCGCCTGCGGGGAACACAGCGGCATCCGTTACAAGATCGGCGGCGTGATCGGTTCATCCCCGCGCCTGCGGGGAACACTCTTGATACCGCCAACGGGGCCAGTACCAGAACCGGTTCATCCCCGCGCCTGCGGGGAACACAAGCGGCTGAACGAGGTGGACCAGACTCTTCTCGGTTCATCCCCGCGCCTGCGGGGAACACTATTTTTCTGCTGAATCTGGCGATTTGTCCGCCGGTTCATCCCCGCGCCTGCGGGGAACACTGAGAAATCAGTTATGGGGGAGAGAGGGAACACGGTTCATCCCCGCGCCTGCGGGGAACACAATGGCTAAACCGATCGGGGCGTGCCTGATAGTGGTTCATCCCCGCGCCTGCGGGGAACACGCACACTGGTACTGGTCGACTTAGCGCCGATCCGGTTCATCCCCGCGCCTGCGGGGAACACGCACTACTGGCCTCCCGTGGCGATACCTATGACGGTTCATCCCCGCGCCTGCGGGGAACACGGCTAGGCATGACCACGATTGTACCTGAAAATCCGGTTCATCCCCGCGCCTGCGGGGAACACCGCGCCAGACCAAATGGACGCCGGTTGATGAACGGTTCATCCCCGCGCCTGCGGGGAACACGTGACACCAGTGCGCCGGGCCACGTCGGTGAACGGTTCATCCCCGCGCCTGCGGGGAACACCTGCGCCTGCCGCCAAGTCCCCCACATATGCCCGGTTCATCCCCGCGCCTGCGGGGAACACGCTTGTTGTCGCCAGGACTACTGCTGCGTCGGCGGTTCATCCCCGCGCCTGCGGGGAACACATGCCCCCTTGGATCAGGTCGCGGGCCTCCTGCGGTTCATCCCCGCGCCTGCGGGGAACACTATACCAGTCTCCATCTGGCATAGAGTAGCGCCGGTTCATCCCCGCGCCTGCGGGGAACACACAGCGTCTGCTGCTGCTCCCGGTGATGCTACCGGTTCATCCCCGCGCCTGCGGGGAACACGAATCCAAAAGCATTACCGATCTGCTCGGTAGCGGTTCATCCCCGCGCCTGCGGGGAACACATTTGGACGGCCTTTCCGTTGTTGATGCCTGTCGGTTCATCCCCGCGCCTGCGGGGAACACTCCTGCCCGTCGACAGGGAAAAGGAGCGCCTGCGGTTCATCCCCGCGCCTGCGGGGAACACTATTAGCGCCCCTTGGGGCGGTCCAAAGCTGTCGGTTCATCCCCGCGCCTGCGGGGAACACTTCGACATTCAGGCTCCCGGTCTCAGGTCAGGAGGTTCATCCCCGCGCCTGCGGGGAACACGCGTGGAAATGCTCCATCCCGGCAGCACCGCGCGGTTCATCCCCGCGCCTGCGGGGAACACATCGACAACGGCCTCGATCTGGACGAGGACAACGGTTCATCCCCGCGCCTGCGGGGAACACAGTGAGGTGATGGCGCCGTTCAGGTTCGAGATCGGTTCATCCCCGCGCCTGCGGGGAACACTCAAGGTGCTGGCGGTAATGGAGCGCCGAGGGCGGTTCATCCCCGCGCCTGCGGGGAACACTACTCCCACATCTCCCGCTTGATCTCCCGCCACGGTTCATCCCCGCGCCTGCGGGGAACACAGCATCCTCCAGTATCTGCATTTTTGCAAAGCCGGTTCATCCCCGCGCCTGCGGGGAACACAGGGAGCTGTTATTGTCCATCGCCATCAGGAGCGGTTCATCCCCGCGCCTGCGGGGAACACACCGGGTTGCAGGACAAAAAATCCTCCACGACCGGTTCATCCCCGCGCCTGCGGGGAACACACCCCCTCAAAGCCAGAGAGGGGGAAGCCTACCGGTTCATCCCCGCGCCTGCGGGGAACACCAGGTTGACGGCCTTGCGCACGATGCGCGCGTCGGTTCATCCCCGCGCCTGCGGGGAACACGGACGGCCCCCGCCCCGCAGGGCGGGACAGGGGGGTTCATCCCCGCGCCTGCGGGGAACACAAGTTCGAGGCGGGCGCAGAATGAGCGATTGCCGGTTCATCCCCGCGCCTGCGGGGAACACTTCCCTGATACACCTCCACCAGCTCGGTATAGCGGTTCATCCCCGCGCCTGCGGGGAACACGCCACAAAAGGGCTTTGCTACATCCCCGTCCACGGTTCATCCCCGCGCCTGCGGGGAACACGTGACTGAAGCCGCGCCAGATGTGCCATGGTCCGGTTCATCCCCGCGCCTGCGGGGAACACTCTTCCTTAAAATACACGGAATCCTTCGCAAATTTTCTCCTCTTAAAATCTACGGACATTTAAAGCCTGCTTTTGGGATCAAGTTGCTGCCGATTCCGGGACAAAGGAAACCAATTTTATGCCGTCCATCTCTACTGGGATGCGCCGGTTCGCTCCTATGGTCATAAAGTCAAACCCGGATTCGACGTTACTGCTCCAAGCCATTACTGCGTTACCGTCGTCTACGCCGGTTACCACATTCTTCCAGATCATTTCCCGCACCCGTCGGGACACTTTGCCCACGTAGACTCCGGCACGCACCTCCACCAGCCATAGGCCCAGCCTTCCCCGCAATCTCGGCGGGACATTCTCAACCACGATGACCAGCATCGCCTAGTCCCTCCTTGTTGGGTATCGCAGGCTCTACCGCTTCTTCATGAGCCTTCGGTACCTCTAGACCTCCAGCAGCCAACACCTGCTCGATGGTGGGGATCACCCTCTGAAGCAGCTTTGTCTGCCGAAAGATGTCCCTGCACGCAAGACGCACCTCCCGCTCCGGGTTGCGGGGGTGTTTCGACGCGATGCGAAACGCTGCAGGTACCACGGTGTCAAACTTGAAGATGTCGGCGATATCGTAGACAAATGACTGCGGCTTCCCGGTGTGGATGAACCCGACCGCGGGAGCGTAACCTGCCGCCAGAATAGCCGCTTCACAGATGCCATAAAGGCACGCGGTGGCTGACGACAGGCAGCGGTTAGGGAGATCGCCGCTGCCCCACTCGGTATGATCGTAATTGCGCGCTTTCCATGTCACGCCGTGCTGCCGGGCCAGCAGTTCGTACATCTTGCGCACCCGCACCCCTTCTATGCCGCGAAGTTGGTTGACACTGCGCCGCTCGGGCGGCTCCTCCCGAAAACGAAGGGCATACATCCTGCGGACCACCTTGAGCCGCGAGGTGTCGTCCAGCGCGAGCTTTGCCTGATACAGAAGCCGGTCCGCCCGAGCGCCGCCTGGCTGTCCGGCTGCGTACATGCGCACACCGGCTTCTCCGACCCAGACCAGCAGGCAGCCGACCCGAGCCGCAAGCACAACAGCGGAGTGGGAAACCCGTGTCCCTGGCTCCAGCATCAGGCAGGCCACCCCGCCCACCGGCAGATGAGTCCGGATCCCGTTCTTGTCCACGACCACGAAGGCGCCGTCAAGGACATCAAGATTGCCGCGCTCCACGAAGATTACGGAGGTGCGGTCCTTGATAGGAAGCGGCTTCAAAGGTGGCAGAATCTGTTCGGCCATGATTACCCCTCAATTGAAAGAGCCCTATCCCCTAGCTAACGACAGCAACCCACAGCCGAATGCTTTTGCCGGTCCGATCCCATTCCGTACCAGCGCCATCATCGCATCCGGCTCCTCAACTTCCAAAACGCCCTGGAAGCTCACCGGCTGAATCTTGCCCGCCCTGTTGTCTTTTACCTTCCGGAATCTCAGAAGCGACACAGGGTCGACCAATAGCGTCTCAAGCGATGCGACATTCTGTAGCTTACGCTCGATCCATTTTCTCTGTTCTTCTTCACGGACAAGCGGGACCCGGCATTTCTTCGGCTGTCCATCTACGGTTGTTCGGCCCGCTTCATCATTGATCATCTTTATTGGGTTGGCGACCAGCAAGAAGCGCAAGCGCTGTCCTGCATTTAGCGAAAAGGAATACTCTTTACACCCCATAATGCGGACGTCTTTCGACGAATGCTTCGGTTCACGCAATGACTGCATCAAAATCTCTGCATGGTCACGATCCGACGACCCAACGCGAAACAGAAAATCACGGTTCGCGTGTGCGTCTTCCG
>Ga0209317_1001493_pt1 | contig 20183 bp, 19 predicted proteins | sample RifGroB2_FD_183994 | JGI IMG/M metagenome (GOLD analysis project Ga0209317, IMG submission 183994) | Soil microbial communities from Rifle, Colorado, USA - Groundwater B2 (SPAdes) (version 2) | ecosystem: Environmental > Terrestrial > Soil > Unclassified | place: Rifle, Colorado | collected... | reverse complement strand
CCTCAATCGATAAGTCACCGCCTTTGCGCCCAGACCTTTTGATTCAAGATATTCAGTAATCTTCCGTATCGCATCTGTGTTGGGCATGCCGTTAAAAATATCTGAATTGACCTGTATGCCGTCACCGACATACGCCTCGTTCATCGTGTCTACTTTCAGTTCAGTATCTTTAGGTTGAATAACAACCTGAATCGGCAGCTTGTATTTCCTGGCAAACAGGAAGTCTCGCTGGTCATGAGCGGGCACACCCATAACAGCCCCAGTCCCATATTCCATGAGGACATAGTTGGCTACCCAGATGGGAACCCTGCTGTTATTGACAGGATTGATAACGTACCTCCCCGTAAAGATACCCTCCTTCTCTGTCCCTTCAGCTGTGCGTTCCACCATACCCTGATTACGCGCCCTTTCTACAAAGTCCATCACGGCCTTTTCCTGCGGAGAACCAGAAATTAATTCACCGATAATCGTATGCTCAGGCGCCAGAGAAACAAAGGTCACTCCATAGAGCGTATCAGGACGCGTGGTAAAACACGGCAATACCTTGCCTGAATCTTCTAATGTAAAATTGATGCTGGCGCCCTCACTCCGGCCGATCCAGTTCGCTTGCATGGTCTTCACGCGTTCAGGCCAGCCGTCCAGGAGAACAATATCATCCAGCAGTTTCTGGGCATATTGACTGATACGGAAGAACCACTGCTCAAGGTCTCGCTGCCGTACCGGAGTGTCACAGCGTTCACAGCATCCTTCAACCACCTGCTCATTGGCCAGCACGGTAGCACAGGAAGGACACCAATTCACAGCCGCCTTCTTTTTATAGGCCAGGTTATGTTCGTACAGTTTCAGGAATATCCATTGTGTCCATTTATAATAATCAGGATTACAGGAAGTAAGCTCTCTGTCCCAATCATATCCAACGCCCCAACGGTGGAGTTGCCGCTTCATGGCCTTGATATTATTCTTTGTCCAGGCGGCAGGATGAGACCCGCCCTTGATGGCTGCATTCTCGGCGGGAAGGCCAAATGCGTCCCAACCAATGGGTGACAGCACGTTATAACCCTTCATAATCTTGTAACGCGAAACGACGTCGCCGATGATATAGTTTCTGCCGTGACCCACATGCAGGGTACCTGAAGGATACGGAAACATGACCAGGCAGTAGAATTTATCTTTCGTACCGGTTTCGTTGGTGTGGAATAACCCGCACCCTTCCCAGAATCCCTGCCATTTATTCTCGATATCAGTAAAATTATACTCCCTCTTTGCCATCAAAAACTCCTTAAAACCTTAACCACAGAGACACGGAAAAAGATAGAAAATATATTCAAGTTGTGCACGGAAATCCCCCTTAAAAAAGGGGGACTGAGGGGGTTGTCGATACAAACTAAAACCCGCTTAATTAAAATGAAAATTGCTAAATTCTCTGAGTTTTTCTATTTTGCCATATTTATTCATCATAGCAAAATTCTTGAAGAAGCTAAAATTCTATCAAAATTTCACCCTTAATCAATCTAAATATAAGGCCGAAAAGCCTTGACAATAATCATATATCATGTTATTTTTGTTGTAGCATTTCAGGGTTAGCCGCGAATATTCATGAATGAACCCAAATAGTAATTATTCAAAATGGATGCGAAAGCAGGAGAGAAGTTCGGCATTTGTCCCGGCATTCATATCTTTCTTTCGCGCATATTCGTGTAAATTTGTGGCTCAAACTTACGATAAAACATTAGGTGGGGCTGTGGCGCAGTTGGGAGCGCGTTTGAATGGCATTCAAAAGGTCAGGGGTTCGAATCCCCTCAGCTCCACCAATAAATCAACAAATCCCAAATATTTGACACTTCCAGGTTTCCTTCAAGTGTAGTCGGATTATACAACTTACCAGGTCATACTTCGTTGTGTTCGCGCGGGGCTACCTCTCCACTCAGCACGTGATTACTGGTATAATAATATTGAAAAACCCTTTAAAATTCCTTGTACTTACGCAAAATATGAGAATTTATTCTTTGAACGAGTGTGGAGTTAACTATGAAAACTAAAACTATATATGAAAAAGAAATTTTAAAAGACATACAAGATTTACCTGAGCCTATGCAAGAGAAACTAGCTAGAATTATTCATCTTCTTAAAAAAGAGTTTGTTCAACCTGAACTCAAAGAAAAATCTGCAACAGAAGAATTCCTTTCTGTATGTGGAACATGGGAAGACGACAGAAACATTGAGGAACAAATAAGGGTTATTTATTCGAGTAAAAAATCATCTACAAAAATGGAGAAGGTATTTTGAAATATCTTCTCGATACAAATACTTGTGTTTACTTGCTCAATGGTAATGACATTCTCAAAAGGAAGGTTAAAGAAACCGGTGTTTATTCTTTATCGATATCTAATTGCGTACTGGCTGAATTATACTTTGGGGCATACAATTCAAAGAGAGTTGAGGAGAATTTAAGGAGGATAGACTTATTTAAAAAGGAGGTAACACGGTAAAGTGCTCCGTCAAATTCTATCCTTAATGGTCTAGCCAGGCAGCATACAGCATAATTTATCACACGCACAACCTTATGTCAAGAGTAAAGACCTGACCCTTCAATCCCACTTCAATCCTTCTGCTCCTTAATGAACAGTATCGGCTGCCGACACGATGGTTATTTCGGGGCTCAATCCCTTCACTTGCATTGCGGCTCGTTACCTCCCGCTTCCCGCTCTATACAACCAGTTACCCGATTGCATAGGGGATTAGGTGTTGGGCTGGTGGTTAGCCTTTACCCAAACTGGACTTTCACCAGCAAGAACTAATACGCTTTACTCGGCACACTCATCTATACCACCATCTATAATTAATTCTTGTCTTTTTTATTTAAATACACAGAAAATTCATATGCATAAATTATTACTGTTAGAAAACAAAGGGGAGCATGAAAAAGCCATTCTTTTCTTTTTGTTTTCATAAAAAATCGTATAGAATCAAAAAAGGGCAAAATAAAACTCATGCAATAAACCAACGAAAATAAAAAGTGAAGTTTACTGCCCGAATCAACCCATGTGTTTTCACTTCTGCTTCGTCTTCCCATGAATTTCATCACAGTTCTTTTTCTTTTATGTATAAAATCAGAAAAAGATTGCACATGTGAATGGTAGACTCCGTAACCGGGGACGCGAGCAACTTTATTAAAGCCTTGTTTAACGGCACGAAAAACAAAGTTTCCCTCTTCAAATTTGGGATGATATCCCCCCACTTTTTCGACTATGGACTTCCTCCACAAAAATCCGTTTGACCCAATAGGGGGGACATTGCAAATGGGTAGCTCATAAAGAATGTAGTCGTTTAAATTTTTTTTGGGCAATGTATCTATCTTGGCGGACAAGGCCCAGGCTAAAGGGTCTGTAAAATGAAGTAGGTTAAGATAACGGTTTAAAGGGATGTCCTCTTTTCTTGGTGGATAGGTAGATTCCACACCGAAAATAGAAGGGTCGTCACATAGGGGGAGAACCATTTTTTTTAACCAGTCTTCTCGGGCTATTTCATTATCAGCATCTAGTAGGACAATAATCTCCCCCGCGGCATTATCTATTCCAATAGTCTTCCCATTTCCACAATCTTTGGCGCCATTAAAAAAAAGCCTTATGTTATATTTGCTTGCAATTACTACTGTATTATCTTCAGAATAATCATCTATTACCAGAATTTCATACTTTTCTTTCGGGTAATCCTGCATTATTATACTTTCCAAGCAATTCCCAATAGAATGCTCTCCATTATAAACAGGGATAACAAATGAAACACTGGGCCAATGAATATTTTTCATTTAAAATATCTATTTTTATATTTGCATAAAATGACAGTGTTAAGTTGTCCTCAATACTAATTTCTACACAGATACCATACATTTCATTGCTTTAACCTGATAATCTTAACGCTTTTTACGTTAAACCTAAATATGTTTCTTATAAGGCTCTTTTTACAAAGGTACAAACAGCACCCATTGTAACCTTCATTCCCTTTTGCAGGTACTGCTCTTTTAAAAAGGAAAGACTTCTCAACGGATTTTTCAGATATTGTAAAACCTTTTTCCTGCTAACCTTTTTTAGAAATACCTTATAACAGCGGTCCAACCTTTCACTGGAAATCTGTGGATATTTCAGAACACTTTCAATTGAAGCATCATATCGTTCCCAATCTTCGGTTAACAAATAATCATTCTGTTTCGCCCACTCAAAAAAAGGCGTTCCTGGATAGGGTACCGCACGAGATACTTGCGCAGTATTTACCCCTAATTTTTCCATAAAATGGATACTTTTTTGTATGGTCTCCTCGGTCTCTCCCGGCAACCCGACACAGAATGTGGCATGGGAATTAATTCCTAACTTCTTACACCACTTAACTACCTGTTTAACTCTTTCTAGGTTAACAGGTTTCTTTATTTGTTTTAATATTTCCGGATCTGCGGATTCGACTCCAAACTTTATCCCGATACAGCCAGCTTCTTTCATCATTTTCAACATCTCATAATCAGAAAATATTGCATCGCCCATACATGTCCATGGAATTTTTATATTACGACTGATTATTAACTCACATATTTTTAGAACACGCTGTTTGTCCACTACAAAACTCTGATCATCAAAGTAAATCTGATTGGCCTTGTATTGAGATATGCAATATTCAATTTCGTTAACAACATCTTCAGCATTCCTCATTCTATAGGCCGGAGAATTATAAAGAACATTGCGGTCCAGACAAAATGTACAACTACAAGGGCAGCCCCTGCTGGAAATAATACTGATGCAAGGCATGTAAAAGGCAAAATCCGCATAATCTTGTGGATGAAAATCTTCCCGATCCGGGAAAGGTAGGTTATTAACATCAAGTTGGGGACGGGGTTTATTCTTTAAAACTTCTTTTCTGGAAGAACGGAAAACGACTCCTTCTATTTCTGGTAATTTCCCTGTTTCATCTTCTAAATATTGAATTATTTCTTTGATAGTAATTTCGTACTCACCAAAGATCGAAAAATCAATAAAATCATTTTCTATTAATACCTTCTCCGGAAATGTAGAAACATAATATCCACAAACAATTATTATACAATGAGAGGATTCTTTTATTTTTTTTAACAAAGAGAGATCCTCTTTAAGAGTAACTCCGACAATCTCCGTTATTAGAATATCCGGTTTTTCCTTCACAACTTCATTAAAAAATTCGCCTGGCAACATGTCTCTGGCAACACCGTCCAACCCTTTGACTATGGCACTCGTATCTCTTTTAAGTAATGCGGTCGTATATGCAAGACCAAAGGGAAAGGGATAATAATCAATCGACCTTGAATTGCCCACCGTCATGGGCCAGCGTGAGCCTGCTTTAACAAGGTGGCGCAAAGAGCCATTTGCATTGACATGAATACCAGGCATATTTGCAACCACAATCTTTTTTCTCGGGTTATTCACTCTTCGCCTTTATAAATAATAAATTTTATAAAAAAAGGCCGATTTGTCATCGGATTGTCTGTTAATCCCTTGTGTCCAGTTAAAAATGTGGAACATGCTAAGATTGGGGAGGACAGAAATATGCAACAATCTATCAGGAATTCATGGGAAAATATGAAAAGAACATTCCATTCTCTGCAGATAATTAAATTTTAAACTCCGGGTAATAGGCCTTCTTTGGTAACAATTTCCTGCTCTAAAGAGGAATTCATTCCATAAGCCATCACTTCCTTTGACATCAGTGTTTCCCAATTAAAATGGGATTCAACCAAACGGCGTCCATTTAGACCTAATTCCTTTGCTATATCATGATTTAGCAATAATTTAGTATATGCATTTACCATGCTATCAATATTTTCCGGATCACACAATATTCCATTATATTCATTAATAACAATCTCTGATATTGCTTTAAGCCTCGACACAACAACTGGCTTACCAACCCCCCAGTACTCAAACAATTTAAATGACAGATAACAATTATGGTTCAAAGTAGCCCTCATTGGCATAGCACCGACATCTGCTGCTGCTAAATACATCCAGTGTATATGATATCAGAATGAATTCCAAGCCTCTTGCCCAAATTTATAATATTATCAAAATACTTCCCACCGCCACCGACAATCATTAATTTTACTCCAGGAACTTTTTCTTGTACTTTCACAAATGCCTGATATAGCAAGTCTACACCATCCTGCTCTTTAATATCCCCATGGTAGACTATTATAGGAACATTACCGAGATTATATTTTTTCCTCACTTCTTCACCCGATATAGAAGGGTTAAACATTTCCATATCTGTCCCATCTGGAACAATAAAAATTTTATCCGGTTTGATTTTCCATCTCGCTAATTCATCTTTCATTTGATTACTGACTACAAATATCTTAGATGCCAAACGTAAAACCATTTTTTCCAAAATTCTTAGCACCAAGGTAAGGAGAATCTGTTTTGGCAATATCAGAATAAAAATCGGTAAAATCAATATAGACTGGTTTATTAATTATCCTTCCTGCGATTATCGCGGCTACCCCAGCAAGAGGATTCCAGGCATGAATAATTGAAATATCGAAATAGCGCACCTGTAAGATAATTATGGCAAGAATGGTTCCTATTAGATGCCACATTCGAACAACAACTCTATATTTTGAATACGAATATTTACAAAATCCCCAAAATTGATTCATATGATATCGCTGTAGTAAATAAGATTTGCGTGATAATGGAGTCAAACTGGGTGTAAGCATTGTAACGCTATGACCAAAATTTGAAAGGGCTTCTGCAAGCTTTACAATTCGAAGATTTGCTCTGGAAAGGGGTGGCATTGTAACTTCTGCCAACAATAGCACTCTTTCTCCCCTCGAAGCTTTTCTTTTAAAGACATACTTATCTTTTTCATTTAAGCAATCACTTAGTACATTCAAGCACTCAGATGTTGATTTATCCCAGGAAAAGTATTTACTCCATTCAAGAGAATTAACGCACAACTTTTTATATAATACGTTATCTTTCAATAAAAGAATCGCTTTTGCAGCAAGTTCTTCAGGCTTTCTATTTCTACATAATAAACCCGTAATATTATGTTTTACCGAATCTCGAAGACCAGGCACATCATATGCCACAGCAGGCGTTCCCATTGCATTTGCCTCTGTAACTACAAGGCCCCAACCCTCTCTAATTCCTGGTACAAGAATTATATGGGCACGACTCATCAATTCGTTTCGTTTCTTTTCTGGCAAAAATCCCCAGAAAGTGATTCCCTCTTGAGTAATTAGTTCATATTTTTTCCTTAAATATCCATCGCCGATAATCCAGAGTTTTGCCCGTGGAAATGTCTTTTTTGAAATAATAAAGGCTTCTATAGCATCTCCAGGATTTTTAGAAGATTTTAATCTTCCAACAAAAATGAAAGTAGGCTCTTTTTCTTTTTCAGGTATTTTTTCCAAAGGTTTGAATTTTAACCCTTCTGGAATAACAAATATATTTTTAAAACCAAGCGACTCAAGGTCTTTCTTAGTTGAATTCGAAACGGTAAGTGTTGGTATATTTTTGTATACTTTCAACCACCGATTTTCAAGAAAATAATATCCCAGTAAATTAACGGGAAATTTTGTTTCGTGAAACCAGAATTCCCTTGCCAATTGATGGATAAGCACAAAAATCTTTTCTCCATTTTTGGCAAATTTCGGTGTAAAAAAGGGAACCGTATTTATTTCATCAATAATAACATCGTATTTTCCTTTAAAATATTTATTATAATATTTTCTCGCTTCCCAATAGACCGTATATCTATTACCCTCCCGGTAAATTTTTATACCATCAACAGTTTCTTCCTCTTTACAACCTTCAAATTTAGAAGTGAAAAGCGTAACGGCATTTCCTTCCTGTACAAACCTTTTCGCTATTTCGTGGGTTACTACCTCAGATCCTCCAAATGAGGGATTTAAAATATCCATCCAATTAAAAATAAGAATTTTCATTTTACATTCAACCTATAACACTTGTCCCAAACAAATCATGAAACATCCATGACCTTCGGTCACAAAGGGGGATAAAATCTCCCCTTTGGCTGTCATTCCGAGCGGAGCGAGGAATCTTCAAGATTTCTCCCGGAGTTTACCCTGACTAAAAAAAGATTCTTCACTTCGTTCAGAATGACAAATACGAAGGGGTCGAAATGACAATTACAGGTGAAAAAAAAGTTTTTTGCTTTTATCCACAGATTATGCAGGTTTACGCAGACAATTTTTGTTAGCTTCAATATTACTTCTAGATTTAGTAAAAAACATTTTTTAAATTAGAGCACTTAAAGTTTTCTCGTTATCTTTGATCCAATGATAAATATCTGGTAATATCGTTTCAGCGTTCCTTTTTGGCTTCCATTGCAAGGCACTATGAATCTTTTGATTGTTTGACAGGTAAATAATTAAATCTGCTGGCCTTGTATTGGGTTCCGATTCGATTGCAATTTTGTTTCCTGTTATATTTTCACAGAGTTGCGTGGTTTCTAATAATGAAAGATTAATGTTATTGCCACCTACATTATAAACGTCACCGCTTATTTTGTTTATACTTTCGATTTGTAATTCTAATAGTTCAAAGAGATCATCAATATGCAAAATATCTCTCACTTGTTTTCCACTGCCTCCAAAACCAATATACTTAAGATGTTTTTTAAAATAATGCGCTAGCATCCATAATGTGAAAACGCCCTGATCGACTTTGCCGAATTGCCATGGACCTGCAATGACACCACATCTGTTTATAATTCCTCTCATATCGTACATTTTTATATATTCTTGTAATAGAATTTCTGAACAAAGTTTTGTCGCTCCATACATAGATTTTGGGCCATTAGTAGTAAAATCAATATCTATCCCATCTTTGGACCAACCGGGTATATCTCTGTCTTGTTCTTCACTCCACTCAAATCTCATTTCTGTTTCTATTGTTTTAATACTGTTGATGGCGTCATAGGGATAGACTCTGCTTGTAGAAAGGAATACTACATCTGCTTTGTTCTTTCTTGCCAATTCAAGGCAATTTATTGTTCCAACCAGGTTTGTATTAATTATATACGCAGGGCTTTCGCCATAACCGGCAAGGACTGATGGTTCTGCAGAACACTCGAGTAATAAATCTATTTTATTTTTAAACTCTAAATCTTCCGGGTTTCTAATATCTCCGTGGATAAATTCAATCCCACTTTCTTTCAGGCGTTTTATATTGAGTTCAGCGCCACGCCTTTTGAGGTTGTCAAGGGCAATAACTTTTAAATCAGGATGCTTTTGTTTGAAGGATACGGCTAAATTGCTGCCTACAAAGCCAGCGCCGCCGGTAATTAATAGTGTTTCGTATTGCATTTTTATCCACAGATTACGCAGATTAACACAGATTAATAACTATAAACAAATCTTTTGTATTCTAATGTTCTAATCTCCACAAGTATTTCATCAAAACAGATAAAGTCAGGTTGATATTTTTTCTCTAATAGCTTGCCTTTATAAAATATTTCAATTATAGGTTGAGGTTTAAAAGGAATCTCTTGACATCTAAATTCTATGTCTAATGCCTCTTGATAGACCGCTTCTAAGAAGCCACATCCCATCTCTTTGTGAACTTCCATAGCAGCACCAATTATTTTGTATGTCCTACGATCCTTTTCCATAAATATTTATCCGCAGATTTCGCAGACTTCGTCGTGAGCTCAGTCGAACGATTTGCGCAGATAAGTAAGCCGTTTAAACCGTTTTTGATCTGTGTCAATCTGTATAATCTGTGGATCTCTTATTGCCATTAAGATATGAAGGGTTAAAGTTGTTTTTCTCCAAATAAGCCTCAATCCCTTGAAGAAATATCCTCGCCTTACCTATAAATGGCGCAACTTCTTCATAGCTGAGTTCAATATATTCTCGATAATCCCCTTCCTGCCTCAACTCAAATGCCTTATTTATTGAACGGCCAAGTTCTTCTGGTAAGAGACCTTCTTTGATAAATTTCTTATTAAAGTAAGATAAAACGCCACTATGTTTTGACGACGAATATGGTTCAAATACGGTTAATGCCAGCACTGAATAAAACATGGCATAATAAGCACGGTTAATAATTGAGCGTGGGCTTCCTTTACCAGAAAGCAGACACATAGCCTCACTGATTGATTCTTCGGCCTGCTTTAAACGATATGTGGATAGTTGTACCAGTTTTTCCTTATCTGTCAAATAAGGACCCCTTCTCTCAGTATTGTTTTATAAATTGGCGACTCTGACATCGGACCGTCTTCGATCTCTTTTCTGCTGAAAATTGTTGTAGATATGAAGGTGTCATTTTCAAGATTAATCTCAAAAACAATATCATATATCTTTGATTTAATGTCAGGGTTGCACTCATCAAGCTCAATCATTACATCTATATCAGATTCGGGGGTGTCTTCTCCCCGAACTTTTGAGCCAAAGAGACGTAGGTCAATGATATTAAACCTTCTGGATAATTCCTCTTTTAAAACTCTGAGGGCACGATCTTCATTCTTTTTCAATGTTAATTTCATAGCAGTCATCATACTTAATTTACCTGCAAGTTTAGAGTTGTCAGTTGCAAGTTGTAAGTTGTAAGTGTTGGGTTTCGTCTGTCAGCGCAAAGTTGTGGGTAGAGAAAATCAATAAGTACTCTTTTATCTGGAGACATCATCCCTGCTTTCTAGCTTTTTTCTCAGCCCCTTAGCCATCTCTATGGAACTACCTTCTAATAAACGATCCGACCATATTCCAAAAGCAGGATGTTGTTTTTTTACTATCGTCTCAGTTTTTAACTTCATACGGACTCTAACCTTTTTGTTAGAGATACCTTTTAACTTCTTTCTAATTTCGTCAGGAATGGATAAGTGCCCATCAGGTAGTAGATCGGCTAAGTATTCAATAGTTTTTGTGCTCACCTTGTCCTCCTCTGTTTTTAATCTGCGTAAATCGTTCGACTGAGCTCACGACGAAGTCTGCGATAATCTGTGGATTATACTACTGTCTTTTGTACATCATAAATTTCCTGTAGAATTGCTTTTATATCATATTTAAAATCCCACTCAGGATAATGCAATTTAAACTTAGAGACGTTGCTTATCCACCAAATATGGTCGCCTGCCCTGTTTTGATCAACGTATTCATAGTTAAGTTTTTTTCCACAAATTTCTTCACATAGATTAATTGCTTCCAGCATGGAACAATTGCTGAAACGACTGCCTCCTATATTATAAACTTCACCGCATCGGGGGTTTTGGTAGAAATGATAGAAGGCATTTACAAGATCGTAGGAATGTATATTATCTCTAACCTGTTTTCCCTTGTAACCGTAAATAAAATATTTTTTGCCAGAAATGCAGCATCTCATCAGGTAAGATAGAAAACCATGTAACTTTGTTCCTGAATGGGCTGGTCCAGTCAAACACCCGCCTCGAAAGATGGCCGTTTTAAGTTTGAAATATCTCCCATACTCCTGGACAAGCACATCTGCCGCAATTTTTGAAGCGCCAAAGAGGCTGTGCATGGACTGGTCAATGGACATGGTTTCATCTATACCATCATACCATGTATGTTTGTTATCGAGTTCATAACGTTTCTCGTGCTCAACAAGTGGTAAAGAATTCGGTAGATCACCATACACCTTGTTTGTAGAGGTAAATATAAAGACTGCTTCAGGACAGTGTTGTCTGAAATTTTCTAATAATATTAACGTACCATTTGCATTGACAGTAAAGTCCATAATGGGATCTGAGGCAGCCCAATCGTGTGATGGTTGCGCTGCAGTATGAATAATTAAACTGGTATCTTTTCCATATTTTTTGAATATTTTGCTAATGCTTTCATTATCTCTTATATCGATATTATTATGATTGTAGTTGGCATACTCCTGTTCTAACTGTCTCCTGTTCCATTCTGTGCAGGCATCGTCTCCGAAAAATACTTTTCTAAGATTGTTGTCAATACCAATGACTTCATACTTCTTTTTACAGAAGAATCTTACAGCCTCAGAACCGATAAGCCCTGACGAACCAGTAATAATTACCGCAGGCACAGTAAGCATCTTTTCATTGGCTCCATCCTATTCTGCTTGTTTCTTTTACCTGTAAAAATCCCCTCAACCTTCCACATCCATATTCCCATAGTGTTATCCAACATGCTATTGGGTGAAAGAACCAAGCTTTATCTGGTTTTTTTACATAACCTTTAAAACTATGGATTAATAAAGGAATAACAGTTATGCATGATAGAATAAATCCTAAATCCTGCAACAAGGCCTCGCCTTGTTTGTAGGATTTAGGTCTTAATTTATTCATTTTTCTGATTGTTAGGTACTCGTCGCCGTCAAAGGTGTCCGGGAAGATGATAATCCCGAAGTTCTCATAATCAAGACTTAATATCTCCGGGATAGACTCGTAGATATAATTATTTATTTCTTTTACGGGGATTATGATGTCTACACTTAATTGGCTTGTAATTTCTAAAGTTTTGGGGGTAACGTTTTTTAACTCAAGCATTAGCTGCGTAAAAGGCTATCGGTAAAAGTTCATTGCGATTTTTTGGTTAAAATTGTGTATCTATTATAATCAAGGAGAGAGATAAGTCAATAGGTTTTGCCCGCAGATTAAAGACATTCGTCCACAGATTTCGCAGATTTCAAATAGGATTGCTTTTAAATCCTTTTCTTTCTCATCTCCCGAAATCCTGACCTTACAGACGAATTCTTACACGATACCTTTCAACAGAAGGAATCTCATCATTAGACGGCTAAAGCCGGTTCAATCCTTTCATGGGCAACCATGCGGTAAGCGTAAACCAAGCATGCTTGAATATCCTCTTTCTCTAAGAAAGGATACCCCTCTAATAGCTCTTCTGCAGTAGAACCAGATGCAAGCATTCCAAGTATATGTTCAACCGCTATCCGCATTCCTCGTATGATCGGTTTGCCACCAAAAATTGACGGATTAAAAGTGATACGTTTTAAAAGTTCCTCAGCTTGTTGTGCGTACATCTTCAAACCTCCTTCACTCTTTGCTCTTAACAGCACGCCCGCAGTCCCTGTAAATTTAAATGCCTGGATTTTGCTATCCTATCTTATGCATTCTCAAAATCTTGCTTTAGTTCTTCAGGGGTTAGATCAAAAATCTGATAACTCAATTCCGGTTTTAATAACTTACTCTGTTTTTTCCCACAGCCATCATGATGCTTTAGTGGACTGATTGATTTTAAACAATTTTCTCTATTCTTTTCTTTTTAATCTGTGTTAATCGTTCGACTGAGCTCACGACGAAGTCTGCGCAACCCGTGAATCCCGATATACCTGGCTGGACTTTTCTCTGATAATCAAAAAAAAGTTAATTAGGAACAAAAGCGTACCACTCCCCCCCATGATGTATAACACGTGCATAAGCGTGTTGTGATAGAGGTACATCAAAAACACCTCTAACAGACAACCAAATACCAACGTATATACAAATTTTGTACTGTGTTTGGCCAGGTTGAAGTTGATGAGTATATTAAGTAGCGCGAATGGCAGCATGGCCAGTCCAAATATCCGCAGTAACGGCGCTGTTGCTATAAACTTTTTCCCCATGAGCAAGCCCATGAGTTGCGATGGAAATACGAAAAAGAGGACAAGACCCACTCCTGACAATAAAAGGGTAAAGAGGAGCGCCTTGTTGAGTAAACCGTGGGTGTCCTTATTCAGGGTATGTGACTCGGAGACCATGGGAAACATTGCCAGTATTATAGCGCCTGGCAGATAAAATATAGACCTGCCCAATATGGCCACAGCAGCGTAATTTCCTGCATCTTCAGGGCTGAAAAAATGTTTTACCAGCACAAGATCAATATTGAAGAGCCCTGTAAAACAAAGGGCCGACAATGTTACCGGTAAACTGTAGAGCAGAATTTCCTTTGTGTATCGCTCATTATCATTATGTACGGCTTTATTGAACAAAAATCTGATTGGATAAAACGTTATAAAAAGCATCACCAAAGAGGGTATTATTCCAGCAACTATTGCGCCATTCACACCAAGACCGCGAGATATTAATAATACCCCACATGCTAGTCGCAGCACACCAGAAAGGATACCACTCAATCCCAGGTATCCAAATTTTTGTAATCCTTGCAAAATGCCCATGTTTATAGGCAACAGCAACGAAATGAGTAAAGAAATGCCTATGAGGATAAGGGGAAACCTTGTGTTTATGTTCAGATAATCACAAAGGTACCCGCTTAATGAAACAAAAATACCGACACCCAGCATGCCTGCCAAGAGCAATTTGATATAGGCATTGTAAAACAGATATTTTATCTTTCCAATGGCACGGAGGGCATTAAATTTTGAGACATATCTGGCCATTACCACCAATACGGTACCAGCAGGAACGGATATGATGGCGGATAATGACAGCAAAGAATTCAACATGCCAAAGTCTGCCACACTTAACTTCCTGCTCATGTAAAATTGAAAGAAGTAAGCGGAAACGTTTCCCGCCAGAGAAGCAATGAACAGATATATACCCGTTTTGATTAGTCTATTGTTTATCATAATAGCGTAAAATATACATGCGATAGAATATGGCCAGGGTATCCATCCCCGTAGAGTAAAGAGTCTTAAACTTGATATTTCCCCAGCGCATTTCTCTACGAAACTTTAATACGACGGGGCATTCAGAAATCTTGTAGCCTATGCGATGTGCGTTTGCTAACAGCTCAACATCAAAGGCAAACCGCTTGCACACGACCTTTGGAAATACCTTTTCCAGCACTTCGGTTTTAAAAAGCTTTAGTCCTGCTTGTGTATCCCGCAAGGGCAATCTGAAGAGTACAAAGAGTATAATTTTGTAAATTAGGCTAATCAGTTTGCGTCTCTTTGGGGTATTTACTTTAGATGCAGAATGGTATTTTGAACCAATAATGACATCGGCATGTGTCTTATCCATGGTGTGGAACAAAGTCTGGATTTGTCTTGGATGAATATCAAGGTCTGCATCTAAAAAAGCGACCAATTCGCCCTTTGCATGAGCAAAACCACTCTTCAAGGCATGACCTTTCCCTGCATTATTGCTACATTCCACTACCTTTATTGAATCTATATCCGTATCCGTGCTGGCTCGCCTGGCTTCCGATACGGTTTTATCTTTACTTCCATCACTTACCAGAATTATTTCATGGGAAATGAACGTCCTTTTGAGCACTTTGTGTGTTTTTATTAAATTTTCGTAAATTCTATCACCTTCGTTATGGGCAGGCATAATCACAGAAATATTTTTATTAATGAGTGTCATTTTTATGTTTGAGATGATTTATTGCTTGTAATAAATTATTTGCAGAACGATCCCCTGGTGATATTAGTAATATTTTTTCAAGTGTTCTTTTCGCATCATCGTATTTTTTCATCATATAATAGGCTGTTGCGATATTTTGATAAGCATCGATATCGTCAGTTTTTGTGGATAGAATTTGTTCTGATTCCTTTATTACGTCCTCCCACTTTCCCCTTTTACCGTAAATAACTACCTTGAGTTTTCTTAGAAATATATCATTATTGTGAGGCATAGAATATATTTTGTCTAATATTGCATTAGCCTCATCATAGAACCCCTTTTTTATATAATATGTACAAAGAAAAATATAATGTGTTACTTTATACGGATTAATTGTAATAGTCTTTTCCAAGGATGGAATAATTTTATTACTGTAATTTAATTGCGTAATGTCTTCTAATAAATCATATGCTTGGGCTATATAGTTGTATGCAAGCTCATCGTTCGAGTCAATTTTGATGATCTCTTCACACTCTTTTATGGTTTGTTTGATAAGGTCAACATTATCCGGATTCTTTTTTAACATAAAAAGATATGCACCAACCAATGGGTGTCGGTAAAGTGTCTGTTTTTGATTGTATGAAATACTAGCTTTATAATACTCTAACCCTTTTTCCCAATATGGATTTTTATTCAGTTTATCTCCTGGTTCTGGGTGTTTTGTTGCATAGGTCAAATAATCCGATCCTTTTTTGTGCATTACGTCCGCCTTGTAAATGCTGATTAAATAAGAAAGACCGTAGACTAACATTCCCATAATCAGCAGATAACATAAATAGAAGAGGACTGTTGGGAAAGCCTGCCTGGTCGCCTTAACAGGGGATTTTCCCTGAGATAGTTGTTTTTTTGTTGCTATCCTTTCAGTTGAATCTTTTTCTTTGGTAGGATCCACGAGTACAACACTTACCGCTAAGAAGACCCAAAAATGCAATGTGATAGGATATTCAATTACCGTGAACTGCTGCTGTACAAGATATCCCACAAGGCATGCCAATAAACCGGAAAGGATTAATCTATCGTTTCCCTGTCCAATGCCTCCAGGGGTATGCTTTTCAAGATGATTAAAATGCCTTTTTACGCATGTTATAAATGCGCCAAAAATCCATAAATAAGTTCCTAATCCAATAACACCACACGTAGTTGCTTTATCGAGGATGTCGTTATGAATACCCAAAACATTCTCAAACTTAGGCGTGTATGGCGATTGTTTGTAATGATTAAAAGCATATCGTGGTAGCACTGAACTAAGCATATCTGGGCCAATACCTGTCAGCGGACGGTCACGAATTATATCCAATGCCGATTTATATTGAATGATGCGATAAAGTATGGATTGACCGCTTCGGGTATTCATAAAGTAATTGCGACTAATCGAGTCCCCCGTATTCATGCCTGTCAAGGCAACTGCAATGTCCCCCTTTTGTTTTAAAAGATAGAGCAATTGGTTTATCGAATGTTTATATATACAACCTATTAACAAACCGAAAAATACAATGAAACAGCTAGCTGAAATGATGAATTTGATTCTATGTTTGACAATAAATTCAAGATACAACAATACCGTTACGCACAAAAGGCTAGAAATAAATCCCAGCCAGGCACCGCGTGTCTTTGTGATATATAGATTAAATAGCATAAGTATTAGAACGGTAAAAAGAAATGCTGTGAGGTATTTCCCTCTTATTGTTTTTATAGATGCATGCTTTAATTGGATCAAAAATCCTACAAGTATTAAGGGAAATACACAGACAATATAGCCAGAAAAGAAGACTGGATTCCCAAATGTAGAAACAATTTTAAGTCTATCATCTACATCTTGCCATTCTTTCCATGAGACAGGATCGTAATACAGAAATTGCATGACACCATAAATAGAAGATAAAAAAACTGCAATCGATACAGCGAAAATAATATAGAAAACATGTTGTCTCTTAAAGTAAGTAAGGATAGTAAAAAAAATGATAACATATCCAATTGTTGTGAATAGCCCTTCATAATGTTCGTAGTAACCAAATACACTTATAGTTCTGTTAAGAGAGAAGATTGTGCTTGAAAGGACAACTGTTATGTAAGCAAGTACTGGATATGTTAATGGTGTATGGTAAAAATGCAGTATACTTTGCCTCGGTATCTTGCGAGATGATGTAGAATTTTTAGCATATACTGATACTATTCTAATTGACCAAACAGTGATAACAAAAAGTACCGTTCCGTAAAACAAGATGAGTTTGCAGAGGCTAAAAGGTTTTACCAGTCGGAGGTCTATGGCGAGGGGAAGTGTGCACAGGAGGAATAATACAAGACTTACTATTATATTATCAAATTTCTTCGCGATATTTTTACCGATATCATTGTATCTGTTTTGCATAGTTGACATGGTTTTTAAATTTAACTGACTTGTGGTTCTGCTTTGTGACAAAATACTCGAAAAGAAAAATACCTACAAAAAGCATTGCAATAAAACTTATTAGTAGAATACTGAGCACTACTGTTGTCCATATGAGGAAAACTCCTAGTATTCCTATGATAAAAGACATTAGATAAATGAGTAGCACAGCCTTTTTCTGTGAAAATCCTGCACGCATCAGTCTGTGAACGAGGTGATTCAAATCTCCTTTGGTTATGGATACTTTTTTTATACTTCTTAAAAATATGACAGAAAGGGTGTCATAAAGGGGCATACTCAGAATAACGACGGGTATTGCAATTACATATTTTGTACACGCATTGTCAATGGTAAAGGTAGCTAATATCGTGGTAATAGATAATATATATCCTATGAACATACTTCCAGCGCTTCCCATGAATATCCTGGCGGGGGGTAAATTGTATCTAAAAAAACCACCTATTGCCGCAGCAAGGGTAAGGAGTAACAATGCAATCAATGGTTGATTTCCAAAGAACATAATACCTGCAAGTATGAGAGACGATATGATGCCTACCCCGCTGGCAAGCCCATCAGCGCCATCTAACAGATTAAATGCGTTGGTAATGCCTATAATCCAAAATATCGTAATTATCCAATTAATAATTTCCAGTAAAAATATATCCAATTTAAATCCCATCCAGACCATAACAAAAGCAACTGCCGTTTCTGTGAGCAACCGTTTCCATATGGATAACCCCCTTATGTCGTCTACTATTCCTACAATCGCAATGATTAAACCACCTATCAGTATAGCAAATACCTGGTTTGTTATACATGTCGCATTGTTTGCATAGAATTGAAGCCGTGATGAGAACGAGGCGCTGCTGGTTATGAAATCCTTAAGGAATACTACCAAGGATGCGTGTGTGGCAAGAACGATTGTAAAGGCGCCCCAAATGGCGATTCCCCCTAATAGTGGAGTTGGTGTGATATGAATCTTCCGATGATTGGGATAATCAATAATATCAAATTTCTTTGCCAATCTTATTAAGAGCGGTATCATAAAAAATGATATGGCAAAGGTCAAAATAACTATATAAGCAGTAAATAAATAAAACTGTATACCCATAATTTATAATGAGAGCAGAATATTAAGTTATGGACACGAAACCCGCTTAAATAAAATGAAGATTCCTATGCAATTGAAATGAAAAGTATTTTACAGAATAGTGTTGAACTAATGCAATAATTAAATGGGAAATACATCTACTGCCTATGCCGAACCAAATGATGATATCTATGGCTTTGTTCCGGTTGAAATATTTTTTGTGATAGGTCCACATACTTTTGTGTCTTTCTATGACGGTCTTGATTTTATTCTGCGATGAACTTCTACCAATACTATGATAGAGTATAGCTTCTGGATAATAGACCACCTTCCACCCCAGAAGTTTCATCCTTCGGCATATATCCACATCTTCACAATACATAAAGAAGTTTTCGTCGAATAGTCCAACAACTTCCAATGCCTGTTTTCTGAGCATCATACACGAACCTGATAACCAATCAACTTCAGCGGTTTTATTATGGGAATTAAGTGGATTGATATATGCTGTTGAATACCTGTTTCCTGGCACTATTCGGGTCAATAATGAATATCGATTAAAAAAGGCCGCCTTGTACGACGGAAAACTGCGACATGAAAATTGAATGGACTCGTCATCGTTCAATATTTTACTCCCTACGATACCCACATCTGGATGCTGGTCTAAAAACCTGCAAAGTAGCATGGCTACATTATTTTTTAGCCGAGTATCGGGATTTAGGAGTAAAACATATCTTCCTGTACTATGGCGGATGCCAATATTTGCAGCCTTACTGAATCCGAGGTTTTTGCTATTCGATATATAGTTGATGTCTGGATAATTTTTCTGGAAAAAAGGTGTTTTGGTATCTCCGCTATTATCTACAACAATAATTTCATACCCGACATCCTTTGTTTTTTCACGGATCGTATCTATTAACTTTTGCAAAGGCACGAAAGTATTATAATCAACAATGATAAAAGATACCTTTATCCCCGATGTGTGCATTTTCGTTCCATGCGCAAGAAATACGATAACAGTTCCGTGTATGTGTAAATGGTGCATTACAACCCCTTTTTTAAGGGGGACTTTAAAAATCCCCCTTAAAAAAGGGGGCAAGGGGGTTGTCTTCTGCTTTTATTTTGAGTCGGCTGAACTGTTACGAAATACGGTACAAACCACTTTACGACTTCACAATGTTCCACCAATCTTCTTTTCTGAATAAAGCGTCGCTTTCTCAGCATTTTTATGCATTTTACAGGGCCTAATATGATAAAGGGAATGTTCACGATTATGCTCAACAAGGAATCATTTTTTATAATCATTAAGTATCGATTCCGCCATCCCCAGAATTTCCGTTTTGTTTTTTTTAGCAGGGTTTGGCTTGAGGCAGCCCTTTGGTG